>Ga0209006_10000764_pt1 | contig 29645 bp, 34 predicted proteins | sample JacPin_JW_Ref_O2_FD_188567 | JGI IMG/M metagenome (GOLD analysis project Ga0209006, IMG submission 188567) | Forest soil microbial communities from Algoma, Ontario, Canada - Jack Pine, Ontario site 1_JW_Ref_O2 (SPAdes) (version 2) | ecosystem: Environmental > Terrestrial > Soil > Boreal...
TCACATGAGGCTAATTATCGTTCCTCTCAGCCTCTCTGTCTGGCTTGGGGTCGCAGGTAACCGCTCGCCAAGGCAATGTCCTCGGGGTCCTCGGTGTTGGCTCGGGCATTCTATCCTCTTTAGCAGCCGTTGGATTCCCACCAGTTGTACTGGCCCAGTTTGCTGCCGTATCGGCTGTCGGAGGAACCATCGGTTCTATTATTGGAAGGCGTATCACCGCTACTGAGCTCCCTCAGATGGTAGCCGCTCTCCACTCTGTCGTCGGTCTTGCAGCGGTCCTCACTAGCATCGGCAGCGTCCTCGTGGACACTGCACACATCTCGACATTACATCTTGTCACTGCATACCTGGGAGTGCTGATTGGTGAGGTCGTTAAAATTTCATCCCACTAATGATTGACAACTCCCTGTAGGTGGTATCACCTTCACCGGATCAATTGTTGCCTTCTTGAAACTTGCTGGTCGAATGGGCTCCAAACCGCTTTTGCTCCCTGGCAGGCACCTGATCAACAGTTCACTCCTAGGAGCCAACGCGCTTACTATGACAGGATTTCTTGCAATGGCTCCGACCACGCCTCTTATTGCTGCAACATTCTTAGGGGCAAACGCAATCTTGAGTTTTATCAAGGGGTATACAACAACGGCGGCCATTGGAGGGGCGGACATGCGTGCGTGATATAAAGTTTGCTCATTGGCATGGTAACACAGGCATTATCGCAGCTGTCGTCATCACTGTGTTGAATGCGTACTCTGGTTTCGCACTAGTTGCTGAAGGTTCTATTTTTCTATGCCCAGACATTCAAGGCGATTGATGGCAGTCCATAGGCTTCATGCTTGACAATCCGCTGCTAACAACGGTTGGATCTCTTATAGGTGTCAGCGGTTCCATTCTTTCATATATCATGGTCAGATGAATCGCCAAGTCAGACTATGACGTTGATTGACGCTGTATCCTTTCACAGTGCGTGGCCATGAACCGATCCTTGACAAATGTTTTGTTTGGTGGAATTGGCACCTCTGTTTCTCAAGAGAATCGGACAATGGAAGGAACAATTACCCAGACCACCACGGAGGACACTGTGGAAGCGTTGACCAATGCCGACAGCGTGATACTAGTATGTCTGGTTCCCTCTCCTATCATGGTTCGTGACAAAAATTTTGCTCCAGGTCGTCGGCTATGGGATGGCCGTCGCAAAAGCACAATACGCAATTTCTGAGATATGCGCGATGTTGCGAGCCAAGGGAATCAATGTCCGTTTCGCAATCCACCCCGTTGCGGGACGCATGCCTGGCCAATGCAACGTACTTCTGGCCGAAGCTTCAGTCCCGTACGACAGTATGTACCTCTGGGTCTCTTTCTTGTGTCCCCTTCTCATTTCCCTATCAGTCGTGTTGGAAATGGACGAGATCAACGATGATTTCAAGGACACCGATGTCACACTTGTGATTGGCGCAAATGACACGGTGAACCCCATAGCTCTGGAAGCAGGGTCGTCGATCGCAGGAATGCCTGTTTTACACGCCTGGAAGAGCAAGCAGGTGATTGTGATGAAGAGGGGAATGTCCAGTGGTTATGGTTCGTTTCTATCCCCTCAGCTAACGTCGAACTTACGGATTGCTCCTAGCGGATGTTCCGAACCCCATGTTCTACATGCCCGGGACAAAGATGCTTTTCGGAGACGCAAAAGACACTTGTGATGGTGAGTAGCATTTGGTAGCGAATGATTATTATTCATCCTCCCTTACACATCATCAGCGATCAAGCGGGGCCTCGAAGCAAGAGGTTGATCCCTCGTGAGGTGTGGGAATGCTGCTTAGCTTATTTCTGACTTAGTTAACGTGTGTAGAAAGCTGCCCGTCAATAGATGAGAGGTAAACATGAAGCAAAGGGGAAGTGAAGTATGCCTAGCTTCTTTCTACCAACTTCGAATCTCAAAGATGGGATGGTACCAGTATGCAATACTGACAACACAGCTCGTTTGATCGAGGATAAGCAACGCATTAATGGCTTTATTTATCTACAAGTCCCCCGCGCTGAAGACTACTCGAGCATCTTTATGAGAGATGTTCTTTGTACAGTTTAGACTCCCAACGAACGCGAGTAATCAGATATCTTGCTCGGTTTCCAGGAAGGGTCCACGTCGGCAAAGACATGCAGCCGGGGTAAGGGAGACAATACGCATGACCAGTCATCAGGTGAGTAATACTTTCCACCACAGGTTTTGCGCCATGCCGCCACTTTTCCACAGTTCTTTAGGCTGGTTGTACAGCCAAGTCGCGACAAGGACCATGAATGATCCAAGGAGAAAGGTGAACGTTATGGAAAAGTTGAACAGAGCGACGGATGCGAGGAAGGAGAAGACGATGCTCAGGCTTGTGGCGAAGCCTTTTAGGATGTTTCCCGAGTATTTGATGACCATAGCCGTCACCAGTCCTCCAACGACTTGCGTCACGACGGTCGCCCACGCCCATAGACCGAAGTTGTCAAAAAGACACACCAAGTTTCTTCTCGTGCAAGTCATGTCGTTTGATTCTGCATATGTAAATATGATGGGCGAGAGTGCAGGCAGGAGGGAGAACATCGATAATTGGACATTGCGGATCCAGATGTCTCCAGGAGTGTTTTTGAGGACCATCTCGAAGTAGACACCTGCCAGACCAGATGTAAAGCACGCCGCTATGACAGCGATGAGTCCCTTCATCGGATTCATTGTGTGCGTGTTCAGAATGAGGTTGGGCATCAATGCCACACTGCTCGTGCTGGTTTGGATTTGTATAACACCCACGCCAATGGCGAGTAGGGATAGGGCAAACCATTGATGAGGGAGAAGTTGCTTCCGCAACAGAAGAACGGAAAAGGCAGCTGTTGTCAAGATTTTCAATTGATAGCTAACTTGGAACGTCGCGGCTTCCAGATTGGATATTGCGACGAACTGAAGGTGATTCTGGATGACTGAAAAGGCAAAGGCGCTTCGAATTCACATGCATAATTATGTGGAAAGCGGGCCCACCATAAAGAACAGCTGGAATTGACAATTTCCAGCAGTCTTGACTGAACACCTCATTGAATACTTTCCTGACGCGAAACGTAAGCGTTCTCAGATAACACAATAAAGCGTGCAAGCTCGTGGAAGTTGGAGAAGTGAAGTTGCCTTTTGGAATATCGGCATTACGCGAGATCGGAGGATTGGTGCGGGCAAAGGCGACCGCGAGAGAAATCAGGCCTTTCAGCAGCTCGTTCATGACAACTGCGGTGGCCGCAGAGTATGTTTGCGAGGGGAGGGTGGATACCCTGGAGTAGTGCATTATTATTGTTAGCAATGAGTTCTGAATGGCCAACGTCGCCAACCTTGGATGCAAAGAGTGAGTAAAAGCAACCAATAGCCTCGACAAGTTGACTGACGAAAGATATTTTAGAGGAACACTACAAAACGAGGGCAACGCCTGAGAAGGATCTACGACCAACCCGAGGTCATTCCCGGCAGCACCATCACGGTCATATACGTCGTTATCGGTTTTGGTCCGCAATCCAATGATTTCATGGTGCGACATTTATCTCGAATGGGCCCAGGACTCGGTGAGGTAAGGATGGCTTAGGGTCGTAAGAAAGTTGGTACTTGGTGATGGATCATCAAAATTTACTGTATCCAACTGCGGAGAACGCATCTGGATACTCACCCTGACCGCAATTTTGGCAGACCCACTGAGGGGACGACGACATGTGGACACATATTTTGAAACGGCCACAGTGATAGAAATACAAGTCTAATATAGGGAAATGTTCCTTTCAGAATACAACTGACCCAACTTGACCTTCCTTGTCCCCTTCACACAGCCCTCTATAGATGCTGTACGTCGGGCTTCGATAGTCCGCGTAAGCCTCCGGGTTGGCATGTGCAAGTGCCATCTGTGCTAGCGATGGCAAAGGCGGCGGAGAAGGCACCCGAGGTGGTTTGTCATCAGTTCGAAAACTCTTCTTGGTTATGCTTCTTGATGAGGAGGCTTGTACGAGACCATTTTTTCCAGATAATGACGCAAGCGACTTGGATGTGGGTGTAAAGCCAGATAGCATAAGATTCCCCAAGGCAATATTGGCATCAGTTGAGGACTCCATGATTCCTTCTTGGGATCTTTCAGCGGTAATCTTTGGAACTGGGTTCTTGTCGACGTTCTGGGAGTAGGTGTTATCGGCTATACTGAGCGAGTCGTCAGGATACAACATCGGTCGCGGGGGAGCGAGGATATAATGGCTGGGGGCATCCAGACCCAAGGCAGATGTCAATGCTTGTGCATTCCGTTCTCTGCGTGAATCGGACTTGCGGAGAGTATGCTCAAAGGTAACGGAGCCGGCAACGTTGACTTTTGTGGAAGCAAGTGACAGAGGTGGCGGGGCTCCAGACATACGACGGTAGACTCCGGGCGAGTAATACGTTGACTTGATGCGACTACGGCCTCCACCTAGGGCGGCGGCGGGTGCGGAAGTGATATGCATACTGATTGGTGACGAGACATCGGCACCGTCGTACGCAAAGCCCTGGGAGCGTCTTCTGTGGTTAGAATCATTGCTTCCGACAAAATCACCGTGAAGATCCTTGTTGCCCGTGTCCTCGGGTTTTGTGCATTCGGCAATGGGGTAGCTACTGGCAGTCAACGAAGGCATTTCGCTAATAGCGACACCCATAGATGTTTCGTTGGGAGAGCCTGGGTACAACGACACGGAGGCAGTGGACAAGTGAGGCAGGATAGATGTAACAGCATTTTGAACCTGTTGCAATGAGTTAGCCGGAGTGATAGCAGGGCCGCTGCCGTGGCCCGTGAATGGGTAGTTGCTTTTCATGATGGAGTGATGGGGTTCAGTGGCTTTTTCATCCAAAGGCTGCGGTTCGAAAACATCACCACCCGAAGGTTTTGTGATGACGAGCTCAGGTTGTCGATACTGAGTCCAGGTCAAGAGCCCATTGCTACCGGGTCTGGAATCCCATTCCTTGCCTCCGAAAACTGGCGAGCCGTCGACACGGAAAAGATCGTGGTCTTCGTGCCCATCCTTGAGAATAGGTAACGAAGGTGTGGGGCGTACACGGAGTCGTGGACGAGAACAAGCTCTAGTGACGATAAAGAGACCTAAGAGTAAGAACGAAAGTCCAACTGCCAAGAGGGTGACAATTGCCACCGAAACACGTCGGTGAGAGTTTGCCAGTGGATGTATCACGGTATGAGGGGTGGTCGTAGTAGCTGCTGGTATAATTGCCGACGTCGACAGAGAAAATAGACTGTTGCTGACAGTCAGCGTAGATAAAATCTGTGGAAGAGGCGTCACTGTGAAAGTTGGTGATGATGTCGAGTCCAGCAAAGTAGTGGATGGCGGCAGAAGGCTGTGGTGTGTATCATGCAGCTCTCTAAAAGAGGTGTAGATACCAGTGTCCGGCACTGGGTTAGGCACTGTAGTGATCTCTTCGGCACCTGAAACTTTCGGTACTTTCTCGTTCAGCCCAGGTACTCGTTCGCGTTCCTTGTCTGGCTGTTCAGAGTCCGAGGCATTATTTAGATGACTTTTGGGCTCTCTGTATATACGAGAAATGGTTGTGGGAGGTTCAGTGAGACCAAGTACTGGCAACATTCTGGCAGATGAGACACAGTCTGATAGGGCGACCAGCGCGAGTGGCAACGGACTCGTGAGGGAAAGAACAAGTTGAGCACGTGAGTTGATTTATTTCAAACAAGTGTCAATAAATGGTGCTGTACCGATATTTCGGCCACTCCATTTTTTGGCCTTGCTCGTTTCGCGCACGCCGTTTGCCTTGCATTCGTCTTGCCTAACTCACACACTTACCATTCAGCTTACTATTCCGTATTTTTAATGATTTTTTGATATAGAATAAGCCAGTCTGTATGTTTATCTTCCCTCCGTCGCGGTCATGTCCACTAAAATTTCAAGACCAGTTTTTTTTCCGGCCTGATCCCTTTAAACAAGGTGATTTTATTGAACAATTGAACTAAAAATCGGATTGAAGGAACAGATAAATTGGATAGTCACAGGTACGCGTCCACCCCACCACGCGCCTTGCCGTATTGACCTGACCTTTAAAGCCATCCAATCATGGAAGACTCTCAACCTAGTCAACTTCTTCGGGACGTCCTATGTGGTGGCGCGGAACCAGGCGGGAAATCGATAGACACAGACCCTTCTCTAAGCGACCTCGTCATCCCAAAAATTGTCTCCCCAGAATCTTCTCATGATTCAGCTCGGAACTCCGGCTCTGCACCTCGATATCATTATTATGGCCTTGCACAAACACAATCCCAGCAGCACGATGATTGTGCAGACAACGAGCATTCGCAAAAGGAAAATTTTGGTTCCTCGATCGGCTCACGCTCAACCCCATCGAACGCGCCTTCATCAAAAAGTCCGATCAAAGAGCAAACGACTCCCGGCGGACAATTAAACCACACACTTCCGCGAGCTGCTGGAATAAAGGTCCGTTGTTGTATCGAACATTACTGGCTTTTTCACCTATCCAAGGGACACTTTAGCCTAAGACGAGCACAACGAAGGCGGCAACGTATCAGTCCTCCGGAGCCACTGCTTCCTCCCACCGCATAGATCCGACCCCCGCAGGGCGGAAAGCCCTCCCTACGCATTCTCCTCCCCATTCATCTGCTCACCAACAGACTGTGGAGGAATTTTCACAAGACTCATTTGCAGGTCATTTGCCCCAAGACCGAGCGCGCGAGTTTCTGGCTCATTCAAAACTGTTCGAAGTACCTCTTTCGGAGCTTGGGCGCTATACTCAAGAGACGCGAACAGCGGGGCCGCCAGACGTCCCAGACCAGCCATCATCTGACATTGACATCTTTGTTTCCCCTCACAGGAGGAACGTAGGCCGTATTGCGGATGCGTCGTTTATTCAGGGCAAAGTACTTGTAGAAGATACACCTTCTAATTCTGCCGGTTCCGAGTCTCAACCCTCGCAGCCATCTCAGCAACTTGAATCCCCCAACCCCAATCTATTCCTTAAACGTCAACCTGACGTTAATATCGACGAACCTGGCCACCGTGACGATGATGCTCTGAGCCAGGCATCGACAGAAGCATGCAGTACCCCCTCCTCGAGCTATGAACGACTTCTCGCAGGAGAGCCGGAACCCGTCCGTGATGCGGCTACTCAGCCCGCAGAGGACTTTCAACCCACACAGCCGTCTACGCAGCCAGATCATTATCCTGATGTAGTCCACACTGAATCAGGCGGTAAAGCAGAGTGGGGGACCGGAGTGACAAATACGATCCATCAATGGGTTTCCCCAGCGGCACGCGCAACGTCCACTACTCAATCTACGACTCGAAGAACCGTCGCTGGCATGATCAATCCGCGGAAGAGATGGCGTATTAAAGATTTGGAAAAGTTTGAAGCATCAGCCACGAATCCGCCTCTGAGAGTAAATGAAGAAATGCACGAAGGTACAACCGAAGTCAGTAGACTTGATGCACGATCACGCTATGGAATGGCCGTCCCCGCCCGAAACCGAGTTCAAGCCTCGGGTGATGATACTATGGACACTGTTCCCGACTCTGAGTCACCTCTCGGTGACCCCGAACTCGTTTCCGCGCGTTCCACTGTCCTTGTTCCACCTACTGACGCTTCGGCTTTGGTTCCCATGAGGCGGGATCGCCATATTGTGCCGGATGTTGACTCAATGGAAACCGTGGAAGATTCAATCCTGGTTCGTGGAGGGGATGAGGATGAGGACGAAAATGGTCCTCTCGCTATCATAACGTCGAAGCGTGTGCCAATGATGACCGTTTCCGAGGCAAGAACAAGTGAGAGAAAGCCCTCAGGAAAAATTCCTGCCGAGGTCAGTCCCGCTTTTGACCACGAAAACAAGGACACTTACCCAACTTCCTTTGAAGGGAAGGGAACCCGCGAAGGTTGTAGAGGTTGTTACCACCACATCACACCAGAAGCGTCCTTACCCCGGTGTCGGCACTACGGTCAAAGATCCTCGCAAAAGGTCTCGTGCTACTGCACCCTCTAATCGATCGTGGCAGAACGATGTAGTACCGTCGTCGATTCCTGGGGAAGACGAGAACAATGCTCCCGCCAACCCGCAATCGACCAACGAGCACAAAATCCAATCCGATGCACCTGCTGCTCCTACGGCTGTTCCACCAGGCCGAAGTACTGGGTCGAAACCGGCCGCTGTCTCTTCGAAAAAAGGACATCTTTTGACCGAGAGTGCCAGGACTGATACTTCTTTCATTTCGAGGAAGGCGGAGGAGGAAGAGGAAACCGATGTCACTGGCGAAGACTACATGGTTCTAGACGTTGACGAAGATGATTCGCCTGGACCTTCGTCTCGAAAGAGAAGGAGAGGAAATATTAAGGCGAAGACGAACGTGAAAAGATACAAACCAGCGTCCAGGGCATCTTCCAGAATGGGCAAGGTTATCGACTCCGCGCCTACGAAAACGGACATCAAACGCTTACGGTCATGCGCTTCGGCGAGTACGAGTCGGTCAGTCACCGGTGCTGGGACTAGGGTCTTTGCGTTGTGGAAGCAAGATGGTCATTTTTACCCGGGAACCGTTCACTCGCTGCAGTCTAGATCGAAATATCGGGTTAAATTCGATGATGGCACGGAGGACGAAGTCGACATCTCCAGAATGCGTCTTAATGGCTTACGTGCAGGCGACAATATTATTCTCATGGATACCAACGAGACGGCGACGGTTGTCGATGACACGCGTATCGAATTTGATGGAACGATTGAAGTGGAGTTTTATAACGGCAAGGAGTTACAGCGAATGGATGTAGAGATCGCCTGTGTTCGAATTGCGGCTCGCACTATCTCCAGCAAGTGGGAAGACCGATTACTTACCCCGGACTGCATTGTCACGACGATCAGGCCGAAAGTGCTCAAACACACGCCGTCATTGTCGAGGCTCTCTATTACCAGCTCGATATCCAATAATGATTACCGTCGCAAAAGCCTCCTAAAGACTGGTATCGCTATCACGTTGACTCCGAAGTACGGTAATCAACAAGGTGACCGAGCAAAACTCGTGAAGATCATCAAGAGCAATGGAGGTACGGTCATCGACGACTGGTTCTCTCTGATCCGGATGGAAGGAGATTTCAGTCGCTCTAATAAGCAGTGGGTCGCCCATGCGAAAGATGTCAAATGGATCGGGAAACAATCAATACAACGGATCTTTTTGGTGGCGAATGACTTCAGTGCCAAACCCAAGTATCTGGTAGCCCTTGCTTTGGGAATCCCGTGCCTGTCGCTCGAGTGGCTTCTTGATTCGGCAAAATCAGTGGGTTTCCGTTTCGATCATTATTGACGTCGTTGATCTTTTCTGCCAGGGCGAAAGGGATTGGCAGCCATATTTGCTACCGCAAGGCACATCCATAGCTTTAAATGCCAGAGTTTCTCAGTTCGTAGATTTGGACTGGTGTAACAGCGCAGAGCATCTCGTGGAGATCATGTCCAAGAATAACAAAGTTGCATCAAGGCTATTCGACGGGAAATCAATTTTGTGTCTCGGTGCCGCTTTCGTACCTGAATCCAAGCGGAAAAAAGTGATATTTCTTTTTTAATTTTCGTCAGTTCTCCCTCACCGACTAGCTTTATCTTCGGCAGATCGTCTCGGATTCTGACATGACCAAAGAAGCAAGTGGCACCGTACCTCGAATCATACTAGCTATGGGTGCTGCTCGTGTTGAGGCTGTGATTGATGTGCAGTATGCGTCGGACCGACCATCTGGGTTTGACTACGTCGTCGCACAAGATCCCTTACCCGATCTCGGCATGGGAGTTGATGTAGTGAATGTGGAGTGGATAAAGGATTGCCTGGTTTCCCGGAAACTTACAAAATTACCTGGTGAAGAATCTGATGATTAAATGGTAGGATCTCTAATGTGCTTGTTTTGATTTGCTGTCCGTCGTTCTGTCATAAGACTTGATGTACTGTTGCTTGTATCCATACACTGTATATACGATACTAAATAACCTTGTCGGCAAGACTGGTGATCGTTCCTGCCAATCGCCAATGAGCACTCAATATTCAATATTCAATATTCAATACTAGGCATTGGGTCAGCTCGCTTGTGAGGTGAGTCACGCGTCCTTATAAGTACATACAGCAGTCGAAACCAGAGATCATCCGAACACTGAGAGATGTACCTATCCCACTAGCACTCCACATCGTGCACACCTCGTTTCCTTGTCAACCCTGCAATAGATTATCAGTCAACACCAGCAATTCTGGTTCGTTCAACGAAACTCACAAGAGGAAAATCAACCCAATTGGGAAGAAAATAATCGCAGTTATGATGCCACACACACCGAACTTGGTATGGGGGTCATGATTTCCTTGAGCGCATCTTGCGTATACTAGAAATGAGTCAGATTGTTACGTCGAGCATAGCATGTGCCGAGCGGACTTACGCTCCTGCTGGTATTGCTGTCCTATCTGCGCTGCAGAGGGAGGATGTTGCGGATGTTGCGGAGGATGCGGGGCCTGCTGTTGCGGAGGATGCACGACATAGATAGGAGCTTGCCCCGGAGCCTGAGCCTGGGGTGCTGGATAGGATGGAGTACCACCCTGATACGCTGGGGGGGCTGGGGGTTTTCCTTCGATCTGCGTCGTTGGTTATGATCCAGCGAGAAAATTAGAAGTAGCCAGGGCCTCGTTAAAATGCTGATACCATTAAAATCAATCAATATTCACCATATTTTTTTTGGCTGGGGATTTCGACAATTAACCGTCGTCACAGGTTTGTGTGACCAATCATTGTTGTGTGACACTCTGAACACGTGGTCTGTGGTTAAATAATACCAAGACATCAATGTCGGGCAAGAACGAGTATGAAGTTGGTCAGTCCTGTCTTCCCAACCACTAGACCTACATTTCTTTTCCTCACCATTATCTAGAATCCATCATTCGCGCTCGTGTTGACCGAGGAAAGGGCCGAAAATCGGTTTGGGTACTCCCCTTTCTGGTCTGTTTAGCATAAAAGACTGACTTTCGCGACTCCCAAGAAATACTGCGTCAAGGTGCATTCACTATGGCTCAGCACTTCGATTGTATTGATTTGTGCGTGAATAGTGGAAAGGTTATGGTGAAGAAGATAATACGTATGTCAATATTCCGCAAACGTTTACAGTACACCTTGAAAACAGTTGGACCTATAAAGCTGGGAACCCTTCGAATCTTTCGAAGGCGGATCCGAGCAGATAATTGACCGATTCTGGCAGCGAGCTAATACAGGCGGCAGAGATGCACAGAATTTAGATTTATTTCAAGTTGGAGAAGAATTTTATCCCATTGGTCCTCCACGTTCGTGCCATCATTGATGTCTTTAGAAATCAGCACGTCACATTCGTTTCAGGGCGAAAGGGCAAACCGAAACGGCCGGCCGAACAAACCCAAACAATGCCTTCTCAATCGTCTGTCGCAAAACCCTCGAGTAAGAGAAGACGTAGTTCATCTGGCGTTGTCACAGGCGAGACGGATGGACCTCCGCCCAAACGACGAGGACGGCAGTCCGATTCAGGAATAGCGTCACAGCGCGTATCTGGTAAATCATTGCGCAAGTCCGAAGAAAGAAGTTCAGGCCCCCGCGGCTCTCATGTGGCACCAATTCCTCTTCATCCCAAGCGGAAACGCGTTCGCAGGCTAACGTCTGACGTTGAAGACTCGGAAGATGAAATTATGCGCCTTTACCTTGCCGAGCCATCAGAGAGCCGGCCCTCTGACAAAGAGGATTCAGCGGAACCTTCTCGAGAGCAGAAAATTCAGTCAAACGACGTAAGGAATCTTTCCGCGCCAGTTGATCCGGTCGATAATAAAGTACAGTCGAACTACAGAATGAGGCAAGACTCGTGGATTATCGATTCGACCACTCCTGGTGCCAGCCAATCCGAACAAATGCCTGAAGTCATTCCCCCGGACTCGCCGTTATTTGACGGCTCTGACTGTGATTCCCCCGAACACGTCGAAAAAGATGTCGTAGCTGCGGATGAGTCTTCTACTGGTCCCCGCTTGACTTCTACATCTTCCCATTCAATTCCGCTACATCGAGTTCGCGCCGCTAATCCCCTTGTCAAAATGGTCGATAGCCCCAATTTCCATGGGATGGAAGGTGCCATTGCCGTCAAAGCACGAATCCTCCGTAACGTGAGATTTACTTCTAATATCCCGTCTACCACTCACTTCCAATCTAAGCATGGGAAGGGAGAAATGCCCTTGAATATTACCACACCCGGCTCTGGCCCCTCTTCCCGTGTTCCTCAGAAAAAGAACACCAGTTCGCTGTTGACTTTCCAGAAAGGTTCACTGAAGATGGTGAAGGGCAAGTACTCGTCATTGGCCAAACAACAGTGTCCGGACGAGGAAGTTAATATAAGAAATTGGGATCTACCTTTGATTGCAAATGGCGACCAGGGTCATGGCAACATTCCGCCTAATGCCGATGCAACTGGAGAATTGGTCAGCGGAGACATTCCAGGGTTACACAATAACGGTTCTGTCATGCCTTCGGAGTCCGCCATTGGTGAGGAAATTTTGCAGGTGACTACCCCCGACACACCAGCCCCTCCTCTGCCATTGGAACCAGCCCCTACTGGCGAGGAACTTCTACAGATGGCCGGCCTCGACGCACAGATCGCTGAAGATCTCCCAGATTTCGAAGAAGATCCTCCCGCAGAGCAGAGCAACGAACCACAAGATGAGTCTCAACCAGCCAAGACTCTTCAAATTCAAAGGTAAAGGATCGTGCCAATTATTAAATCAAATGATCCCTCAACTAGCAACGTTGCATGTCACGTCTAGTACCCTTGAGCGTGCGAAGGATAGATTGTTCCCGACGGGGTTGTCGTTAGCGTCAGCGACGAACGCCGTTAACGCCGCTTGGAAACGTTCCACTATCTTTGGACCTCTGTAAGTAAGTGAATAATCCACACATTTCCACTGCCAAAATTTTCCCCCAGCGGACTTGGGACAGACATACGCACTGTGACGGCGAAGAACACACTTTTAGACTCGTGAGTATTTCGCTATTGATTCATGTGCTTCTTTGAGATCGAGATCTCCACAGGGCGCCTACGTCAACTAGAGCTCCGTTCCTGCTCGTCCTTGATTCATCCGTCTCTATCCCTGTTGTACTCAAGGATGTTTCTTCGCATGGTTCTCTCTCTCTGGATTCCATCGTCTCGAAATGTCCCAAAGGTCCTCCTGGGAAATTCTATCATAACGATTTCGCTCTCGCGCTTCTTGACACTGTTCAGCCGGCGGGATCATTCGCCAGGATAGTTCCTGAGCCAAGTGTCAATGAGGGTCAGGAGCAGCATTTTCATCGCTTCCGCGGCCGTCTGGAAGGCGGCGAGTTGGTACGTGTGATGTTCTTCATAGCATTTTTCATTTTTGACGAGTCATGGCACAAGTTTGTTGCTATGGCTGGAGTAGAGGTGCTTGCGTTTTGCTCTTCTCAGAACGTGGTTCTAGGTCAAAGGCTTCGTATCCCCTCTGTGTTACTTGGGCTCCCAGCCACAGTCATTGTTTCCCGCGTTGTGATTGCAAATCACTCCGCGTACGCTGACGCGGCTGTTAAAGCTGATAACGTCCGATGGTAAGGGACGATCAGTTATGTCCAGTGTATGTACTGTACCACAGAGATTGTCGATATTTGGTGTGGCATGAAATTGAAATTGAACCTGCCACCATTGGAATACAAGCTCTCTATACACTTACAAGCTCTCTATACACAGCCAATGATTTCAATTTTCAGCAGATAGGGTTCGTGGATTATGTAACACACACACGTGATGCGGACGTGACGCGCGTCGCGCACACTGCATCAAGTCCTTCAATGCTACGGCGAATTCCAACAACAAGCGACGGAAAAGTGGTAGACAAACTCCAAGAAAGCACACGCATCAACAAGCCCTTCAAGCCTCCAAGTGTAGTTTGCACAAGCGATCGTATCCAACCTCAGCGGAAAAGAAAACGCGTCTCGTATAAAGGTCAACAAGCCGATTCTGATTCTGACGGTGACACTGCCCAGAAGAAAATAAAGAACCATGGTAAAGACAAGGATGGGATTTACCACAACGAGGAGGAACTCATCGCTGCCGTCAAGAAATATCCGACCTACAAACCGAAGCCATTCGATCAGGTCTTCGGAGGTCGTCGGTTCTCCATGCCGACTATGAGGAACAAGGACGGAGAAAACATTCCTCTCATTCTTTCCAATGCGTCTTTGGGAATCCGCCCCAGAGCTAAAATCATACCACGACCTTTGTATGACCCTATGGAGGACCACGCGATTGTTTTGTACGACCCCACCATTGACGACCGCGAGACGGAAGAAGAGAAGAGAGAGAGAGAAAAGGAAGAAGAAAAAGAGAGAGCAGCAAAAGAGGCGAGGGAGAAGACAATGGGTATGTACAATCCACACAAGAGCCTGAAGGATCTACTCGGAGAAACCAAAGACAAGAAGTATCGAGTCGAGAAGGTTCCTGTAGTCATTGATCCTCGTCTGACAAAGGTGTTGAGACCACATCAAGTCGAGGGTGTGAAGGTGGGTGTCACTTTATATTCATGTGGTCCGCCATTCTTATGTGCAGTTTCTTTACAAATGCACCACCGGAATGCTTGTGGAAAATCAATACGGCTGTATCATGGCCGACGAGATGGGTCTTGGAAAGACCTTACAGTGCATTGCTCTCCTGTGGACATTGCTCAAACAATCTCCTCATCCCGGTAAATCCTCGATCGAAAAGTGCGTTATTGCGTGTCCCTCAAGTTTAGTCAAGAATTGGGCGAACGAACTAGGTGAGTTGATTTCATTCCATCGCGTAATCTATATCAACATCATGGCCCCGCCTTCAGACAAGTGGCTCGATAGAAATTCTATAACTCCATTGGCTATCGACGGCAAAAGCGGCAAGGCCGATCTTCACGAAAAGGTAACGCAGTGGGTTGCAGCCCGGGGTCGAAACGTTACACAACCAGGTTGATTCCCCTCGTCATATGTTCGCAAACCCACTGACGGAGCATGTGGGCGTCAAGTCATGATTGTATCGTATGAGACACTGCGCACGCTGTCTGTATACATGGCCCAGTGTAGCATTGGACTCTTGTTATGCGATGAGGGGCACCGACTCAAAAACTCAGGTTAGTGACACCGGCCTTGGGTGGATCTTTCGCACTGATGTCCCCGCAGACTCGCTCACTTTCCAGGCGCTGAACACACTGAATGTCAAGCGTCGTGTTATCCTCACAGGCACTCCAGTTCAAGTGAGCCTATCATCTGGACCCTTCCCGATCTTCTTAATCTTACTCTTCATCCTATTCTCCGTTTTCCCATAGAATGATCTTTCGGAATATTTCTCGCTCCTCAACTTTGCCAATCCTGATTTTCTAGGCTCCAAGAATGAATTCCGAAAAAATTTTGAAAACCATATTATCCGTGGCCGTGATGCCAATGCGAGCGACGAGATCAAAGCCGAGAGCGAGAAGAAGCTGAAGGAACTTGGAGGGCTGGTCACAAAGTTCATCATTCGCCGGACAAACGACCTGTTGTCGAAATATTGCACGTATTTTCTTTACCCCTCAGAAGAGTTTTATCTGACCGATATCACAGTGCCTGTGAAGTACGAGCATGTCGTATTCTGCGGCCTGTCTGATTTCCAACTCTCCTTGTACCGCCTATTTATCAAGTCTCCAGAGATTAAGGCTCTGCTGCGGGGAGCTCAGTCTCAGCCACTCAAGGCGATCAATATCCTGAAGAAACTTTGCAATCATCCCGAGCTGTTGGATTTGCCGAACGATTTGCAAGGATCGGAAGGGTTGATTCCGGAAGGATTTTGTGGAGCCGGGGAAGCCAGTAAATATAAAGGCAGAAACCCGACGGTCAGATGCGACTGGAGTGGCAAGTTTGTGATTCTTGAGCGGCAAGTCTTGCCTTTTCGTCTTACTGCTGTACGCAAAACGATCGTTGTCAGGTTTTTACATCACATACACACAAATACGACGGACAAGATTGTTCTCATCAGCAATTATACCCAGACCCTTGACCTCTTCGAGAAGCTCTGCCGTAGCAAAAAGTGCGTTTATTATCATTCCTCTGTCCACATCTTCGTTGAATGCCGCATCTTTAAGATACGGTTGTTTTCGTCTAGACGGTAGCATGAGCATCACCAAGCGCCAGAAACTCGTGGACCAGTTTAACGACCCTGCAAGGAATGAATTCATCTTCCTGTTGAGTAGCAAAGCGGGGGGATGTGGAATAAACTTGATTGGAGCCAATCGACTCATTCTCTTCGATCCTGGTATTGCCTGAGGTTTAGAACACTCCTTGATTATGTCTGATGACCTCATTGCTGTAGATTGGAACCCTGCAGCTGACCAGCAAGCCCTCGCTCGTGTCTGGCGCGATGGTCAGAAGAAGGAGTGTCTGTAATCACTGTTCTCATTTGCCTTTCGCATTCTTACCTTCTCGCGTCTCTTAGGCTTTGTATACCGTTTCATCTCAACTGGCACTATCGAAGAGAAAATATTCCAACGCCAAGCCAACAAACAAGCTTTATCGTCAGCGGTCGTAGACGAGAAGGAAGACACAGAACGGCATTTCTCTCTTGACGATTTAAGACAACTATTCTTGTTCAACGAGGAGACAGCGTGTGAGACGCACGAGACCTTCAAGTGCAGGCGGTGTCAGGACGGCAGACAAATGATCAAGTCACCAGCATTATTGTATGGAGATGCTAGCACGTAAGTGTCGTGGCCCTTGTTGATGTCCATCGAACTAAGGACCGGTGTTAAGATGGAATCATTTTACGAATGCAGAATTGAAGAACAATCACGACGATTTGTTACGTGGTGAAGTTGGCCTTTCGGAGATTTCTTTTGTCTTTCAATACATCAGCCATTAATTAGATTACACACTCAAGATGGTACTAGCGCGCCCTTGGGGATTTTATACAATAGCGCAGATTCCGGATGGAGAATGGTTATATCTATTGCTATACATCCTCCACGTTCAGCTCGGGCTTTTGCTTCTTCCGAGGCTGTTTGATAGCTACTATCCCTTTGACCGCGATTGCCAAATCCGTTTGAAGTTCCTGCATCTTCCCACCGTGAATGCGATGTGGAACGGAGGCAAAGAGCACTTCCAACCGACGAATATTCGCCACCAGTTGTCCCACGTTACGATCGAGGTGAAAAGGAGATTTGGGTTCCAAGGCCTGCTGCAAGCGACGAGCCTCCTTGAGATGAGTGCTGTTCACCAGTTGAGACAATCAAGAACGAACATTAATGTTTGTACTCACGTCACTTCGTTTATTTGGACCATAACGTCTTCAAGTTCTTGATGCATTACCTTACCCATGCGTTTCTTCTTCTTAGCCTTATCAGCATGCATGATAGAGATGATCTCTTGGACGCAGAGAAGGGCGTGTGGGAGAGGGCCAAGAACTAGGCATCGATAATATCCACACGGCCACTTGAGTTTCTGAACTACCTCCCAACAATCGACGAAGAGTTGATCTCTCACAGCTGCAAATCCGGTCCTAGAATGACCTTGCCGACGGAAATGGTATCGACGATAGGCCAAAAGCACAACCTTCGCTGCTGCGAGCTGTTGTTCTGACGGAGGCTCGTCGTGTTTCTGCGTCAGTGACGAATCGTTTGGATACGCTTCCGCCTCTGACTCTGGATCGACTGGGATTTCTTCACCATCACTCTCTTCGTATTCCCCTTCATTCTCTTCGTCTTGTGTATCCCTTGGGCGCTGTTCGGATAGAGTGTCAGTCTCCGATGGCAGCACTGTGGAGGGCAGAGTAGCTGGTTGTATGACAGTAGGCGTGAACACAGCCGCATCAACTCGCAGGTTTGATGTATGGACTGAAGGGACCTTATCAATCTGACGATCGATATCATATGCGTTCTTGATGATTATCGGACGTGTTCCTTTAAGGTTTGGCACGGATGACTTGCTCTGGTAGGAGTTGATGTGTATCATTTCATCCATCCGGCTGCCCATCGTAGATTGCCGCACAACCTTGGCTAGATCTGCCCAAGTTTTAATCCAGGTGTACCTAGGGACTGATGAGGATCACTTTGCTTTCAGTCAGACTGAGGTGCTCACGGGGCATGGATAGCACGGCGATCACAGCTTAATGACTTCATGACCTTGACAATGTTGTTCCTAAGATTTTCGTCTTTGATATGATACCCCACTGTGACTCGGGTCAAGTAGTGGCATTGGGACCAAAGGTATTCAACTCACGTAGACACATTGCCCTACAGCTGGGGAGCGAATGAGATGATATGAACATTCATTATTTTGGGCTTACATGCGTGCGATGAATACACTCCGAGTAACCGTACCATCACTGACCCTCACGATATCGATTCTTCCGTACAGCAGATACTTGGCTGTGTATTTGAGTTAAGTCTTAACACTTTGGAATCGATTATACATATAGACAGACCTGAGCTTGAGCTTTGGTATATTTGATTCACTAGTTCGGCTAAAGCTTCGTAGAGCAGACGGTATAAGCCAGTGAACTTTCGGAGGTTGTTTCGAATTGAGTCAGGCAGCGTCAAGAGCCAGCTGCGTGGAAGTGTTGTATTGTGAAAATTGCTTCCTTGTCGATAAGATAGTACGAGCGATCCACAAACGTGGTCGATCAAGTCGCAGAGAACATTGATATTGATCGAAAGTTGAGTTTCAATGATGTGTCTGTGGGCCATTCGACGTGGATTCAGAAATACTATGCAATTTAGACAAACGTATATTCACCTTAGCGATAGGATCCCAGCAGAGATCGAATGCGGCTCTGTGCCGTGCATGGTGGTCACCAAGTCAGATACAACGTATCTCCGACCGTCTGGGCGTATGAAAGCAACATGAGGCGAGTTTCTAATGACATATGCGCTGCAGACGTAGCGAGGCGCTTCAGAACTATCAATTATGAAAGCCAGCTTAGCAGCTTTCAAAAGGGTTGTTAGGAAATGTTGCCGTTCATGGTCTTCCCTCAACTCAAACAAGAGATTGCGAATCCACTCCTTGACGACAGCAAAGCTGCGATCCTGCCACAATGTTGATGAAAGGTTTGCCACGGTCCCAAGTTTGTAGAACGACGGGCTCATCGCATCGTACAATCGATCTAGCCAGTATCTAGAATCAATGTCAGGTTTGAGCCTGCACCCGATGGTCATCCGTGCACCTACCTTTGTACATTTTGCCGTTCGAGATGTATATGACGAAGTGAATGCAAGGCGTGATAGATTCGGATTTGTTGCAAGTGGATCCGAACTCTGGCATTGTACCACTCGAGGTCCAATGCTGCTGCTTCGACGTGCTCCTGAGGGCAACCCATTCGGTGGCAAGAGCCAGATGCAGCAAAGGGTAAGCAGGGAGCAAAAGATTGTGCTTTCTGGCACATTTCGTTCTCGGCGGAAACACGTTTGCGAAGACGCTCGCCAAGTACGGCTTTAATGAGCCCCTCCAGGTCACGTTCATAGACGCGAATCCCCTTGTCACTCGATCCAGCGTTAAGGATTTGCGGAGAGGATTGATAAAGCTGACTCCCTGGCCGAAGTAAGAAGACATGTTCGGTAGAGGGTTGGAAGCCAAAGAGTCTCTGAATGGAGGGCTTGTTGCATGGGTCGGACATCAGGAGGAACTCCTTCATTAGCGAAACATAGACCTCAAAACATGCAAGTTGGCGGGACACTTCGGCGGTCGTGGCAACTTGAATTGCAGGAGGACTAATGAATGCGTGATCCAGACACAGTAGCGCTGCAATGTCATTTTCGTGCGCGTGGTGGAACTTCGTCCCCAGTTCTTGGAGTCTCGATTTGTTTCCCAACTTGATAACATGGAACATTTCCACCTGGGCATCGAGAAATTCAGCAACACCTCATGTTAAGTTTATCGAAGACCTGGCGAACCTCATCAAGATCACTCTCCGCTAAGACGTCTCGGTTCAATTGGTTTGTGAAGTTGAGGAGCTGGCTGAAGTTCTGGTCAGAAGCAGTAACTTCCGGTGACATACCAAAAGATAGAATCTCCCATAGCCCTTGAAGAAGGTATTGCTTCGCCTGCTTCATGTGCTGTGCATGTCCTGGATCCTCGAGCAAAAGTTGTATAGCGTCTAATGCTCGACCTTCTGCAAGATGTAGCTCAGCCGCCTCTGATATCCTACCCATAATGGCAAGAAGAGAAGCTCTAGCCACATCGAGGTCGTAGTTGTCCGTAAACTCCAACGCCTCGTCGGCAGAAGAGAAGTGCTTCGCTGCCTTTCTGTCGACGTTGATGTATGAGTAAAGTACAAGAGATTATTCTGTTGCAAGATTCAAAGCTTACTCGAGGTTGTGCTCTCGAAACCACTGGAGGCGAGCGACATCGAGTATCGTATCCGCAACTGATTTGTCTACGCTGTCCGGAGAAGTTTCGATGATTCGGACTGCGTCATCAAAAAGTCCAGCCTTGCGGTAATGTTGGGTTGCCAAGGTGAGTTCGGCTGCCTTCTCGTAAAACTGTGCAGCCTTCGGATCATCGCCACTTCGTGCATAGCATTCTGCTGCATTGTGATAATAGAACCGTCTCTCGCTCTTCGCACTGGCACCACATCCAACAAAGGCATCAGCAGCCACTTTGAAAGCCGCTGAACGAGTAGCACCATTACGGATGCCAGCTGGAGTTGCGCGAGCTTGTGCTCGTAAGTAGTACGCTTCTGCTACGTCCATTTCTCGGGGTAGTAAAGCTCGTTCGAAGCAATGCTTAGCTTGCAGATACCGCTTGTTCTTGAACAGAGAATGTCCTTGCTGTGCCCATTCATCTGGCGTGGAAGAGACGGCGAGATGCGGTACATCCCCAGGGCTGCAATACTGCACGAGATCTTTACTGCTCCAGAATTCCTGTTTGCGCAACACTTTTAGAGGTGTTTTCCAAACTGTTAGGAAGAGAGACGCACCCGCATTGGCTCGCTTTTCTCTGAGCTATCTACTATCCACATGTTCTTTCGTGCTCGCGTTATAGCAACGTAAAGGAACTTTAGCTGGTTCAGGCGTCAGTGGGTGAATTCGCCAACGAATTGGTGGTGGTACTTCGCTACAAACCCCCATATGGCGTGCCTCAGTCAGCCGTGGTGGGGGACCTGACCGGCGTATTCCTTCTATCGCATTAAGTACAACTCTCCATCTAGGCAGATCTACCGACGAATCTTGGAAAAAATTGTAAAGTAGAACCTACACAAGTCCATGTCAGATTTGTTAACGATCCATGTAGTATATCCACGAACATCATTGAACTCTAATCCTTTGCTCTCGTACAGAGTCCTGGTCCTAAAGTGAGTAACACCTTGGCGTATGTGACACACCAACTTACATGATTAAGCCTATATCGCCCACCTGTTCTCGTAGCCTCTCTCGAGCAGCAGCACTCCGGACAAGTATACCTGGTGAACGAGTATCATTAGATTTCTATAAAACTTTGCACCGAGTGGTTCCTGACACTGCTGAGCGCCGAATTCAATATGGCTACCACTGTCAATCATCGCATTGCCGATTAACGGACTTGTATTGTCGCATTCACTTGAACACAAGACTCACGAAGCACCAAAAAGAAACTGCTCGTATCGAACCGAGTCTTGATCCCATCCACCCAGAAATACGGGTCGCAAGCCGTCAACGACGCCCTTCTCAGGACGGAGTGAATCAATAGCGTCAGGCCAAAATTGTGTAATGAGCTGGATGACGGAGTGAGCGCAGTTGACGATTCCTCCATGTGAGCGGTAATTGATCGCAAGTTGGAACGACTTTGGTTCCCGTTTCTTTCTACTAGACCCCGATTGATTTCGTTCCTGAGTGTACAGAACAGACCAGGTTGATATTAGAAAATAAGGAGCATAAATGATAGAGTAATGTGCACCGAAATGCGATACAGAAATGCTTTCAAATCATCGAACCTGAAAGAACTTCCGATAGATATGGTCTGAGCAGTATCGCCGGCCCAGAACAAGCCGTCAGGGTTCCTACAGATCGATCGCAACACTGTAATGTGATCAAACGATGGATCTATGTGAAGGGTAACGGCCTTGTAGACTCACGGAGAGCATCAATGAGGAGATTATCTTGAGCCTCGTCAACATATCTACCACATATATGAGGACAAGATTGGTAAGTGACTTGTTTCGACTCACAAATAATCAACCATACGGCCCCCGGTTCCAGCTCGTTGTAGATACTCCAAGATGGTGTGTGTTCTGGAATGACGTAAGAACGAGAAGATCAATGGGAGGGCTCTACACCTACCTATCAGCAGGATCATACTCGTTGCGTTCGCGTTTTCGCCGGAGATAGGAGTCAAAAACAGTGTATATGGTGTCCCTTTGGGTTGCAAATGTAGACTGCGAGCGAAAGCTCAGGTTCAAGTACTTGTCCTCATCTAGAAATCGCCCTGGACAAGTCAATGCATCCTCCGACCCCTTGATTACACCTGCATATCATTCAGATACTTGTCGGCTCATAATCACTGTAAACAAATGGTACCCATAATCTCGCTATATACCAATGCTGGATCTGCATTGACCAAGTTTGAGCACATGGATAAAGGACTATCCTCAAACGGGCTTACCGAGTCCTTTGATGACATGTTGTGGAAAATGGGGCCAATACGACTCAAAAAATGTTTCGTATGACACCATACCGCGGTCTTCATGCTGCTTACGGTGAAAGGAGCAATTTGCGAATGGGGTTCTCGGGGAATTTTTAGGCTCTTCATCGTTGAATAGGAATTCGGCATCTGGGGCAGCAGTTGACTGGGTCAAGGTGGCGGATGCAGCAATGTCAGCTTCTAACAACTTGCACAACTAAAGACTCTTCAGAAAAGACTCCGAAACCTGCGACAATAACTCACCCGTTCGAAGTTCACAAAAAGAGGAAAATGCTTGTCCTCCAGTTGGCTAAAACGCTGCGGGAGATCCTCCCTCCAATTGACGTCGTCGTCGTGATCGATCAACATTGCTTCACCTTGCGCATCTTTCTTCATTTTTGCCATCTCGGCGAGTTCCCGAAGGGAGTAAGACCCTGTTGCTAACGACTGGAGAAGCTTCAAAAAATATTCTTGGACTTTCTCTGCCAAAATACGAGATTGCGTGACAAAGAGCTGACGAGGCTTGACTCCGTCACTACCCAGCTTGCTCCAAGCCCTTTCGATACCAAGCATCTTGAAGAGCATTGTAGTGGTTTTGCTAGAGCAGCATCTTAGTTGGCTCAGTGTACGAGAGTGGGACAACATTGGCGTACCCTGTCCCGCTACGACCCAAGACATAGCACGAGTATGAATGTTCAATAATTTCTTTCTCTTGTATGCTAGAAGATGCAAGCTTCCAACAGGAATAGCATAACAAACACAAGAGCACTTACGACACCTCGAACACGTGCGATACATCTTCTTTTGCTATGATGCCTGCGAGAAGTCATTGAGTATGAGTAATATATGTGATCACCGAAATAGATGTGGACTCGCTGTTCAGGAACGCCTAAAAATCGAGGTATGCATTTGAGGTGAGCGCCCTAAGTCTATGAAATATGCGACTAACCTGAGAAAGAGTGACAAATTTTTCCAACCTAAACTAGATGATCAGAAAGCGACCCAAATCGGGGGATTCGAACCTACGCTAGAAGAGAATGAAGCTACGACAAAGATGCTTCGTGTTAGATGACTTCTTGATAGCTAATATTGTTGCTCACTTCCGCCAAATGCTCGTCGGGGAGGTCGAGTCGAGATCGAGTTGCATCACACGGGGGCAAGTCTACAGGCGTCGGGAAGGTAGCAGGTGTAATCACATTGTCTCCTGCGTGATAAGGCGGATTTCGGAAGATACATCTGAGGGTGGATTCAGTTCAGCAGAAAGACTGAATGAAGGTTTTCGAGCCGGCTACCTTCGTTTATACTCCTTTCCCTTTTCACACAGATACCAACTCATGGAGTCCCAGAAGCGTTTGTCGAGCTGAGCATGCGTATATATGCCAAAGACCCTGATCACTGCAGGAGTGAAGATCGTCATTGTGGCCCGGGAAAACTATATATAAGAAGAAAGAACCTTGCCGCTCAATCTAATCATAGAGTCTATAAACCATGCAAACAAGAAGAATTTGCATCGACTCACGTCGCTATCATACTCTGGGACACAATCGACCTGATACTAGTGGCGAAGAGTGACAGCTCTACAGCATTGTGTACCCAAAAACGTAGCACGCACCACAAGCCGCAGATCACGGGTCATTTTTGCTTCGAATATAGGTATGTCGGTCGATGGGCCATTCAATCTCTTCTGGTTGTCGTCAGAGAAGTGGCCATTTGAAAGTTCCCTATATTAGCATGTCAAGGAAAGTAGGAACGATACCAGATACAGTGACAATACTTGATTTTCTTAATGATAGTTTTGAATTTGCGAGCATCCGCGCCACGAGCATCCCTCAGATCTCTAGTTGCACGTGTAGATATCAAAATACGCCATTCACCGAATCCTTCCGCGCTGTCAAAGTATAGAGATGCTTTCATTGGTTGCACGTTTGGGACCGCCCGGGGTGTGTTTGTCGGTTGTGGCTCAGTTGCCGCAGTTGACGTCGACTCGTCAAAACTTTCCTGAGAATCCATGTGTGGCTCTTGCTTCTCGCCCGACGATAAGTAGATGGCATTTATCGCTTCTGTAGTCTCAGGTCGACGGAGAACAGAGAGGTAATACTGGAAGTTAGAATTAGATGTGACGGTGTATAAGGGGATCCATTTGCTTGCCTTGAGAATGTCCTTCTGGTCTTCCAAAATCCGCGAAGCCAGATTTTGTGCTTCTTCTGAAGTGCTGGGTACATCGATACCGAGATCCTCGAAAGGTTTTGTGTCGATGTTGGCAGAATGATTCCCCTGCTTTTGCTTTCGTTGAGAGCGCGGCTTGAAGTCAATGATTATCTCGTCTTTCCGCTTTCGTTGAGAGCGTGAACTTGAATTGGAGTCGATTATGAATTCTTCTTCTTCGGACTGATCGTTTTCGGCCACAACAACGTCGTTTTCGGCCACAACAGATGAAGTGGTAGTGTCGAGGGATAAGTTTGAGATTGCCAAGAGTACGCTAGGAGTCTTTTCTACGGATATTCGACAAAGTCTAAGACTGTCACCGGTCTCCTCGGAAAAACAACGGGACGGAAGGAAATGTAGGAACAATCCAAATCGGGAGAGAAGTTTGTTTGCATTCGATCCTGGGTATTCATTTGGGCTGGTGGGGAAGAGTTCAAGGATCTTCTGTGACAGCGATCTGGGATTATTGGCGACTATGCAGCGTCAGCAAACATCAGGGCAACAGAGATGAGATACCAAACTTGCCAGAGTAAACGATTTCGAGCAGGTTTGGTTGGAATAGCAAGCGTTCAAGGTGTGAGAGACGCGCGTTTTCAAACTGTGCCACGGCGTCATCTACGGCGTCTTGGGATCGCAGAGATTTGATATCGACAATAAATCCACTCCGAATGTCTGTGCCATACGAGCTGGATGAACCCATCGTGAAGGAAGGGATTGGGAGCCTTGCCTTGTCTGCTTATATTAAAGGCAGAATGACAGCTGCGGACAATGAGGCCTTTGTATGTCCCTGAGGATCTAGATGTGATTGTGTGAAGTCCAACCAGTCCGCTACTAGGCGCCCCGTTATGTCATTATCCGATACTCCGATCATGGTAAGACGCCGAGTCTTTCAACGAATGGGACACCTATGCTCTAACACACTTTGCTCACTTTTGTCCAGCCAGGGCATATTGTGTCAAGACTGCAAGTGCCAACAGAGACGGTTGTGTGCAGGCACGATCCTGCTATTTATTGATGTTTCTAGCGACGGACCAAATAGCGGGGACCTCGTTACATAACTACTAGTAGTTACTTGCTCCGAAGAAACAGAATTCACGAAAGTATGTCATCCCAATCCAACCATTGCCCTCCTGCCTCTCGTACCTTGATTTTTTCTCCTGTCGTACCGAAATACGAGGCTTTGTACCAAGCCTTCATCTCGTCTTCACAAAACGGGCCAAAGGTTTCACCATTCGCGACTCCGGGTATGTCCCATTTATACTCATATTTCACGTCAGCGGATGGCGGGACCCACGTAGGTTCGACACTCCCTGAGGACCGCACGGCACGAACCAATTCTTCGTACGTTTTCGAATAGATGTCAATATCCCCCAGCGACATGAGAGAGGAGGCAAGGGACGTGATATGATCGATATCGGCAGGAGGTTTGGGATGTTTGTCAACGTCCATAGCATCGCGATGATCAAATTCGATCTTAGATTTGCTAGGAATGGTTAGACAATACTAAAGTGCTGGATGTTCTTGTTCAGAAGCTCACCCTTTGCTACTTGAGCGACTCTTCTTTGCTTTGGCTCCAAGACGTTGTAGCGCCTCTAACACCGTCTCCCCTTTCTTCAGCATGGGAAGTAGTTCCCTTTTCAGTGCGTCTGCACCACCACTTGCTTCTACTTCTTGCTCCTCGGCCTTCATTCTTTCCTTCTGCTGTCGATCACGTTGCCGTTTTCGACGCCTTGCCAATTTTATGTCTTTCTCGCCCAACCCGTCCATCCAGCGATCGTGAACACCATGTGGATCAAACGACCGGACGTACGTTCCATCTTCAGAAAATTTGCCCTCTTCCATCTCCTCACGCATATTAAAGGACGACAACTCAAATCCCATGCCAGCCTTCTTCCGTCGCTCGGCATCGTCCTCGTCCTCGGGTTCGTTATCTTCCTCAGAATCGTGGCTTGAGCCTGATTGATCAAACTCTTGGCCTTCGATATCTCCGAGTCTCAAAAACTTCTCTTTGTTTCCACTTGCCTGGCCCTCCTCTTGATTGTCCATTGTAAACATGTCATCGTCTGCCTCCCCTTTCCTTCTACTGAACACAACACCTTCTCCATCATCAGTCGAATCCGAATCATATCCTTCTTGTTTGACCCGGCCTTTCCGTTTGGCAGAAGGGGTTTCGAGTTGAGAGTCGACATCTTCGGCAAACTTTTCGGGATCTTCTGAAGGTTCTACGAACCGAGTTTTCTTTGCTTGTGGTTCAGTTTGCAATGGTGGTTGGTCTGCGTTCGATTCAGCATGTTCAGCATGGCGCTTAAGCTTTTGAGAAAGCATGCTAGTAAATGTGGTGATGTTTGGTCACCTACCATTTTTGGCTCAGCTTCATCTGGAGTTGAATGAGTTTTGGATAAGGCGTGATAAAGTCATGCAATGTACAAATTTTGCGCAATATATGCAATTATGATATACAGTATTGCAATGCTATGTAAAGGACGATAGGGTTTTTGAACTCCACAAGATCTATAAGAATTCCATCCATGCCCAATACAGGAAAGACTGCGATGGATTGTGTATGCGCGGAATTCTGGGTCACCAGTGAAAGGCTTTCCGAAAATTGGCACAAGTCTCAAGGCATCTGAAGTATTGTATATAAGGCTGGATTACTGTCAGTCTGGTTGTCAATACCGGAGGTGAAAGGTATTATATAGGACGACGGTATTGGTAACAGTCCTAATAAACGACGTATTGATGCTACCACTGATAGGACTGATATAAAATATAATGCGTGATCGCCGTCTCAAATCCCGTACTGATACAGCTGCAGATGCCGGTACGGTACACTTTATATGAGGCTGTTAGAATCCCTTTTCATTATCATTCACTCGCGAGGACAAAATGCATGCAATTCGGCCATTGCACTGTATTCTAGGTGAAGGTTACCATTTGTTCCCTAATCCGTCCCTGCTTCTGAGCCCTCTTCTCCTTCAATCTGGCAAGCGCACTTTTTTTCGACACCGCGTGTTCACGTATTACATAGCTGGGAAATACCTGGCTGCAATGAGAACGCCGTACCCAAAGTGAAGGTGAGTACGCACCTGGCAATTCCACCAGTTCAACAAGTCGCCGACTTCATCTTTCTCCTCCGGATCATCCAAGAATCCCACCACACTCAAGTAAAATCGTTCGGAATCTGTTGTGGTGTCAGACCGGCAGAAAACGGAAGAGGACGACAAAGAAAAGCGAAGCTGATCATGATAATATATAGTCAGTAGGCGGGACCTAACGGAGACACTGCGTACCTGGGTAGCTATGTAAGCTATGGAGGCGGTAGTGACCCTAGTCATGCCGTGAATGCGAGCATTTCCCGATCGTGTTGCCTTTGCCTCTTTTTCCACTGAACTAGGTGAGGTGAATACGTGCTTATAAGCCTGCGAATAAGTTAGCAATACAAGAGAACAATCCAGTTAACCCACCCAAACAAGAAGTTGGCTCCTGAATAGCCCGTTCCATGGGTCTTCGGGGTCATACTCCTGGTTTGCATACACCATCATCGGCCACTGATCACCGGAGACTATCATTTCACCACTGCGAAGTTTCGCGCGTATCCTAATCTAGGCGTCAATGTCAAGCACATTATCAGTCGGTGAGTTTACCCAGGATCATTCCAATCCAATCCAGCGGGACAGAGAAGTTTTCCTGTCGTGTCGTGATGGTACCCGCGGTTTGCTTTGACATTGCGGGAGAGAGGCGGAAGGAGCGCGCCATCTTGAGGGGTTATCCAGTCCAAGACTGCGCCTTTTATACTTTTGGTGTCATCCGACCTCGCGTTGGAGACACCTTTCTGAATCTACTAGATATGATGAACTTGAGTGATAATCAGTAGAACGGACAGACCAAGTCTGCTATCCGCATAGACTCTTCATTAGAGCCTTCTATGAGGCGTTCCGTGAGGTGCGGAATTATCTTTAACAGTCGCCGAAATACACGGTATTCAGTCCTGCACCTGCACCGGGCCAGGTCATGAAAGAACAGTCAAAATTCAATGACGATGACAGGAGACGTAGCACGTACTCAGAGGAGAGTGATTCCTCCGGGAGGTCCTCACCTAAGTGGACAATGCCATTGGTGATTAATGTCTGGACGTTGCACATCGCGTGCACCGTTCGGCCAAAATGCCGTCCATGGTGGACTAAGGGATCACTGGTGCAACTGGTGAAAAAAATCAACCGAGGCTTTTAAAGATGAAGAAGCAATTGAAGTTACGGCTTTTTTCTAGGACCGAGTTTGAGAGCACTGGTTGCAGCATGACCATGATCGCCAGACTCCGACATGGTGATGGCGGAACCGGGTAGAAACTGCAACACAGAGATGGGTCTACCACTTCTTAAATCAGCCAAATGACTCCGAACGAGTCATACCTGCTAAGCGAGATGACTCCAAGTCGCATAACTCCGAAGTCGTATGTGACTCACTTGAAGATATCGCTATTAATTTGGCTCTCGGAGACTTGTTCTTCGGAGTTCGAGTCAATCCTACTATGCCACGCTTGCGACAACCAATAACCGTAACCGTTCCGACACAACACCAACTACTTCTCCAGGAAGTGCGCAACGGAGTTCATTGTATCCAGTCGTTGGATCCCGTCAGGCGCACTTTGACCGCCCTCCACTGGTATGCCTTATCTGTCACCATGACACACCTCATGTCTTGTATAGGCCAATCAATGAACGCCGAGAACGGGTCATGCCCAGTTCATTGCGCGAATACCGGCAATCCCATCAATTTC
>Ga0209006_10000766_pt1 | contig 29626 bp, 22 predicted proteins | sample JacPin_JW_Ref_O2_FD_188567 | JGI IMG/M metagenome (GOLD analysis project Ga0209006, IMG submission 188567) | Forest soil microbial communities from Algoma, Ontario, Canada - Jack Pine, Ontario site 1_JW_Ref_O2 (SPAdes) (version 2) | ecosystem: Environmental > Terrestrial > Soil > Boreal...
CCCTGGCCACAATCGCCGCCTGATCACGAGACGAGCCGACCGCCCCAAAATCTCCACCACCTTGACGGACGTGACCTCGTGGAAAAAATTCTGAGGCGCCCCCAACCCGTTCGCGCACATGTAACCGAGATAGATTTGCGCAATGCCTGACCGAGCTTCGCGCGGCGCATGAAGGTCCGAGGTCGAGCGCGTATAGTACTGATGAGCGAAAGCATCCATGCCGGCCCCGATCGTGTCGGCGCGCGCAGGCTGAACGCGCAAACGCGACCCCCATCAGATGGGGTTCGCCTTCAGCGAATCGCTCACGCATATGAATTATATGCTCGCGCGCGCAACGCTGGAGTGGGTTGAGGGAGAGGCGCGCTTGACCGCGGCCGCCTAGGGGGGCGCCGCGGGATGCGAAAACCCTTGCTCATCGGTGGCCCCGCCTCGCCGCCTCGTCTACCCTCCGCCCATGGCAATATGATGGACCGCTGATGATTGTGAGCCAAGCATTCAGCGCTGCCGCTCGCCCAAATATCTCGCTAAATCAGCGAGATCGATCGTCATCGACGCCTTGAACCCGCCAGCACTGTATTTCTCTTTGGCGACGGCCTCGTAGACGTCTCTAAATGCGTTGAAGCGCGCGATAAATTGCGCTTCCTCGAGCTGGGGGCCTTCTCCCTGAAGAGCCGCGCGAGTGATGAATACCCGGACGGGCGCATTACCATTCATCATCGGAAAGTGAACGCCGCGCCCGTCTGCGAAGCCAGGAAGGGCGATATGATCTAACGACATATGTTGATCCAAATCCGCGTGGCTGTTCACCATATCGCAGCCTTTGCCTTGTAGAATTCTTAATATTTTAAGCTGTATCGGCGAACTGACTGCAAGGCTGATCCGGGCGCAGCTGTAGACGCCGTCGTCGCGCTCTGGCGTATCAAAGAGTTAGCGATAATTTCGGAATGCGGATGGTGCGCATTCGCCGACTTGCAGCACGCGAGGACCGCGGGGATTGGGAGATGAGTGATTGCGGATGATTCCACGCGCCGCCGCAAGCACACCGGTGCGAATGTCGCCGATCCATCGGCGAATGAAATTGTCGATCCGCCGACCGGCGAAATCCCCACATCGGCGGGGTGAAAATTTCGCCACCGTCATGAAAAGGGGTTCCATCGAGCCCCTTTTCATGCCGGCGCATCCTCCGCGCCTGCTTTTCTCCCGCCACGTTGGCCCGGAATCTCTCTGCCGTTGACACTGCAACCGGCCGATGCATGTCCTTCAGTCAATCCATTACGAGACCACCACTCACGTTCAGGGCTGCGCCGGTGATTTCTTTGGCGTCGTCCGAAGCCAAGAATGCAACGGCGTTCGCAATATCTGCGGTGGATTGAAAACGGTGTAGCGGGATGTGGCGCAGCCAATCGTCTTCAACCTGCTCCCTCGATCGACCAAGGAGGCTGATCCGCCTCTGTATTTCATCCTCGATCATCGGCGTGACGATCTGCCCGGGACAGACCGAGTTCACTCGGACATGAGGTGCGACTTCAGTAGCGCGCGCGCGCAAAACCGAGGGACGCCAGCTTTCGACGCGCAGTAATGCGTAAGAAGAGGTGATGCTGCCGCGTTTGGCGGGCAGCATCTGCCGAAGTGCCGCCTGGCTGCAAAGGAATGTGCCAGTCAGGTTCGTTCCAAGCACACGATCCCACTCTGCCAGCGAAAGGTCGACGCATGAAGATTGGCTTGCAACCCCGGCGCTATTGACCAGGACGTCCAAAGGGCCGAACTGCGCCTGTACGGTGTCGAAGAGCGTGGAGACCGCCACTTCGTCAGTAACGTCGCAGCGCCGCGCTACGAGTCGGCCAACCTCCTTTGGGTTCCTGCCTTCTTCATGGTGCAAACGTTCCCCTTCCTTCAGGCGTCGACCGATGATCGTGACATTCGCTCCTTCCCCGACAAGGCGGTCGGCGATGGCTGATCCCAGACCCGTACCCCCTCCTGTGTGTCAATCGGCGTGCATTGCAAGCCGAAACACAGGCGGGGCTGGACCCGTGGATTGAGCGAGCCAAGACGTGTCTCTTCGTAGCGTTTGCGAACGGCGGCTTAAGGAGACTTATGGAACTACCGCACGGCCCATTCTAGCCGGAAGCGGAATGGCGGCTCCCGAACGATAGGATGCGAAACCACTGCGCCCGGCTGACCGCGGAGGCCAGCAAGGCCTGATCTAGCGAAGATCGTGCAGTAATTGTGTGGCCGCGTGCATATCGGCCGCATCAAACCCCTCGGTGATGGCGTTATAAATAGGCTCCAAGAACTTCCGAGCGCTGGCTGGATGACCTTGCGATGCGCGTAATCTTGCCAGGGAAGTTGTCGACTTAAGCAGCCAAGCAAGCGCACCCTGCTTCGTCGCCATGGCGAGAGCTTCCATTAGAAGCTGTTCACCTGTCAGTTCGTCGCCTTCTGCAATCGCGAGCTCTGCCTTCACACGCAATATTTCAGGCGTGCCCCAATGTTCCGGGTTGCGATCCTCTCTGATCAGGCGCTCCATGAACGAACGAGCTTCGCTGAGTCTCCCCGCATGAGCGGCCGCCTCAACGAGATGCGCCAAAATGATCGGGTTGAATGATAGCATATGGGCTCCCATGAGTAAGCGAAGACCCTCCGTAACGACGGGCGCGCCCGCCGCGTAATCCCCTCGCTTGGTTCGGCAGAGTCCCAGAATGCACTGCCCGAACCCTTCTTCATGTTTATGGGAATGCGCTCTGCCATGCTCGACGAGCTCTGCCATATCGCGCTCCAGCCCATCGAGATCAACGCCCGAGAGGTAGGTGTTGAAGCCAGCCCATGTCATCGCAACGCCGAAGGGCGATGGGAGACCGAGTGCGCGCGCTTCGTCGATGGCCTCAGCGCTGACCCGTCGAGCCTGCTCAAAGAAGCCCTGAGTCCATAATGTATTCGCCAAGACACCAAGGGCATCCACCTTCCGGTCATAGCCGAGCTCGGTTGTTTGGGCGAGCCGGGCTTCCTCGATATCCGTGTCGAGCAAGTGTTGCAGGCGCCGACGCGACACCCCAAGCTGACCTACGTGGTGCTGACTATGACCGACCATCCAGTCGCTCATTGCAATAGCGGCCAGGTCGCCCGTGGCCTTCGCCACTTTGTAGCGACGCTCGGCGGTGGCCAAGGCCGCGCCATACCAGGTTTCGCGAAGCTCCCATGTCCATATGACGAAGAGGCAGGTAAGCTGGGCCGCACTGTCGCCCACGCGATCTGCCAGCTTCAGCGCCTTGACCCAGGTTCCCGCGGATTTCTTAGATAGGCCCCCGCGGAATGTCTCGATGCCTCCCAACGCCATCTGGATCGACAGTCGCTGTTGCGTCGAAACATCAGCCTTGTGCCGCGCTAGGGCCAGCGCTTTCAGCATCCAGTTTTCGCATTCGGGGTGGAGGGCCTGTCCAAGCCAAAGGGGCAACGAACCGACCGCAAGATCGATCGCGATCGACTGGTCTCCCGACGCGCTGAACGCCCAATCCAACGCGGCCCGGACATTGTCAGTCTCCAATCCCATCAGGCTCAGCTCGCGCTTGACACTGCGGGCGTTGGCGGCGGCTTCCCGCAACCAACCGTTGAAATGAAGCGCATGCCTCCGCTTCAGCGCCTGGCGCTCGACGTCACCAGTCAATTTCAGTGAGGCGTAGGCCCGGGTAGAGTCCAGCAAACGGTATCGGTTGCTGCGGTTGATATCCACCGATAGGAGCGACTTCGCAACGAGGTTCGCAACAATCGTGGGAGCTTCGATCTTATCGTCAGAGCTACTGATCACGGCGCGTGCGGCATCGATCGTGAAGCCGCCCGCAAACACCGAGAGCTGCCGCAGGACCAGGCGTTCCGGGCTTGAGAGAAGGTTATAGCTCCAATCGAGAGTCGCGCTGATGGTGTGGTGGCGCGGCGGAGCCGTGCGTCGCCCGGGCCACCGCAGCGCAAACTGACTGTCGAGAAGGGCCGCCGTCTCGCGTACGCCGTGGTCGCCAACTTGCGCGGCAACTAATTCGATTGCGAGCGGGATGCCGCCGAGCTTACGGCACATATCGGCGACGATAGCCACGACGTCATCGGTCAGCGCGATGCGCGCGCCGCCGCTGGCGGCGCGTTGGGCGAACAGTTGCACGGCCGGAAACGAAATCGCGACGGAGGCGGTGACATTTCGAGAACCCGGAGGGCTTTCGAGGGGTGGAAGACGCAAGATGTATTCATCGCCTTGGCCCAACGCTTCACGACTGGTCGCCAGAACACAAAGTTCCGGCACGTCCCGAACAAGACGGTCAGCCAACTCCCCGACTTTCGACAGGACATGTTCGCAACTATCCAGAATAAGCAATATGCGCTTGCCGCGCAGATGTGAGATCAACTCCGGAATGGGGTCGTCGGAGTGCACTGGCAAGCCGAACGCCGCAGCGATAGTTTGGTCTATCAAATGCGGGCCAGCAACGGCGCCCAGTTCCAGAAAGCAAACAGCTCCATCGAAATAGTTGAGGAGTCTGTTTGCAACCGAGACGGCTACCGTCGTCTTTCCGATGCCGCCTGGTCCCACGATCGAAACAAATCGATCCGCTACTCGTTGGCAGATCTCCCCAATGACTTCGTCGCGCCCAACAATATGAGGCGCGATTGTGGGAAGCGCGTGGATCGCCCTTTCCGCTACTTCAACCATGGCGCCGGCGCCGTGCTGGATCGCTGCCTCACGGAGCCTTCTAGAGCCCCGACCGATACCTAAGTATCATAGACTTCCCACTCCGCTCAATGCACTGGAGGCAAAGGGTTGTTATGGAAAGAGAATTCAGCCGCGTCATCCTCGACGCTCTTCCGGGATTAGTGTGGACCGCGCGTCCGGATGGGCACGCCGACTTCTTCAACCAACGCTGGCTAGACTACAGCGGTCTTACTGAGGAAGAAGCTATGGGTCTGGGATGGCAAGAGGTCGTGCATCCCGAAGATCTGCCGCAGTTGCTCGAATATTGGTCATCTCGACTCGTATCGAGCGCGGCTGGACAGGCGGAGGCGCGCGTGCGCCGATTCGACGGCGTCTACCGTTGGTTTCAGTTCCGAACCAATCCTATGACCAACGCCTCCGGCCAAGTTATTCGATGGTGCGGGATCAACACCGACATTGAGGATCAAAAGAGAGCGGAGCAGGAATTGCTGCGCAGCGAGGCGTTTTTGGCGCATGGTGAGGTCGTCAGCGAAACCGGGAGTTTTCTTTGGCGTCCAGAGACAGGTGAAATCAGATGGTCGAACCAGCTCTATCGTATTTTCGAGTTTGAGCTGGGCACACCTGTTACAACCGAGCGTATCGCGGGCCGCATTCATCCCGAAGACCTCTGGGTCAGCGAGGATATGGTCAATCGGGCCCAAGCGGGTCGGGGACTGAGATACGAATACCGCTTGCTGATGTCCGACGGTGGGATCAAACATCTTCACTTTGTTGGTCGGGCCACCCTCGATCAAGAGGGCAGTTTCGAATACATAGGCACGATTCAGAACGTCACAGAGCGTCGGCTCGCTGAGCAAGCGCTGAGCAAAGTACGATCGGAGCTCGCACACGTCGCGCGCGTCACCTCTCTTAACGCCTTGACGGCCTCGATCGCGCACGAAGTAAACCAGCCATTGTCCGGCATTGTCACGAACGCCAGCACCTGCCTGCGGATGCTCGCCGCCAGACGCCCCAATATCGAGGGCGCCAGGGAGACAGCACGGCGTACTATTCGTGACGGCAATCGAGCGTCCGAAATAATCTCTCGACTGCGAGCGTTGTTTGCTAATAAGAACGCGGCAATCGAACCGTTGGATTTGAATGACGCTGCACGCGAGGTCATCGCACTGTCGGTGCACGAACTTCAAATAAGCGGCGTCGTGCTAAGACAAGACTTCGCCGATGACTTGCCGGCGGTCCCTGGCGATCGCACCCAGCTCCAACAGGTCATCCTAAACTTGATCCTCAATGCGGCAGACGCAATGAATGAAGTAACAGACCGTCCGCGCTCGCTTGTCGTCAGGACTCAGCGCCACAAAGACGACCAGGTGCGACTGGACGTCCAGGATTGCGGTATAGGGATCGATTCAAAAATTGCCGGGAAGTTGTTCGAAGCGTTTTTTACCACGAAATCAAAGGGCATGGGGATTGGCCTATCCGTGAGCCGGTCGATCGTCGAAAGCCACGGCGGCCGTTTGTGGGCGATGGCGAACGACGGTCCCGGCGCAACGTTCTCCTTCGCTATTCCTTTCGGGGACGAAGCCCGCTCCTGGCCCATCGCGCCGGGAGCACCCGTCGGTGAGACACACGCCGGGGGTCGTTCCAGATGACCCGGCGTCCTCTGATTTGTGTGATCGACGACGACGAATCGGTGCGCGAGTCGCTTCCTGACCTGATCAGGGAGTTCGGCTTCGACGTTCACGTCTTCTCATCCGCGGAGGAGTTCCTCGCTTCCGAGAGCGCCGGTCACGCGGAGTGCCTCCTCCTCGACATTGCCATGCCAGGCATGACAGGTCTGGAGCTGCAACAGGATCTCGAGCGTCGTCAGAGCGGCATCCCAATCATCTTCATAACAGCGCTGGCGGATGATAAGGTTCGCTCTGCCGCGCTCAGGCAAGGGGTGGCGGCTTGTCTCTTTAAGCCGTTTAGCGACACGGAATTGCGCCAGGCGCTCAACCGCGCGCTGAAAAGAGATTAGAAGCTCTTCGTGTTTCCGGTTGGCCAGATTTGTGGGAAAGAGTCTCTCCAGCCGATCCGAGCGCAATGGGTGCCTAGCGATGCGGGATTCGAGCGAAGCGACAGTATTTGTTGTCGATGATGACATCTCGGTGCGCGAATCCCTCGAGCTGCTCATTTGTTCGGCGGGGTGGGAGCCGCGCATTTTTGCGTCCGCGCAAGATTTCCTTGCCTATCCGAGTGCGGTCAAACCGAACTGTCTCGTTCTTGACGTGGCGCTTCCTGATTTGAACGGCCTCGACCTCCAGAGGCTCGTCGCTGATCGTCGCAACATGCCGATCATCTTTATCACGGGCTATGGCGACGTGCCGACCTCTGTGCGGGCGATGAAAGCTGGGGCCGTCGAATTTCTCACAAAGCCATTTAGCGACGACGCCATTTTGAGCGCTATTCGCGACGCGATCGGGCGCAGCGGCGCCGCGCTCGAACAAGAGAGCGAGATCCGCAAACTGAGACGGGCTTACGCTCTGCTCAGCGGACGCGAGCGCGAAGTGATGGATTTGGTTGTCACGGGCCTGATGAACAAGCAAGTGGGCGGAAGGCTCGGCATCAGCGTCATTACGGTGAAGGCGCATCGAGGCCAAGTCATGCGGAAGATGGGTGCTCGATCGCTCGCTGACCTCGTCACCATGGCGGCAAAACTGCGTCAATCGCCAGCGCCGAACGATTGATGGATATCGGCGATTTTCGCTCCAATGATGCTTAGGTATTGGGGATACCTAGGTCCAATGGAAAGTCTGCCGCCCAGGTCGCATCCTTGAACCGGTTCGGCGCCCAGCCGCGCTGGCGCTCAATTAGAGGAGGCGGTATTGCCAGACCTGACGTCAAACCTCACGCGCCGTACCATGCTGGCAGCCTCGGCGGCCGCGGGCCTGAGCGTTGCGGTTGAGGGACCGGCCGCGGCCGAATCGCTCGGCGACGGCGGGCCTTCCGCGATCCGACCGTTTCGCATCAACGTTCCAGAGGAAGCGCTCGTCGATCTTCGCCGGCGCCTAGCCGCGACGCGCTGGCCGGAGCAGGAGACCGTCCTCGGCGAATCGCAAGGCGCGCCATTGGCGACGATCCAGGAACTCGCGCGCTTCTGGCAGACCGGCTACGACTGGCGCAAGGTCGAGGCGAGATTGAACGCCCTGCCGCAATTCGTGACCGAGATCGATGGGCTGGATATCCATTTCATCCATATTCCCTCGAAGCATGACAATGCGTTGCCGCTGATCGTCACCCACGGATGGCCCGGCTCAGTCATTGAGCAATTGAAGATCATCGAGCCCCTCACCAATCCCACGGCGCATGGCGCGAGCGCGTCGGACGCGTTTCACCTGGTGATTCCGTCGCTGCCGGGCTTCGGCTTTTCAGCCAAGCCGGTCGTCGCCGGTTGGGGCCCGGAGCGCACGGCGCGCGCCTGGGTCGTGCTGATGAAGCGCTTGGGATACGGGCAATTCGTGGCGCAAGGCGGTGATTTGGGGGCCGGCGTCTGCACGGCGATGGCCAGACAGGGACCCCCGGAATTGCTGGCCATTCACACCAACTTTCCCGGAACGATTCCTGCCGATATTGCGAAGGCGTTGCAGGACGGCGGGCCGCCGCCGCCTGATCTCCAGGCCGACGAAGCGCGCGCCTACGAGCAACTGGCGCTTCTATTTGCGAAGAGACGCGCCTACGCGCAAATGATGGCGACACGCCCGCAAACGCTGTATGGACTGGCCGATTCGCCCGTCGGCCTGGCGGCCTGGATGTTCGACCATGGCGACGGCGATGGCCAGCCGGCGGCGGCGATGACCTCGGCCGTGTTCGGACGCACGATCAACGGGCATCCGGCGGGCGACCTGACGCGGGACGACGTCCTCGACGACATCACGCTCTACTGGCTGACGAACACGGCGGTCTCCGCGGCTCGCTTCTATTGGGAGCTTCACTTCAGCCTCTACAACGCCGCCAACGTCTCCGTCCCGGCGGCCGTGAGCGCGTTTCCCGGCGAGAATTATCAGGCCCCACGCGGCTGGACCGAGCGGGCGTATTCGAAGCTCATTTACTTCAACAAGGTCGAAAGGGGAGGGCACTACGCCGCCTGGGAGCAGCCGGAGCTCTTTGCCGAGGAGCTCCGCGCGGGCTTCAGAACGCTCCGCAAATCGACCTGAAAACCCGGGCGCGCAGCTTGCGCGCGTCGGGTCCACGCGACCCCAGTCGGCAGCCTGAACGACCAGGACGTATGCGGCGTCGGATAGCCCGCACGATACCGGCCCGAGGACGCACGTGTCCGAAGCCGGCAAGCGCCGCAAGAGAAACCATAGACCAGAGGAGAAAGCTATGAATGCGACTGATAATCTCGAAGCAGTTGACCGCGATCGCCGATTTGTCGGCGCGACGGCCAGCGACGCCGTTCTTCCATTTCGTGTGAATTTCTCGGACGCCGAACTGACGGAGTTGCGCCGGCGCATAAGCGCGACCCGCTGGCCCGACCAGGAAACTGTTGCAGATCAATCGCAAGGGCCCCAGCTCGCGACGCTGCAGAAGCTCGCGCACTATTGGGTCACGGAATACGACTGGCGCAAAGTCGAGGCGCGGCTGAACGCCTTGCCGAATTTCGTGACCGAGATCGATGGGCTTGACATTCACTTCATCCATGTTCGTTCGCGGCACAAGAACGCGTTGCCGCTCATCGTCACGCACGGCTGGCCAGGATCGATCATCGAGCAATTGAAGATTGTCGACCCGCTTACCAACCCCACGGTTCACGGCGGGACCACATCGGACGCCTTCGATCTCGTGATCCCGTCGATGCCCGGCTACGGATTCTCCGGCAAGCCGGCGGCGACCGGTTGGGGCCCCGAACGCATCGCCCGCGCCTGGGTCACGCTGATGAAGCGCCTCGGCTACGAGCGCTTTGTCGCGCAGGGTGGCGATTGGGGAGCGATTGTCGTAGACCTGATGGCGGCCCAGGGGCATCCGGAGTTGCTCGGCATTCACTCCAACATGCCCGGCGTGTTTTCGCCCGACATCGAAAAGGCCGCCGCTACGGGCGCTCCGGCGCCCTCCGGTCTCTCGGCGGATGAGAAATCCGCCTATGAGCGCCTGGCCTTCGTATATACGAAGGGCATCGGTTACGGCTTTCAGATGGGGTTGCGCCCACAGGCGCTTTACGGCGTCGCCGATTCTCCTGTTGGCATCGCCGGCTACTTCCTTGATCACGATGTGCGGAGCCTGGCGCTCATCTCCCGGGCGTTCGATGGGCGGTCCGAGGGGCTGACGCGGGACGACATCCTCGACAACGTCACGCTCACCTGGCTGACGAATTCATTCGTTTCCGGGGCGCGCCTCTACTGGGAGTGTCTCGAGAGCAAGGTTTCGTTCTTCGGCGTCAAGGGCGTCTCCATCCCGGCGGCCGTGAGCGTCTTTCCCGATGAGCTCTATCAGGCCCCGAAGAGTTGGACAGAGCGCGCGTATCCCAAGCTCATCCATTACAACAGGCTCGATAAAGGCGGGCACTTTGCGGCCTGGGAACAGCCACGGCTCTTCGCCGACGAAGTTCGCGCGGGGTTCAGGTCGCTTCGCGGCTGAGCGGTCCGAGGGCATCGGCGCGCGTCCCAAGCGAGCGCCGATCCAACTTCGCACGGGCGGATCGCCTGAACAATCGCAGTCGAATTGACCGATCGTGGAGGAAGTCATGGGCAAGACGGGTGACGGCTTCGACGCTGCGACGTTCGCGCAACGGTTCAACCATTTAGGTCGCGAGTATGGACGTCGCTTCAAGGAGATCTACAGTCACATGCGCGCCCATTGCCCGGTTACGCATACGGATGAGCTTGGCGGTTTCTGGGTCGTGACGCGCTATGCCGACATCATGCGCGCGGCCTGCGATCATGAGGCCTTCGCTTCGCGCTACGGGGTCAGGCTGAGCGTCAAACCAGCCATACCCAGGGCAAGGTTCGGGCCGCTTGGCGAGGAGCGCACCGGACCGCTCGCCCTCGCTTACCCGCCCGGCCCGAATGGCGAGGCTCCGCGTCTCGGTCTCCTCCCCCTTGAACTCGATCCTCCGCTACATGGCCTCTATCGCGAAGCCATAGACCCCCTGTTTTCGCCCCATGCGGTCAGCGAACTCGCGCCGTGGCTGTTGACGCTGACCGACCAACTCATCGACGCCATCATCGAGAAGGGCGAGGGCGATTTCTCCCGCGATCTCAGCACGCCGCTCGCCAGCATCTGCACGATGAGGATTCTCGGTCTTCCGCTCGGGGACTGGTCGGACTACGCCTGGTTCATCCAATCGGCGAATGGCGGGTCCAGCAGCGTCCAGCCCAGAACGAGAAACCCGTCGGAGCGCGAGCTGCGCGAACGAGTCGCCGCGGAAGTCGTTCGGCAGCGCAGCCAGCTGATGGCGAACGGGGCGATCGCCCATCTCATCGGAGCCACGGTTGACGGCCGCAAGCTCGATAGCTGGGAAATCGAAGCCACCATCTGGGTGATCATCGGCACGCTGGACGCGACGCAGGCGGGCATGGGGTCCGGCTTCGTCTGGCTGTCGCGCAATCCCGAGCAACGGCGCCGGCTTGCCGAAACGCCCCGCTTGATGCCGCACGCGCTAGAGGAGTTCCTCCGCGTCTTCTCGCCCGCCCACGCGCGCAGCCGCACCGTGATGCGCGATGTCGAATTGGCCGGGCAGACGTTGAAGCCGGGCGACCGCGCGCTCCTGCCCTGGGTGTCGGGGAACCTGGACGAAACCGAGTTCGCGAATCCGGAAGAGGTGGATTTCGACCGCGCCAACAAGCGCCACATGGCCTTCGGCCTGGGCCCGCACCGCTGCATCGGCGCCGACATAGTGCGCCTTGAATTCCTGGGCGTGTTCGGGCGGATACTGAATCGCATGCCCGATTTCCGCGTCGACGAGGCGGGGCTGCGGCCGTCGCCGGCGCCAGCCAACGCAGCCGGTTACGCGCATGCGCCTTTTGTTTTTACGCTCGGGAAAAAGTTCGGCGGTCCCCGCATCGCCTTGTGACCCAAGCGGGGTTCTTCGCTCGACCAGCTTGGGCGGCGACAGCTGGGCTTCGATCGTCCGTGTTCTCGCGTTCCGACCAGGCAAGAATGAGTGCACGCGATCACAAAGTTGTCCTTTCATCCAAGTCGATGGACCAGTCATCAAGGAGCAATCATGAAACTCACAGGCAAGAAAGCTCTCATCACCGGCGGAAACAGTGGCATCGGGCTGGCCACCGCCCGTCTCTTCGTTGCAGAAGGCGCTGAAATCGCGATTACCGGCCGGGACCAGAAGACGCTGGATGAAGCAGTCGCCGAACTAGGAACCAACGCGCGCGGCTATCGCGCGGATGTTACCGTGGGGGACGAACGCAAGCGGCTCTTCACAGAGCTTGCCAGGGATTTCGGCAAGCTGGACATCGTCTTCGCCAATGCCGGAATTAGCGGCAGGACGCCGACGGGCGCTACGGACGAAGGTGTGTTCGAGAATATCATCCACACCAACTTGAATGGCGCATTCTTCACCATCAACTCCGCCGCTCCTCTATTGAATGACAACGCCAGCGTCATCTTCAACGGATCGGTGCACAACTATTTAGGCCAGGCGGGCCTAGCGGCCTATGCGGCCACGAAGGGCGGGGTGGTCTCCATGTCGCGAGCGATCGCTGCCGACCTTGCGCCCCGCAACATTCGCGTCAATGTCGTGGCGCCCGGAGCGACTAAAACCCCGATCTGGAAGCGCGGGTCTCGCGCCTCGATGTCGGCCGAACAATCCGCAAAGCTGGCTGATCTGTTCTCCTCGATGGTTCCCCTGGGCCGATGGGGCGAACCTGAAGAACTCGCGAAGGCGGTACTTTTCCTGGCTTCCGAGGATTCGTCGTACGTCAATGCGGTCGAGCTGGTGGTGGACGGCGGATTAACAGGCGCTCCCTTCGGGGCTCCCATTCTTCGCGGCTGACGGCGGCGTGCGTGCCGCGAATCTCAGAAGATGGAGATGAAGATGGCTCAAGCAGAACATTTTGACGCGCTGGTTCTCGGAAGCGGCCCTGGCGGAAATCTACTCGCGTGGCACTTGGCGCCATCCGGGCAACGGGTGGCCGTCGTCGAGCGGCGGTATATCGGCGGTTCCTGTCCCAACATCGCCTGTATGCCGAGCAAGAACGAGGTCTGGAGCGCCCGCATCGCCTATCTGACCCGGCGCGCGGCGCAGTTCGGAACCATAACCGGCCCTGTCACGACCGACATGGCGAAGGTGCGTCAGCGCAAGCGCGCCATGGTCGAGCGAGAGGTCGCCGACCACATCTCGCCCTTCAAGTCGAGCGGCGCCGAACTGATCATGGGCAGAGGAAACCTCGTGGCGCCGAAGATGCTCGAGGTCCAGTTGAACGACGGCGGCACGCGGCTGCTGACGGGCGACAAGGTCTTCCTCAATGTCGGCTCGCGCGCGGCGATACCCAGCATTCCCGGTCTCGTGGAGGCGCGGCCGCTCACGCATATCGAGGCGCTTGAGCTGGATGTTGCGCCCTCGCATCTGATTGTGCTCGGCGGCGGCTATGTCGGGTTGGAACTAGCGCAAGCCTACCGCCGCTTCGGCAGCCGGGTGACTGTGATCGAGGCCGGCTCTCGCCTCATGAGCCGCGAGGATCCGGACGTTGCGGACACCATACACCGGATCCTGCGCGAGGAAGGCGTGCGGCTTCTGCTATCCGCCACCACATTGGAGGTGAGCGGCCGCTCCGGCGGCGAAGTGACCCTCGCCGTGCGCACGCCGTCCGGCGAGGAGACGCTCCAAGGAAGCCACATCCTCGTCGCGGCAGGGCGCGTCCCCAATACGGCCGGGATCGGGCTTGAGGAGGCCGGCGTCGAGCTAGACTCGCGCGGCTACATCCGCGTGAACGACCGGCTTGAAACAACCGCGACAAATGTCTGGGCGATCGGTGACTGTGCCGGCAGCCCGCAGTTCACACACGTCTCGGTCGACGACTTCCGCATCATCGCGGCTAATCAGGCCGGAGCGAACCGCAGCACGCGTGATCGGCTGGTGCCCTATTGCGTGTTCACCGATCCGCCGCTGGCTCACGTCGGATTGAGCGAACGCGAAGCGCAAAGCAAGGGCATTGCGGTGCGCGTCGCCACGCTGCCGATGGAGGCCGTGCTGCGAACCCACACAACGGACGAGACCTCCGGCTTCATGAAGGTTCTCGTCGGCGCAAGCGACGATCGCGTTCTCGGTTTCACGATGATCGGGTCCGAGGCGGGCGAGGTCATGGCAGCGATACAAACGGCGATGCTCGCGCGACTGCCCTACACGACCCTGCGCGACGCGATCATCGCGCATTTGACGGTGGCAGAAGGACTCGGGTCGCTATTGGCGAACGTGCCGCCTCGTTGAGGGCGACGGATATCGGCATCCAGACGGAGGGTTCGATGGGTAAGCTCGCGCACGCCGCGCTACTGAATGCCGAGAACGCCGTACGCTGGCTCGGCCGTCGGTCGGTGATGCGAGGGCTCCCTGCCAACAACAGTCAATGTGCGTTCCGAAAAGCTGTGGGAATCTGACCTCCGATTGATCAACAGGTTGGCCGCGCATTTCGGAATGCCGCCGGTCGAAGAAGAGGCGATCATCGTCACAAGGGCTCGCCGCCCAACATGCTGCCGATGCCAATCCGCTCGGCGAGCTTCACCCGCCGATGCTGGCGTAGGCCGCGTCGACTAACCTCTGGCCACGCTCATTGAGCAAAAATCCGGGACCCATTCGGTTCATCAAATAGGCGAATGAAAATTCGCGATGAGGATCCAGGAATCCCACCGATCCGCCCGCGCCGACATGGCCGAATGCGCCATAATCGATCAGGAAGCTGTCGCCGCCATCGTAGCTCCTGTTGTCCATGCGCAGCATGAAGCCCGGACCGAAACGCACCGGTTGGAGCAGCGTGGCGTCGACATGCCCGGCTGACGAGGCCTGCGCGAAGCCCGCCAAAGCGCGTTCGCTGAACCCCAGCGGTCCGCCCGGCCGGAGCGCGGCGTATAGTTTCGCAAGGCTTTGCGCATTCGTGCAGCCCCCGGCGGCGCCGATCTCCGCTGCGCGTCCGGCGCGCGTGTTCACGCCCCGGTGAGCCCAGTCGCCGTGATTGAAGGCGAGGAGATTCTGGATTGTGCCCGGCTCGCGCGCGGCGGCGGAGAATCGGTTAGGGCTTCCCGTCGATCGGTGATGGACGATGCGGGCCGCCCGTTGGTCGTGCTCCTCCGGCAGCCCGAGCCAGAATTCGAGGTTGAGCGGCTGCGCGATTTCCTGAGCGAAGAAGGCGCCAAGCGAGCGGCCATCAACCCGCTTGACGATTTCCGCGGCGAGGAAACCCATGGTCACGGCATGGTATCCGGTGCGCGAACCTGGCTCCCAGAACGGCTCCTCGGCGGCGAGCAGCGCGGCCATATACGCATGATCCAGGAGGCAATCGGCCTTCAGCGGCTGCCGGATGGCCGGCAAACCCAGCGTATGGTCGAGAATCATCCGCACGGTGGCGCGGTCTTTTCCCCGCGCCGCGAATTCGGGCCAGAGTTCGGCGATCGGCATATCCAAATCGAGCCGATTCCAATGCTCGAGAAGATGAAGACAAAGCGCCGTGGCGGCCTTGGTGCAGGAAAATGCGATCACGATGGCGTCGCGAGTCCAGGCCCTGCCGGTTTCGGGATCGGCCAGTCCACCCCATAGATCGACGACGGCCTCTCCGCGATGAAAGAGACACACGGCCGCGCCGATCTCGCCCCGGGCGAGGAAGTTCTCAACGAAGGCGTTCGCCACCGGCTCGAAGCCTTTCTTGCAGAAACCTTCGATTCGGGCGTGACCGGCGCCGTGGATGAAGTTGACCGCGTTGAAAGCCAGCGAACTCTCCATGTCGACGGTTGCCTCTTGATTCCGCCAAGCCCCTCTGCTAAGTCGTTATATTAATACAAACGACTTAGCAACGGCGACGATATGCGTGCTTAGGTCAACGCATCGGTCGTTGGGAGGATTTCGTGTGATGAAGGCGGAAGGTCGCGCCCAAGCAGCAGAGGTGACCGAGGCGGACAGGCGCGCGCTGCTGGAGGGGGTGAAGCAGGCCAATATCCCAACCCTCATTCCGGTCCTCGTTCAGCTTACGGGCGACCGCAAATGGCTCGAACGGCCTTATGCGCCGCGCAAAGGGCGCGGGCTCGACGATAACGATACCGGCGGCCTGCCCGGACCTATCCAAGATGAAATCAAATCGGCGGCCCATGAGGCGATCGCAAACTGGCTCGACGGCGCCCCCGTCGCACTCGCCAGGCCCGATGACGCGCTGCTCGCGCGAATGCTCAGCGTCTCCATGGGCGAGGCGGCGCCGCCCGAATACGGCGAGATCATCGCCGCGGACATGGGGCTGGCGTCCCATCGGCTCGGACGGGCGCCGCGTGCGCCGACCGACTTTTGCGTCGCCATCGTCGGCGCCGGCGTCTCGGGGATTTGCGCGGCGATAAAGCTGCGGGAACTCGGTATAGCGTGCGAGATATTCGAGAAGGCCGCCGACTTCGGCGGCACCTGGTGGGAGAACACTTATCCCGGGGCTGGGGTCGACACGCCCAACCACATCTACTCCTTCTCTTTCGCGAAAAATGACTGGTCGCGCTATTTTGCGCTGCAAGGCGAGTTGCTCGACTATTTCGTCGACGTCGCCGATCGTCACGGCCTTCGGCAATGCACGCGTTTCAACACGGCGGTGCGCCGCATCGTCTGGGACGACGCCTCGCAAAAATGGAATGTCGAGCTGCGCGGGCCGGGAGGCGATGCGGTACATGTCGTCGCCAGCGTCGTCATCAGCGCGGTTGGCGCTCTCAACAATCCGCTGATCCCTGGAATCCCGGGATTGGAGACTTTTCCCGGGCCGGTCTTTCACACTGCGCAATGGCCTGGGGATGTCGATGTTCGCGGCAAGCGCGTCGCAGTAGTCGGCAATGGCGCGTCGGCGATGCAGGTGGTTCCGGCCATCGCCGAGCAGGTTGGTCATCTCGCCATTTTCGCTCGGTCAAAGCAGTGGGCGGCGCCGTTTCCTCAATTTCAGAAGGAAGTGCCCGGTCCCGTCCGGGCGCTGCTGCGCAATGTCCCGCTCTATTATGCGTGGTATCGCCAGCGCCTGGCGTGGACCTTCAATGACCGTATTCATGAATCGCTTCAGAAGGATCCGAACTGGCCGCACCCGGAGCGCTCGCTGAACGCGGTCAACGATGGGCACAGAAGCTTCTTCACCGACTATGTCGTCGAAGAGCTGGGCGAACGGCGGGACCTTCTGGAAAAGGTGCTTCCGGACTATCCGCCCTATGGCAAACGGATGCTCCTCGATAATGGATGGTATCGAGCGATCGCCAGGGACAATGTCACGCTGATCGCCGACCGCCTCGCCGAGGTGCGGGGGCGAACGCTTGTCGCGAGCGGCGGCGAGGCCCATGAAGCGGACATCCTGGTGCTGGCGACCGGGTTCACGGCGGTCGAGTTCTTGGCGTCGTTTGACGTCATCGGCAGGCGGGGCCGCGTTTTGCGCGAGCAGTGGGGAAAGGACAACGCCAGAGCCTATCTCGGCGCGACCATTCCCGGCTTTCCCAATCTCTTCACGCTGCTCGGTCCCAATGTCGGGCTCGGCCATGGCGGCAGCGTCATCAAGGCCGTCGAGCTTCAAGTGGATTACGTCCTCAGCGTCCTGGAGCGCATGTTCGAGCGCGGCGCGGCGAGCGTCGAAGTGCGCGAGGATGTCTGCGAAGGCTACAATGCGCGCGTCGACGAGGCGCACCAGCGGATGGTGTGGACGCACCGGGGAACGGACAATTGGTATCGCAATTCGCGAGGCCGGGTGGTCGCGATCACGCCGTGGCGCAACGACGATTTCTGGCGGATGACGCGTCAGGCGAACGCCAACGATTACGTTTTCGCGACGCCCGACGCCGTCCATGAAGGCCGCGTCGCGGCGTCGGGTTGAGGAGCGGCGCCGCGCAACGATGCGGCGCCGTTGGGGAGGATTGATGAGGGCCAGGAATGACGATTGCGATTGTCGGGCGGCGCCCGGCGGCGTGGGCGCCGCGCATCGACGGCCCACGCGGGAGGGCTTTCGTGTCGCTCGTTCGTGAGGCGCCGACGTCCGCGCCGGCCGCTGCGCCGAGGCGTGGATTCGCATGGAGCCAGGCGACGATCGTCGCCTATCTGGCTACGATCATGTTTGTTGCGCTGTCGATCTTCCTCCCCGGGTTTCTCAGCCCGAACAATCTCATCAATCTGGTGCGCAACGTCGCGGTGCTGGGAATTCTCGGAATCGGCATGGCCACGGTCGTGATCGGCCGCGGGATCGATCTTTCAATGGTCCCCATCATGGCCGTGTCGGTGGCGCTCCTCTTCGTCCTCGTAAGCAACGGCGTCGCCACGCCTTTGGCTGTGCTGCTCGCAGCCGGCGCGGCGCTGCTATGCGGCGCGGCCAATGGCGCGCTGATCGCCTATGTCGAAATCCCGCCCCTCTTCACCACGCTCGCCATGGGAACAATGGCGCTCGGCCTCGGCCAATATTTCGTCTTCAGCAATGTCTCGGTCATCGCTCCCACAGCCATCGGCTGGCTGTCCGAGTTGGGCGGCGGCAAGGTCGCCGGCGTCCCCATCTCGGTGTTCCTGCTTCTGGCGATTGCAGCGGTGGCCCATCTGTTCCTGAACTATACCTATTCGGGGCGCTATATCTTCGCGATCGGCGACAATCCGAGCGCCGCGCGCAATGGCGGGGTGCCCGTTCGCCCGCTGATCGTCGTCCATTACGCGATCGTCGCGCTGCTGGCCTTCTTCGCCGGCCTCATCATGGCGACGGCGGTCAACGAGATGAACACGCGCATCGTCTATTCGACGCTTCCCTACGACGTGATTCTGGTCGTCGTCATCGGCGGGGTGGGATTGAGCGGCGGCAGGGGCGGCGTTCACAACGTTCTCGTCGGCACGTTGCTGATCGGCGTTCTCAGCAACGGCATGACGATCATGAATCTCTCCTACACCAATCAAAAGATCATCCAGAGCATGGTGCTGCTGCTGGCGATCGTGATCGACGGCATTCTCAACCCGCGCGACGAACAGACCTCGCAGCAGGGAGATATCTAGCTTCAAACGCCGGGGCGTCGCGGCGTCACGAGGGAGGGAACGAAAATGTTGAGACACCTGTTTCTTGCGGGCATGACGGCGGCTGCCTTCGCTGGAGTTTCGGCGCCGGCTGCGGCCTTGGACGATCCGACGCGCGCGCCGTATTATGAGGCGTTCAAGGGCAAGACCGTCGCCTATCTTCCGATCACGATGGCCGCCAACATCACCGCGAGCTGGGCGGCCGGCGTCAAGAGATCGCTCGAACCGCTCGGCGTGAAGTTCGTCATCCGCGATGGCAATTTCAACATCGACGCGACGGCGCAGGCCATCACCGGCCTGATCGACCAGAAAGTCGATGTCCTCATCGTCCAGAACACCGACGTTCAAGCCTTCGCGAAACTCTACAAGAAGGCGCAGCAGGCCGGCATCTATGTCGTGCAGATGGGCATGCAGTCCGTCGTCCAGACCGACGGCTACGCCGGTCCCGACTGGTCGTCGCTCGGAGAGAAGATGGCCGCCGCCGCCATCGCCAAATGCGGCGCCGGCACGGGCAAGTCCGGCAAGGTCGCGCTGGTGCAAGGCGCGGTGACCTCGGCCAACGGCATTTTTGTCACCCAGGCGATCGAGGCGGCGTTCCAGTCCCATCCCGAGATGAAGATCGTAACGAACCAGGGGTCGGATTGGGATCCCTCGAAGGCGCACGCGATCGCCTCGACGACCCTACAGCAGAATCCCGATCTCTGCGCGTTCATGGGTTACTGGGAGGACGAGGACCAAGGCATCGTCGCCGCCGTGAAAGAGGGCGGAAAGACGGGCGAGGTGTTCGTCATGTCCTCGGGCATCGGCGAACAGAAATCCTGCGACATGGTCTCGAACGGCAGCTTCGATCTCTACTACGACTACGACTCGCGCATCGTCGCGCAGCAGATCGTGGACACGATCTCGTCATTGCTGCAGAGCCGTCCCAAGGCGGGAACGATGAAGGCGCTGCAGGTCACGCCGCTTGTCGAGATGACCAAGGCCTCGGTGACGTCCCAGTCGTGCTGGTCCGCGGCCGATTATGTCGGCAACACACTGAAGTGAGGCGGCGGGGAATTGAGATGACCCGGAAATGACCAGCGCCGGCAAGACGACGACCAGCGACGAGATTTCGCTCGGCGAGCAATTCACCGCCTGGTGGCACAGGTGGGCGCCGACCAAGATTCTCGGCGAAATCCTGACCAAACGATGGATCGACAACCTCGTTCCAATGGTCGGGCTGGTTGTCGTCATCGCCGTTTTCGGGAGCCTCATTTCGGAGTTCTTTACGCCGTCGGCGATCGCCAATTCGACCCGCCAGCTCGGCGAATTCTCGTTCGTCGTGCTGGCCATGATGATCGTGATGCTGGCGGGCGGCATCGACCTCAGCGTGGGTTCGAATTTCGCTCTCGCCAATATCGCCGCGCTCGGCGCGTTCAACTGGCTGGGTTGGCCGCTCTGGGTGGCGATCCCGGCCGTGGTCGCGCTTTCGGCGGGCGTCGGCTTGGTCAATGGCGTGCTCATCGGCTATCTCCGGCTGCGCGCCTTCATCACCACGCTTGTCACGATGATCGTGGTTCGCGCCGTGGTCGAAAGCGTGACGCTCAATTTCGGACCGCAGATCTCCGCCGGCGACGTCGATTCGCCGGCTTGGACCTTTCTGTCCGAAGGCCAGATCGCGGGGATTCCGTTCAGCTTCGCGCTGCTGCTCCTGTTTGCGGTCGCCATCCACGCCCTTCTGACGCGCAGCAGGCCAGGTTGGCGGCTTACCGCTGTCGGCGGCTCGCGACGCGCCGCGCATAACGCGGGCCTGCCGGTTCGCCGCATCGTCGCCTCCACCTATGTCGTGTCGGGCGCTCTCGTCGGGATCGGCGGCGTGCTCTATGCGGCGCGCCTGGGCAATGGCGGCAATACGGTTGGCGTCGGGCTCGAGGCGCTCGCCCTGACCGCGGCGCTGCTCGGCGGCAACAGTCTTGGCGGCGGTCGCGGCTCCGTGGTCAAGTCAGTCGTCGGCGCGGTCATCGTGCTGACGATCTCGAACGGGCTGGTGCGCCTCAGCGTTCCGCAGGGGCTGCCGGCGATCGTGATGGGAGCGATGCTTCTGTTGTCGGTCGCGATCGACATCAAATGGCTGAAGAACCGCCACAAGCTTCTCGCCGATGTCTACGTGTCGCCCGGCTACAATTATCTGCCGCCGCCGCCGTCTTGCGAGCCCGATTCCGGCACGCCTTATGCGCTCAACGACCGCCTGCGCGATGTCGAGGTCATCGGCAAAGGGGAGATCGAATCGCCCGAGGATGTGATCCTCGACCGCGACGATCACCTCTATTGCGGCACTCGGCACGGCGATATCGTGCGGTTCTTCGGGCCGGATCACAAGCGAAGCGAGGTCTTTGCTCATATCGGCGGCCAGCCGCTCGGGCTCGCTTTCGACCGCGCCGGCAATCTTCTCGTTTGCGACGGCGGCATGGGCCTCTACATGGTCACGCCCGAGCGCGAGGTGCGCGTCGTCACCGACGAAACCAATCGGTCGCGATGGTCGATGACCGACGATTCCCGTCTGCGCCTGGCCGACGATCTCGACATCGCCGCCGACGGTTGCATCTATTTCAGCGAGGCGACCACTCGATACGAGATGCACGAATGGGCGATCGACGGCCACGAAAGCCGGCCGAACGGCAGAATCATCCGCTATGATCCGCGATCGGGCTCAACGAGGACGGTGATCCCCGGGCTCATGTTCCCGAATGGGATCTGCATGACCCATGATGGGCAGTCGTTCCTCTACGCCGAAACCTATGCTTGCCGCGTCAGCCGCTACTGGTTCGATGGCCCCAAGGCCGGCGCCATCGAGAAGGTGGTCGTCAATCTCCCGGGATTCCCTGATAACATCAATCGCGCTTCGGACGGGAACTTCTGGCTGGCGCTGGTCGGGATGCGCAGCCCGGCTCATGACCTCGCGTTGCGGATGCCCGGCTTTCGCAAGCGCATGTCGCGCGACATCGCCGCCGATGAATGGATGGCGCCAAATATCAACACAGGATGCGTGGTGAAGTTCGACCTTACCGGGAGGATAGTTGAGAGCCTCTGGGATCTCGGCGGCGAGAACCATCCGATGATCACCTCGATGCGCGAGCATCGCGGATATCTCTATCTCGGCGGAATCTCGAACAACCGCATCGGCAAATATCGCATTCCCGGCGCCGACCCCGATTGGACGGGGCAGGATTCCTACTGGAGGTCCCGGAAATGAGCGGCCATCTCCAGAAATTGCGTTTTCGACGAGGCGCAGAGGCGACTCGAGTCGTAACCGTGCCGCCCATGGATGGCGCGTTGAAGCCCAACCAATATCTCGATGACGCGCAAGTTGTGGCGCGTCAGGAGAGACCGGACAATCTGGCGAGAGACGGCGACAGACTGCTCTTTTCATCCGGCCCGATCCTGTACGCCCTGAAAATGGGCGCCGCCGCCGAATCCGCGACGGAGGTCGCCCGGTTCGACAGCGAGATTGCCGCGCTTGCGAGCGATGGGGCAGGCGGCTATGCGATCGGGCTCGACAATGGCGAAATCCGTTTTGGCGCCGCGCTTAGCGGCGTTCGGTCCATCAAGCCCGACGCTCCGCTCGCGCCCACGGCTCTGGCTTTCGGCGCCCCGGGGCGACTTTATGTTTGCTCCGGCTCGGTGACCAACAGGCCGAGCGACTGGAAGCGCGATCTCGTCGAACGCAATGCGAGCGGCTCCGTGTGGAGCTTCGATCTATCGTCCGGGCGCGGCGCCTGCCTGGCCGAAGGCCTCGCCTTCCCCTACGGGATTGCGCCGACGGAAGACGGCGAAGCGCTTCTCGTCGCCGAGAGCTGGCGACATCGTCTGGTGCTGATCGGCGCGCGATCGTCCCCAAAGACCGGCGGCCGAGAGACCGTTCTCGACGACCTGCCGGGTTATCCCGCGAGAATCGCGGCGGCGCCAGACGGCTATTGGTTGGCGATATTCGCTCCGCGCGGGCAACTGATCGAGTTCGTCCTGCGCGAAAGCGAGTATCGGCGGCGGATGATGGAGACCATCGCGCCGGAGTTCTGGATGGTTCCCGCCCTCTCGTCCGGACGAAGCTTTCTCGAGCCGCTGCAACTCGGCGCCATCAGGACGATGGGCGCGCTCAAGGCCTGGGCGCCGACCCGGTCTTATGGCCTTCTCGTCCATCTCGACGATCGCTTCCGGCCGACGGGCAGCGCGCATAGCCGCGCCAACGGCAGCCGGCATGGGATCACCAGTTGTCTGCAATGGGGCGATCGCGTCCTCGCCGCGAGCAAGGGGGGCAATCTTGTGCTCTCCCTCGGCGTCGATCAATTCCTGGGAGACTGACGAGATGGCGCCGCTTCTTCAACTCAAGGGCATCACGAAGGAGTATCGCGGCAATGCCGCCGTCAAGAATATCGACTTCGACCTTGTCGAGGGCGAGATCCATGCGATTTTGGGAGAGAACGGGGCGGGGAAATCGACGCTGACGAAAATCATGGCCGGCGTCGTCGAGCCCACCTCCGGAACCATGTTCCTCGCCGGCGCCCCGGTGAGGTTCGCCTCGCCGGCGCAGGCGATGGCGCGCGGCGTCGCGATGGTGTTCCAGGAGACGAGCCTGGTTCCGACGATGTCTGTGGCGCAAAATCTCTATCTCGGTGAGGAAAAGCTCTTCAATCGCCTGCGCGGCGTCAATATCGCGGCCCAGCAATTCCTCCAGTCGCTCAACTTTCCCGTTGACCCGACGCGCGACGTCGCTTCGCTCGGCGCCGCGCAGCGCCAGATGGTCGAGATCGCCCGATCGGTTCGCGCCAAGGCGCGCATCATCATCTTCGACGAGCCGACGGCTTCGCTGACGCCGGAGGAAAAAGGACATTTCTTCGCGCTCGTTCGGCGGCTCGTCGCCAGAGGCGTGACGATTATTTTCATTTCTCATGCGCTCGAGGAGGCGCTCGACATATCCGACCGCATCACGATTCTGCGCGACGGCGAGCGGGTGGCGACCGATCGCGTGAGCGCATTCGATCGGGACAAGATCATCCGCGCCATGGTCGGGCGCACGCTGTCGCAGGAGGTTTATGCGGATGGCCGCGCACGCAAGGCGCGCCCGCGTGGGGACCGCGTATTGAGCGTCCAGAATCTCTCCATGGGCGGCATGGTCAAGAACACGTCATTTTCGGTCTATGCGGGCCAGGTTACCGGCCTGTTCGGACTGATCGGCTCGCGGCGCACTGAGACCGCGAAGATCATTGCAGGCGTCCTGAAGAGAAAATCGCGAAACGGCGGCGAAATACGGCTGGACGGGAGGTCCGTCCGTTATCGGGCGCCTCGGCAGGCCGTCAGGGACGGCGTCGTCTATGTCACGGAGGATCGCAAGATCGAAGGCTTCTTCGAGACGATGTCGATCACCGAAAACCTTCAGGTCAACCTCGCGGCCGCCGGCCTCAACAGCAGTCAGATCGTCAACATGACCGAGCTGCGCGACCTATCGCGCTATTGGGTCGAGACGCTGAACATCCGCGCTATCGACGGCGATTCCCGCGTCATCGAACTGTCGGGGGGCAACCAGCAGAAACTCGTCATCGCGCGGTCTCTCCTGCAGAAGCCGCGGCTGATCATCTTCGACGAGCCGACGAAGGGCGTCGATGTCGGCGCGATCGCCGAAATCCATCAACTCGTCGGCCGGCTGGCGGACGCCGGCATGTCGATCATCGTGATTTCCTCCTATCTGCCCGAAGTCCTCGGCATTTCCGATCGCGTGCTCGTCTATCGGCAAGGCCGCGTCGTGGAGGAGTTTTCGCCCAAGGAGGCGACGACCGAAAAGATCATGTACGCGGCGGTTCATTGAAGAGACCAACAGCAGTCAGCCGGGCCGACGCGAGCGACAGTCGCTGCCGGGGATATCGGAGGGAGCGCAGATGGGGCAATCCGAGATAAAGCCGTTGAGCCTCGTCGAGCGGCTCGACATTCTGGCCGACAACCATGGGCCGTCCATCGCGCAGAGCTTCGTCGCTTCGGGAGAGCCGACCGACGCTCCGCTCGAGATGACCTTCGCCGCATTCGTCGCGGAGGTTCGGCGACGGTCGAACGCGCTTGGCGCCCTTGGCGTCGGACCCGCCGATGTCGTCGCCTTCGCCGCGCCGCTCGCCGAAAAATCCTATTCCACGCTCGTCGCGGGGATGGTCTCGGCCACCTTGGCGCCGGTGAATTATTTCCTTGAGGCGGATGCGCTCATTCGCATCGTCAGAGCGAGCGCGGCCCATGCGCTGCTCATCCATCGATCGTTCGACGACGGCGCCGACGTCCTCGAGAGGCTCAAGAAAGTCTGCGCGGCGCTGCCGCATTTGAAGCTGTTGAGCTTTGGCGTCGGCCCCGAGGTCGAAGGGGCCATCGACATCGAGAGCGTCGCCGCCGGTCAGTCTTCGACCTCCTGGGACGGTGCGCCGCGCAATCGCTCGCGCGATCGCGTGGTGGCGCTGTTCCACACCGGAGGCACGACGGGGCTGCCCAAGCTCGTGCCGCATACCGAAGCGATGTATGACGCGATGATCGCTTCATGCGGCGCCGGAGAGGGAACGCAGCCGGGCGAGTCGCTACTCTCAGGTCTGCCGCTTTTTCACACCAGTGGCGTGTTGCAGGCCGGGCTCGCGCCGCTCTTCAACGCGACGCGCGTCATCATTCCCTCATCGAGAGGTTTTCGCGATTCGAAGGCGATCGCCAATTATTGGCGGTTCGTGCGGCGCTACGGCGTCACCATCGGCGCTTCGGTCCCAACCGTTCTGGCCGCGCTCGCCGGCATTGAACCCGACGGCCCGATCACATCTCTCAAACGCGTCCTGGTGGGCGGCGCGCCGCTCGCCAAAGCCACGATCGCCAGGATTGCCGAGAAGACCGGCGGCGCAGAGGTGATCGAGGGTTGGGGCATGACCGAGACTTGTGGATTTTCCGTGCTGAACCCGCACGGCAAGACGAAAGTCGGCTCGGTCGGATTGCCGTTTCCCGGCGTCGAAATGCAGATTAGACATTTCGGGCCTGGCGACGCGCGCGGCGAGAGTCGCCAGATCAATGAAACGGGCGAGCTGGTGGTTCGGGGCGATATCGTCATCGAGAATTATCTCGACTCGCGGCCCGGCGCCTTTTCCGAGGACGGGTGGCTGAGGACGGGGGACCTCGGGCGGATCGACGCGGATGGCTATCTCTGGATCACGGGCCGGCTCAAGGACATCATCATTCGCGGCGGTCATAACATCGATCCCGCGCTCATCGAGGAGCCGGCCTATCAGCACCCGGCGGTGCAATTGGCTGCGGCCATTGGCAAGCCGGACAAATACGCCGGCGAGCTTCCGGTGCTGTACGTCCAGTTGAAATCGGGCGCCAGCATATCGGTTGAGGAGCTTGGCGACTTCGTCCGCGAGCGCATCCTTGAGCGCGCCGCCGTTCCGAAATCGATTATCATCGTGCCAGAAATTCCATTGAGCGGGCCGGGCAAGATTTCCAAACTTCTCCTGCGGCGCGCGGCGATCGCGCAAGCTTTTCAGGATGAGGCGGACCGTCTGGGTTTTGCCGACGTCGATATTCGAGCCGAGGTCGTGGAGGATCGTATGGCGGGCGACATTGTCGTGCTCTCTTGCGCAGGCGCATTGAAATTGGACGCAGAACGCCGCGAGAAAGTCGCCGCGGCGCTGAGCGGCTTTGCAGTTCAGTTCCGATGGGCCGAGGACGCCAGTGCGATGGCGGATAACGAGAGAGAACAGCGTCGCGATTCCGTTGCGGAGCTTCGTTCTTTGCATCGCGCCGCGGAGTTCCGGGCATGACGCGGCTTGCCGGAAAGATCGCTTTGGTCACAGGCGGCGGCCGCGGCATTGGTCTCAGCCTGGTTCAGCGGCTTGCCGAGGAGGGCGCGCGCGTCGTCGTCAACGATCTCGATGCGGAGCCCGCCGAAGCGGCCGCAAAATGGGTCAAGGATGCTGGCGGCGAGGCGATCGCCTATTCCGGAAGCGTGACGGGCAGGGACTTCGCTGCTGGCTTCATTGGCGCGGCGCTCAGCCATTTCGGCGATATCCATATCCTTGTGAATAACGCCGGCTATGTCTGGAACGGGCCTATCCACAAGATCGGCGACGCGCAATGGGACGCGATGCAGGACGTCCATCTGAAGGCGCCGTTCCGCATTTTGAGGGAGCTGCACGGCTTTCTGGAGGCGCGCGTCAAGCAGGAGCGCGCGGCCGGAGCAGTCTTTCATCGAAAGGTGGTGAACGTATCTTCGGTCGCGGCGACCGGCGGCACGGCTGGACAGGTGAATTATTCGGCCGCGAAGGCCGGTCTGCACGGCCTTACAAAGTCGCTGGCCAAGGAATGGGGACCGCTGGCGGTCAACGTCAATTGCGTCGCCTTCGGCTATATTGATACGCGGTTGACCCAGGAGATCTCCGGAGAGACTGTCGTGATGGTCGAGGGCGAGGCGCGACGGGTGGGACTGACCCGCGCCATGATCGAGGCGATCAAGACGCGCTTGGCCGCGCCGGAACGCCCGCCGAAGCCGCAGGCGGCGTCATGCTCTTCTGCCTTCCGGAAGCCGACTACGTCACCGGTCAGATTCTAGAGGTCGATGGCGGTCTCGCCAATTGACGCAAAGCGCCGCCCCGAGACAGCGCGCGCTTCGAAAAGAAGATAGTCGTGATACGTCGGCGAAGCCTGTTCGAATAAGAAGGAAGGCGGCAGCGCGCGCCGAACCAGAACAAGGAATAGAATGCCAAGAAGAGTCCCAGCTTTGCGAGAAGGCCTATCTCCCGAACGGCCGCCCGAAGAGGACGGGACGCGCGAGCGCCTCAAATCGGCGGCCATCCGCCTTTTCTCCATTCATGGCATAGACGGCGTTTCCGTTCGCGACATCGTCACCGAGGCTGGCGCCAAGAACGGCGCTTCGCTGCACTATTATTTCCGCACGAAGGACGATCTGATCCGAGAGCTTGTGGTCGACGCGGCCAAGCGCAGCGATCGCGCCCGCAATGTCCGGTTGGATCGGCTCGAGGCGCAAGGCGGTCCTCGATCGGTCAAAGATGTCCTGCGGCTCGTCCTCGAAGTGGAGACGGTTGATCGCAGCGATCCGGATCAGACCGGCCCGTTGCCTGTTGGCTTCGGGCATATGCGATTTGTGGTCGCGATGCAGTTCAATCATCGAAAGATGTTCCTCGACGCCATAGGCGATCGCTGGAACAAGAGCTATCTGCGCTGCATCAAACACCTGAAGCGATTGATGGCGCATGTTCCCGCGGCAATTGTCAATCAGCGGCTGGTATTCATGTCTCTCTTCATCAACGCGAGCCTGGCCGCACGGGAGGCTGCGTTCGAAAGCGACCCGACGGGCGGCAAGCTGTGGGGACGGGAGGAAGCGCTTGAAAACCTGATCGGCGCCATCGCCCGCAGCCTGGAGGCGGATTGACGCTCAGCCAATGCTGATCGCCAGCGGCGATCGCCGGCCGAGCCGGTCGGCAGAATAGTTTTTCATATTCAATATATTAGCATTGGCTGACGACGCAGTCCTATTCGAACCGGTCTCGACAATAATTTTCCCTGCTTGCAGGGAAAATTGCAGGGAATTTCCAGGAAATCCGTGTTTTTGTGAGGAGACGCCGGCCTAAAAGGCGCGGAGAATCAATGGATTGAGATAGAATTCCCTAAGCGGCCGAACAGGGAAAGGATTCGGGCACAACCCGGAAATAGCGGAGCAGGGGTCAAGAATTGCGACGAGTGCCGTCGTACGCGAGGGGTGCCCAACGCGGCAGCAGGCGCCCGAACGTGAAACGAGAAGACCGCTACGAATTTCGAATATTCCGGCCACCTATTCCGACAAATTACCGGCCACATGACGCCGAAGTTTTCGCACAGCCTAGTGATTTGTGGGCAAGGCGTTATCGTTCTGATTTCGCATGGAAACCGGCGAGGGCCGCCTCGCCCACAACCCCAAAGGCGCAACATGGGACGCGGCTGTCGTCGCCAAACTACGAGGAGCACGCCGCCGCCGCGATTTCGAAGGCGGTGAGCACGTATGCGCTTCGTGGCCGCCAAAAAGCCGCGACGAAGCAGGCCTCGTCTCAGGCCCTAAAAGATAAGCGGACTTCACCGACGCACCGCTCCGGTCAATGTTTTGTGCGCGCACCGTGACCGAGGCTTGTCGTCCTTGCGACGCAGAGGGCGTCCGGCGCGGCGCCGCTCGTCGGACTGGTTTGTCACCATCTGAGTGGCGCCGTTGGCGCTACTTGCGGGCCGTCGCGTGCGATCATGTGTCCTGTCCAATGACCGCGCGCCTTAATGAAATACGCGGATTCGCTCCACATCAGCGAAGCGCGCTTGGATTACGCCATCCGCCTTGCCGGCTCTGCCTCATCCGGCGGCGCGACCGGTTGTCCCTGCTTTTTGCGGAAAGCAGCCGCTTTCCTGAAAATGGCTTGGATGGTTCCATTCGGTTCGGTCGGGCCTGACCAACGGCGCTTGCAGCCCGCGAGCATCGCCCAGGCGATCCGCGCGGTCTCGCCGCCACGGCGGCGCCACCGAGCACCGGGTGCCGTTTCATCATTCGAGAGCCATGACGAGGGTCTGGGTGGGTGCGGACGATTTCCATCTAGCTCGGCTCAAGCGCGGTTCGCGGTTAGGATTTGCCCATTTTCTGATGGCTCCGACGCGCACCTACCGCCGCTGGAGTTCTGCCGGCATTAGCGGCCAGTGCAGAATCGGCTTCCGTCTCGAGGCCGCATCGGGCTCTG
>Ga0209006_10000767_pt1 | contig 29559 bp, 30 predicted proteins | sample JacPin_JW_Ref_O2_FD_188567 | JGI IMG/M metagenome (GOLD analysis project Ga0209006, IMG submission 188567) | Forest soil microbial communities from Algoma, Ontario, Canada - Jack Pine, Ontario site 1_JW_Ref_O2 (SPAdes) (version 2) | ecosystem: Environmental > Terrestrial > Soil > Boreal...
TTCTTCGATCAGCAGGCGGCGGACGATGCGGCCTTCAGGACCGGTCTGGTGCGTGACCAGTTTCATGCCCAGCATTTTCGAGGCAATGTCGCCGGCCTCGTTCACCGACTTCGCGATTTTTACTCCGCCGCCTTTGCCGCGGCCCCCAGCGTGAATCTGCGCTTTCACTACTACGCCCGTTGCACCTTCGGTGAAAAGTTTCTTGGCGACCGCTTCCGCTTCGTCCTGCGTAGCTGCCATTGCGCCGCGCGGCACGTTGACGCCGTACTTGTTTAGAATCGCCTTCGCCTGATACTCGTGGATTTTCATATTGATTCTCTGAAACTGTAACCATCGGCAGGAGCGTGCTTGCAGCTTAGGATTTCCGGCAGCAAACTTTAGATTTTATAGAAGAGGAGCGGATTAGAGCAAACGAGGCTGGCAAAATTATTCGACCTTAGGAGCTTTGAGGACCACGATCTAGATCGAGAGGTTCCGACGGAATCCGGTTTGACGCTGGCCATTTCATAGGGCGATAATTTTAGGACTCTGCTTAAAATTTAGTTGTAAGGTAGTGGTTGTGGAATGTCGCAGCATTCTTTCGCAGAGCTCCAGAGAATGCCGGTCGCGGGCGCAATCGACGTTCCGCGAGAAATCTTTGCCAATCAGAGGTGTCTTCATGCCCGATGAGCTTGCAGAAAACGCAGAAGGTGATGGCGGGAAAGCGTCCACAACGCTTCCCGGCACCGTGGAAAAAATCATTAAACCCATTCATCCCGGCGAGCCGGAAAAAGCCGAGATCTCGGTGGAGGGCGCCGACGACCTTTATCGCGAACTGCGCATCGAGAACAACCTTAGAAACGAAGATGGCGAGCGGGTTCCGCTGAAAGAAGGGCAGATGGTGGACATCACCATCGAGGCCAATGGTGCCGCAATGAAGGGGCCGGTGGATGCGGGCACCGGTCAATCCTGAGCGCTGCCTGGAACTATTGACCTCCTTGAACATCCAATCAAACACAAAGGAGTTGACTAATATGGCCAAAGCAACTTTTGCCGCAGGATGTTTTTGGGGAGTGGAGGCGACTTTTCGCCAACTGGCCGGGGTGAGTGCCACGAGAGTGGGCTACATCGGCGGCCAGACCAGCAATCCGACGTATAAGGATGTTTGCACCGACCGCACTGGGCACGCCGAAGCGGTTGAGGTCGAATACGATCCCACGAAAATTTCGTACGACGCACTGCTGAAGGTTTTCTGGGAGAACCACGATCCTACGCAGCTCAACCGGCAGGGGCCGGACTGGGGAACGCAATATCGGTCTGCGATTTTCTTTCACGATCACGAGCAGGAAGTCGAAGCGCAGGCCTCGAAGAATTCACTGGAACAGTCGCATCGCTTTTCCAAACCCATCGTTACGCAGATTGTTCCCGCCGCAGAGTTTTTTCCCGCCGAGGAGTATCACCAGCAGTATCTGGAGAAGCGCGGCTTGGCGAGCTGTCACATAGGATAGCTTACAATACCTCGGTCGAGGTCGACGGAACGCCGGAAATAAAATCCCTTTCGTGTGAATAAGCCCGGCGAAGTGACGCGGCAGTATGCGCGTCCTTTCCACTCCATGCTTGACTTCCGCTCCAATCCCTGTAATAAATAGCGGGTCCTACCCGGACGAGTCTGGGGGTGTATTGGTTTGGCTGAAGTTCGCCTGCAAGAGGGAGAATCCCTCGAGAATGCGCTACGCCGTTTCAAGCGCAAGGTACAACAGGAAGATATTATCAAGGAGGTCAAACGACACTCCTTTTATTTGAAGCCCGGAGAGAAAAAACGCGTAAAGGCCGCGCTTGCTCGCAAACGCGCGCGCAAAAAGACGCGCAAGGAACAGGATTGAAAACGTTCCCTGCCGTGAACAAGCCGTAAGCGTCACTTCGGAATAAGTGCGGAATATGTTGAAGTAGGGGTCGCTCCCTTCCCGGAGCGGCCCTGCTCGATCTGGCCCCCACCAGGTGGAGTTGCGTTTAGGGATCGATCATACTCATCGTTCATCCGGCATAAAGCGGGAAAAGCTGTATCCACGCGCCGTCCTAGGTGCGTGGCGGGCCGAGTCCAGGGGAAGTTTGAGGGGGGATGTATACAACCTAATTCATCGCACCGCGCTACTTCCCCTGCGAGCGTGGAGGCGGAGGATTGGGCTGAAGGGAGCCATCCTCGATGGAATTTCAGGACAAGATACTTAAGTGTATCGACTGCGGCAACGATTTCCTTTTTACGGCTGGGGAACAGCTGTTTTTTCACGACAAGCAATTCCGCAACGAACCCAAGCGCTGCAAGGCATGCAAGACCAAGCGCGCCAACGGCCTTAACGCGGCGCCGGTGCCTGCGCAGAACTATCGCTACCCAAAGATAGAGACGAGAGCTATCTGTTCCCAATGCGGCAAGGAAACCACGGTTCCTTTCCGGCCCACGCAGGGACGCCCGATCTTCTGCCGGGAGTGCTTTCAGCAGAAGCGCGCCGTCTCAGCCTGAGCGTGAATTACGAACGCACGGCGAAATCACCGGGGCAGCTCGGGCGAGCTGTCCCGTCTCAAAGCAGTTCATTAGCCCGATGCACTTGCCGCCCATGCGCTAACATAGCTACGTGCCGACCTATCAAGTGGAAAATTTCGGGTGTCGCGCCACCCAGGCCGACGGCGCGGCGCTCGAGCGCCAGTTCGAAGAGCGTGGACTCGATCATGCGTCATCGGAGCACGCCGATCTGGTCATCCTGAACACCTGCACCGTGACGGTCGCCGCCGATCAGGATGCGCGGGCCGCTATCCGCCGCATTCGCCGGCAAAATCCGAAAGCCAAAATCGTTGTCACCGGATGCTATGCCCAGCGTGCCCCGGAAGAGGTTGGTGCGCTGCCGGGAGTGACCGCGGTCATCGGCAACTCGCATAAGCACCGGCTTGCAGATTTGGCCTTGCTCACCTGTTCTCGGGTAAATGGGCAGATCGAAGCCGATGGGGACGCGAGCCGAGAGACGTTGGCCGGGGCCTTTGTCCCGCTTGCGGCGCTGAGCCATGAGTCAGGAGACCGGGGCATTGCTTCCGAGATATTTGTTTCAGATATTTTTGCCCACAGCGAACTTCTGGCTGCGCCAGTTTTCGATGGCAAAGCCACCGGACTTCACGGTGAGCAGCGAACTCGCCCTAATCTCAAGGTCCAGGACGGATGCGACAACCGCTGTTCCTTCTGTGTGATTCCCTACGTTCGCGGCCAGAGCCGATCACTTTCGCCGGACCATGTTCTGCGGGAGGTGCATGGACAGGTCGCCGCAGGCTTTCGCGAAGTCGTTATCAGTGGAATTAACTTAGGCCGCTGGGGACGGGATCTGGCGTCTGCTGGAATGTCGAAACTAACGTTTGAGGATCTTATCCGCGCCATTCTGAATGAGACCGCACTGGAGAAGCTGCGCATTTCCTCGGTCGAGCCCATGGACTGGAGCGACGAATTGATTCGCCTGGTGGCGGAATCTCCACGCATCGCCAAGCACGCGCACGTACCCCTGCAATCCGGCAGCGACCCGGTATTGCGCCGCATGCATCGCAAATATCGTCCCTGGCATTATCGGGAAAAGATCGAGAAGATCCGCGCGGCGATGCCTGGCGCAGCTATTGGTGCCGACGTCATGGTCGGATTCCCCGGCGAAACTGACGCCGAATTCAATGTCACTCGCCGTTTTATCGAAGAGCTGGCCTTCACTTATCTGCACGTCTTCACTTATTCCGCGCGCCCCGGCACTCCCGCGGCCGACTTGCCGAATCAAGTCCCGGTCCACATTGCTCGCGAGCGCAACCGCATTCTTCGAGAGATTGCACAGGGAAAGAAGCTTCGCTTCATGCACTCGTTTGTTGGCCGCACCGTAGAAGCAATCACCCTGGGCGCGGATGGGTCCGAGCATCACGGCGAGATGTTCACAGAAGCATTAACCGACAACTACTTGAAGCTGCATCTCATTGGACATCACGCCAGCAACAGATGGATGAAGATAGAAGTGACTGAAGTTGAAGAGAATGCGTTAGTCGGCGAAGCGCGCTGACGGTATCGAGGTCCGAGCCGCCTACTTGGAAGCGGTTTTGAGTACCACGGTATTCCGCTCGTCTCCGGCAATGGCGCGATAGAACTTTCTCAAGTCTTCCGTCTTTTCCACCGGCACGCTCAACTCTTTCACTTCGAAGGTTCGCGTATATCCGATTACATTGCCCTTCACTTCGGTCTTCGAGTGATAGCTGGCAAAGCTGTAGTCGGCGTCCACGGCGGGCGGGAGGTCGTCCACTTCATATCCCGGCGGAATCGTAATCTCGAATTTATCGGTGTCGCGCACCGGGCCCTCGAACTCCACCGGAAACTTTCGCGGTTCCCTGGTTTCCAAAAAGCCTTCCGACTTCACACCGAGCACACGCGGCCGCACCAGCAAAAGATCGCCGGCGTTCTTGGCGTACCGTTCCGACTCGAACGAGTAGTCGAATCCGAAAGGCTGATCGGAAAGGGACAGATTCTCGAGCGTGGCCTTGGTGATAAAGAAAGTGGCTAGCGAACCCGCGAGCAGACTTTCAATCGGCTTGATGCGGTCCTTGTCGTTGCTGACGGTGCGCAACCGCCAGCGCTCGGAAGATGCGCGATCACCCAGCCGCCACTCCTTGACTTCGCCGCGCAGAGTGCCGCTGGGATCCAGCGTCAAAGTTGCAGTACGCTCAATGCTATTCATCCTCGTAGGCTGCTGCGGCAGGCCGAGCAATTCGCCGCCGTCCGGAGTTACCAGGAGAGCGTAGTTGTCCTGAAGCTCTCCACGAATCTGTCCAAACGGCGTCAATTCGTCAGTCGGATCGAAAAAGAGAATTCTGCCTAGTTTTGGGTGCTGCATTGTGGCGACCAGGGAACTGCTGGTCAAGGCGTCAGGCAGCTTGATGGCTGTAATCAAGTGATTAAAGCCATCGTGGGCCGGCATGGCGCGAGTGACCACACCGCGCCGGCTGTTGATTAAGACATAGTAGGAGTCCACGCCAATCTCCCGCAGCATGGAGCGCATCAGCGTGGCCTTATCCTTACAGTCGCCATAATGATGGGAAAAAACCTCGGCTGCGGAGTGCGGTTGAAGCCCGCCGATTCCCAACTCGATGGCGACATAGCGAATATCGTGCTGCACAAAAACCGCCAGTGCCTGCATCTTCTGTAAGGGAGTAGTTTTTGTTGCCGTGAGTGCGGCCACTTCCTGCTTGATCTCCGGCGACGGCTCGGTTCGCCCGTTGGCCAAATTGCCATACCATTTCCCCATATCATCCCAGGCGGCAAATCCATTCAGAGCTCGGCCGCCAGGAGCGAAGAAAGTTACGATCATCTGCCCCACGACTCCGCCCACCGGGGGCATGTCCGGCTCTTTTCTGACTCCTGCAACGTTGTTGACCGTCCAACGCCAAAGATTATTGCCGGCGTCGATTGCAGTCACTTCCGGATGGTTCAGCCACGTGGCCCGAAACTCCCAACCGGGAGGCAGTTGCAGCGAATAGTGTCCTTCGCGAACCGGATCTTCCCCCTGGAAATACCACATGTCCTGCAGATAGAAAGGCTGCTCTTCCACTTCGTATTCGTAGCCGACGATGTTGCCCGGATCGGGCGCTGGAATCTGCAGCACTCTGTACTTCACATCATCGATAAGCTCTTCTCCGGAAAAAGAACGGTCCACGGCATCTTTATCCTTGACTTCGTAATCCTTGCCCTGCGCCGGAATACACCATGCATGCAGACTGCGGATCTTTCGCTCGGGGTTGAAGTGCACGGCTACCGTTCCGTGTTCGCGACCATTGGGACGCAGTATCTTATAGGCCATTCGCACTTGCGTCCTGATCCTGTCGGTGGAAAGTACGGTCACATTGGTCTCTGAATAAAGCAAGACAGCGTCTGTCTTCTCGTCGTAGGCGGGCAGAGGTGCGTTCACCAGGCTACGCACCCATGGGGGAGCATCGCCGCCAGCCGCCGCGCGGGGCGCGCCAGTCAGGGCCAAAGCCGCAATGCAAGCCGCAAACAATACGCGCCGTTTAATTCCTGGCGCTGGCTGTGCCCGGTTGCAACAAAACTTGCTCCTCATCGCCGTTCCTCACTATCTGAAAGAAATTTCGCAGCGCCCGGTAATATTTGGCTTCCAGCATCAGAAAGTCGACGTTCAGCTTCCGCAGAACATGCACGGTGTCTTTCCCACTTTCCACTTTCAAGTCGTAGGAAACGACGGGGGTATCCTGACTCTGTGGCTTCGGTACGCTGCTCACCTGCCAGCCGGTCGGCAGTTCGATGGTCACGTCGTCCACCTTCTGATAGGGGTATTCGAAATAGATGGGATGCACGCGGTTCGCATGTTCAAAAATCCGTTTCTCGTGAACCGTAAAAAAGCCCACAGGGAGGATCGCGCGCTTGCCCGCACTGGATGCCCAGCCCGGAACTTTCATGTCGAATTCGGCGACCAACGGCTTTTCCGTGCCGTCCCAGTCAGGCTTGTTCGTCAACTCCAATTCGGAGGATGCCGGAACCTGTTCCTTGATCTGATCTTCCAGAAACTTCTTTCTCGCGACCTCGTCCGCATGGCGCAGATTCAGACGCTTGTACATTGCTTCCAATCCGGTGTAGGTCACCGTCAACTTTCCTTCCAGGTCGCCGGTTTCTGACAGTTTCAATTTCGCGGAACGCTGGATTTGTGACTCGGAACTTTCCGGCAGTGTGGTCCGAATCCACGATCCTCCGTCTCCATCAAGCTTCAGGCCGGCGGTTCCAGTTTCCGTCCAGGTCAGCAGTCCGAAGGGCGAAAACATTGCTCCCGGATCGAAATACAGGTCCTTGCCATTTAGTCTGACCAGAACGATGTTGCTATCCAGTTTCCTGCTTTCCATAGTGATAGGCGTGAAAAAGTAATTGGCACGATTCGAAACCCAGCATCCATACGCCTCGAAGCCAGCCGCACGTACCAGTGCCAGATAGAGCCAGGTCAACTGGACGCCATCACCATAACCGCGTTTCCACACGTCCTCTACGTTCGCCGCAGATTTTTCTTTGTCGCGCTTTTCCTCCTGCTCGGTCTTGCGAAGCTCGTAGGAAGTGTTACGTAGTTGCTGAACGCGGTCGTAGATTTTGCGGAGTTTCACTTCCTGAGTGTCGGTTGGCGAGACGATCTGGGCGACCGCGGCTTGCATCGCGTTGCGTTTGCCAATAAAGCTCTCGAGGGCGCCGTTCCGCTTTTTCCCCACCTTTTTCCAGAAGTCCGCCTGATCTTTTTCCGGCAATTCGTCGGAGTAAATGAAATCAACCCGGGCTTTCATTTCGTCTTCCGGAGGCATGAAGTCTTCCACTTGGAAGGCTGCGATGTTATGTGATTCCATGCGCACGACGTGATCGGGTCCTTCTTTAGGCAAGGTCGATCCAGGCGGCAGATCGTGCCAACTCCAGCGCACATTGAACGGGTTTTCGAATGTAATAGGAAAGGGTCTGAGGGAGAACTTTGCGTTCTTGGTGAAGAGTTCTTCGCTCAGGATCCAATGCGAGTCGAAAATTAAATGCTCGTTAAAATCGTAAGTGTAGTAATACTCAAGGATGCTGCCCACCTGAACGTCGGGAAAGGTGAAAGTTTTCGTCAGTACTTTCCGTCCCCGCGTTTTTTCGATTACCTTTTCGAAGACCTGCCCGTCGAAATCTCGAATCGAGCCATCCGGATGGATGGTTCGCGCACGCACGCCGATGATGTTCTCGTTTCCCTTGATGAAGGGGATTTCGATGTTGGCGTATTTTCGTCCTTCTTCGGTCAGAATCTTGATGCGGTAGTAATCATCCTCGTGGCCCGTGTGGGTGTTGTCGTCGCGGTCCACTTGCCGGTAGAGAATGATGGCTGGCGCGCCGGGGGCCAGGGGCTCGCTGGTCATCTTCAGTTCGTCCGGAGACACGGGTTGAAAACCCTGGCTGGCGTGTGCCGGCATAGGGCGGTAAATCGCAGAGATCAGGATGAATAAGAAAATGGAACTTGCGCTGGCGGAGAAGCGGAACGAAAGACGAATCGGCATGTCGAAGTCTCACCCCGTGGCGTGGTGTGGACGAGCCAAATCTGCCGGGCTTTCTTCGGGGGAAGACGGCGACGCTAACACTGGGAACAGCGTCAGGATTGGTCGGCCTGAGCCCGGCGTCCCAACCCTATGGCTGGGGACGATATCGCGGTCGGCTTCGCAAGTCAAGAAAATCCCATTCTTGAGAGAGGCAGGCTGGTCGGGGAGAACCAAACCGGAAAAAATAGCACTCACACCGTGAAATCGGCACGTGACCGAGGGTTTGCAAGATTCTGCAACCTTCCGGACGCGGCAATTTCCGCTGGCATGCCGCTCGAAATTCAGCTAACATACTGTTTACTAAGTCTGTCCTCTCCCAGGGGTTGAACACTCGCCCGGAAGCTTTTTCCTAAAAATGCAGTTATGAATAAGCACGTCTGCGCTTTGATAGAAAGCTCGTGAGTGAAGTTGATCGCGAATCGGGCCAGGAAGTCAAACGGAATTAATGAGAATTCGAGGAGATTGAATGAAGCGCGTGAATAATACGATGGCCCTGGTTGCCGCTTTCTCATTTTGTCTGGTCGCGGCGGTCGCGCAGGGGCAGGTTCAGCGCACGTTTTTCGGCATGGGCGTGGCAGCTACGTCCGATATGCCCAAGGTGAAAATGGGGACGTTGAGCCATCCGCCATTAGCCTGGACCTCGATTGAAGGCACGGCGCGAGGATCCTTCGACTTTTCCCAGATGGATGAGTTTGTTCTGGGCGCTCCCAAGAATTCGCATGGTGTAGCGCAAATCGATGTCGCACTGGGCTGGACTCCGGGGTGGGCGGTAGCTTCGCAGACATCTTGTGTGACGCAGAAAAACGGTGTCGTCGGTTGCACTGTTCCGCCCGACCACCTGAAAGACTGGACCGACTTCATTACCGCGCTGGTGGAACATTACAACGGAAGCACCGCGCCGCACATTCAGTATTACGAAATCTGGAACGAGGCCAACACGACTCCCTTCTGGTCGGGCAGTGTTACTTCGCTGATTGCTATGGCGCAGGCTGCATATTCGATTTTGAAGCAGGATCAGTACAGCCAGGTGATGACTCCGTCGGTGGTTTGGCCCACGGGCGTGACATTCATGACGTCATATCTCAAAGGCGGCGGATACAAATACGCGGATGGATTGACTTTCCACGGTTATCCCAGCAAAACCGGCAAAGGCGTCAAGACGCCGGTTCCGCTTCCCGAAAGTTCTTCTTCCACCAATGCTCCGATTCAGACCATGATCACCGCCTTTCGCCAGGTCGCGGATACGAATGGCCTCAAGGGCAAACCTCTGCTTTCCACCGAAGGCGGTTGGGGCGTGAATGGAGTGACCGACGCGGACATGCAGGCGGCGTGGATTGCGCAATTTGAAATTGTGCAGGCGGGGCTGGCCACGCAAAATGACATGTCGCTCACGACCTGGTATACCTGGGGCCATTCACTGTCGGGAACGATCGAGACAACCAGTGGCGATCCCACTGAGGCGGGCGATGCTTACGATGAAGTGTATGAATGGATCATAGGGCAGTCGCCCTTGCCCTGCACAGCTTCGGGGAACATCTGGTCGTGTCCAGTTACCAAGAATTTAATCGTGTGGGATATATCTCAGACTTGCAGCAACGGCGTGTGTACGACTGCTCCGTATACGCCGCCGAAGGGGTATATAAAGTATATCGACCTCACCGGCACAGTGTCGAACATCAATGGATCGATCGCGCTGGGAGTAAAACCTATTCTGATGGAGCAGTAGCGGCTCACTTGAGACTCCCGGCCTACCTTGAGTCTCGGTTTCATTTCTCCGCATCGCAGACGATCTCAGCGCCTGGCGTTTCCCGAGGATCACAAGAGTCCGGTTCAGCGTGCTCCACAAGAACGGCCTGAAGGACCTTAAGGTTGCGGGAACCAACTCACTAGCTTTGTTTTCCGATGCCTAAGTCATAGAATGACTTGCCATGAACGCGGCTATCGAGAACTTATCGCCGGACCCTATCATGCAGCGTCTCGAAGAGCAGATTGCATGGTACGACACCAAGAGTGCCTCCAACCGGCGCTGGTTTAAACGGCTGAAGATGACGGAGATTGTCGCCGCAGCGTTTATTCCATTCGTGGCAGCGTCCAAAATTCCCCACTCGGAAATCGCCACCGGCATTCTGGGAGTACTTATCACAGTATTCGAAGGGACACTGCAACTGAACCAATTTCACGAAAACTGGATCGAGTATCGTGCGACCTGCGAATCCCTACGCCACGAAAAATACATGTTCATGGCGGGCGCGGGACCTTACACAGGAGTGGAGAACCCGCGCGCTTTGCTGGCTGAGAGGGTGGAAGCTTTGGTTTCCCAGGAGAGCGCGAAGTGGGCATCCATGCAGCAGCAGAGCTCAAAGGGCCAGGCTGCCTGATTTTGTGCGCATCGGAGAACGATCCGGGATGCGTCATAGCTCGCTAAAGGAACGCATTTGAGCGGTATTTTTATCAGCTATCGGCGGAATGACTCGCAGGGCGAGGCTGGCCGTTTGTTCGACGACCTGGCCCAGCGCTTCGACGAAGACACGGTGTTCATGGACGTGGCCGCCATTGAAGCGGGGCGGGACTTCCGTAAAGCGATTGAAGAGGGTGTTACCAAGTGCGGCGTGCTGCTGGTGGTGATTGGCCTGGAATGGCTCAGCGTCAATGAGCGCGGTGCGCGCCGTCTCGACGATCCGGGAGACTTTGTGCGCATCGAAACCGCTTCCGCTTTGAAACGGGATATTCCGGTCATTCCAGTGCTGGTGCGCGGCGCGAAGATGCCCACCGCGGAACAACTTCCCGAAGATCTCAAGGAACTGGCTTTTCGCAACTGCATCGAATTGAGCCACGCTCGATGGAAATCGGATATACAGTTGCTCGTTGAGGCGCTGCGCCGGCTGCCGGGAATTGCAGTCAAGCCAACCACGAGCACCGGCCAGGCAGGCAACCTTCCGGAAAAAACTGCGTCCTTTAATGCAGGCGACAGTCCTGCGACGATCGATCCCGCCGATATGGAACGCGTGAGCCGGGAACTTGCGGTTCGCATCGGACCGATTGCTTTCGTTGTGGTCAAGCGTGCGGTTGCGTACTGTGCCTCGGTCGAAGAGCTCTATCTCAAGGTCGCGGAGGAAATCGATTCTCGCGAAGAACGGGAGAGATTTCTACGGCACACCTCGGTCTCGTCGACTCCGGTCCCGGAGTTCGTTGGAGCCGGAACAGCGATCAGCAAGACAGCGGTCAACAAAACAATAATAAGCAAAAAGCAGATCGAGCCGCCGCCCAGAGCAGAACACAGCGATGTGCCCTCCAAGGTTACCCCTGCCTTGGTGCGAACGGGAAAGCCAATAGGATCGAAGTACGGTCTCATTGCTGGCGGAATCGTGGTATTGCTGGTGCTACTGATCTTGCTGCTATGGCCCGCCCTTCACAATAAGCCGTCTTCTCAGACCGCGCGGGCCTCGCGGCCGGAGAAGCATGCTGCACAAGTCTCGGAGACCAAAGTCACGCCGCCTGCTGCTATCGCGGCGCCTCCCGCAAAGAGCGACCAACCGAAGAACGTTGAAACGCCCACAAGCGCTGAAGCCAAAAGCGCTGCAACCAAAAACGGCGAACCACAGAGCGAAGGGCCTAGGCTGCCACAGCGGGTTCGTGTTCCACCGGAAGTGTCGTCCGGTCTTCTAGTCAGGGAAGTCCAGCCGGTTTATCCGCCGCTGGCGCGGCAGGCCAACATCCGAGGCATGGTAGTTCTCGAAGTCGATATCTCGGCAGACGGAGTTGTCCAAGCTCTGAGAATGGTGCAAGGGCATCCTATGCTGGTTCCAGCGGCGATCGAGGCGGTGAAGCAATGGCGGTACAAGCCTTTTATGCTGAATGACCAGCCCACGCCTATCAGCACGCAAGTCAGCGTTAACTTCACGCTGAAGTAGTGACGGTTCCTCGCACGCGAAAATTTATCCCAGCATCTTGAATGCTTTTGCCAGGCTGAGCTGCATGCGATTGAATGACTGGGTCACCACCGATATCTCGTCGCCGCCCTTAACCGGCAACGGTGGTACGTTCATTTCTCCCTTGCTGACGCGGTCGGCGGTTTCCGACATCAGCTTGAGCGGCCGGATCACGATGAAATAAACCGCGGCATCCAGAACGGCGATAGCCACGACAAGACTAACGATCAGGTAAATCAACAGCTCATAAAAAGCTTGCTTGGCCTTTCCTACCGGCACCGACATGGGCACCGAGACAATTTGTGCGCCTATGATCTCGCCCGCCTTCCAGCCAAATCCGTTGCTGGAGCCGTAACTCGAGATCATGGCCGCCGGAGCTGCCGACGCCTGACTGTGACATTGCATGCACTGCGGCTCGGCCACAATGGCTGTCGCCAGATACATAGAAGTTCCTACTGGGGTTTCGCGCTCGCGCCTGACTACTTTCTGCTCTGGATGGTCGCGGAGATATCCGATGACATCGGCCTCCCAATCGGTGGCGCGATCTTCCGGATTCGTGGGGTTGAGCGTGGCCTCTCGGTAACTGTAATCCGGATGCTGCTGCCGCAGACTCGCGAACGTTCGGGTTGCGGCGAAGAACGGAATGGTTTCTGGCAGAAACTTCTTCTGCTGCTGGGGATTCTGCTCCAGCAATGGGGCGAGATCGGAAGAAGTGTAGTCGCGCACCGATTGGGCGCTGGCCCGCATCAACTCCGCTTCCTGCATCACTTCGCGGCGGGCATTGTCGATGAGAAAGTTATAACTCACCAGCGAGATAATCAGGCCGCCGGTTCCAAATACAACGAGCAATATGAGATTGAACTTGGTTAGCAGCTTCGTGGCTGGGCTCCTTTCCACAACTGCCGGAGTTTCAGGAACAAGTCTGACTAAGAGCTAGCTTCTTTGTACCAGAAGGATGGTAACTCCAAGTCGGACTGATTGTGGAGCAAGGGAGCAGGTTCAATCAAACTTCGGAATGCATATCCTCTTGCCGCTGGAAAAACAAAAGGCCGGCGCGAAGTGCGCCAGCCCTTTTCGTCAGCAGCTCAAGTGCGATGGACTTCCCCACGCACTACTTTGAACTGTTCTTGGCGGCTCGCCGCGAAGGCGGGACTATGCCTCTTTCAGGAGTCTCCTTTTCGATCTTGTCGGAGAGATTATGCAGCGGTTTATCACCCGCCGAAGATAGCTGTGTGCCTCTCCTGAAGACGGTCAGGCCTTGGGCCGTAAACATGGCCTCGTTGAACGTCGTGCCGGTTTTCGCCGCAGCCACGGCGAAGACTCCATGCGGCACGCCGCTGGTGAAGGCCGTGGCAATGTAGTCGCCGACCATCAAGCCATTCTGAGAGTTGGGCAGCCAGCCGAGCGACATGGGCCCGGCCAGACTCGCCGGAGTATTCCAGGTCGATCCGCCGTTGTGCGACGAAATGTAGCCCACATAAAGCTGGCAGGTCGACTTCGTGCAGCTGCTTTTCGAATAATAGTAATAGTGAATGGCGACGTGGGCGATCGTGCCCGATGTCGTAGGGTCGATGCCAATTCCGGGGATGAAGTGGTCGACGGTACTCGTGGTCGCGTCAATGGGGACGCGGGTCACAGCCGTCCAATGAACTCCGTCGGTGGAAGTGCTGTAAACCAGATCGTTGGTGGAGCAGCGGGAGCGGAAGCGGCAATCCTCCCACACGACGTAAACAGTGCCGGTGCCATCGACCGCAGCGGACGGCAGTGGGCCGCTGCGAATTCCGCCCTCATCAGTGTGCCATTGAATGTTCGAGACCGTAACCGGCGCCGACCAACTCGCGCCTCCGTTAGTAGACGTGAATGCCGAAATACCCGACGTTTCGATGGGCACAACGACCGTGCCATTGGGTTGCACAAGTGGCAGCCCGCCGATGCCATCGGCCCGGTTGGATGTGGTGGTCGCGGTTCCCCACGTCATGCCGCCGTCAATCGATGTGCTCATCATGATCTCGTCGCCGCTGTCCGGATTGTCCCATTCGACATAGCAATTGCCGTAGAAGGAACTGGTCGAGGTGCTGTCGCACACGATCCAGTTCTTATCGGATGAATTTACGGCTGGACCAACATCCACGGGATTGCCCCAGGTAAGACCGCCATCGGTCGACCGGCTCACCACCACAGCTGTTGTGGTGCCCGAGTTCAGAATAGGCAAGCTGGAAATCATCCAGACGCCATGCTTGGCGTCATAGGCGACGGCGGGATCGCTGGCCGCGTTGAATGGGCCGCCGCCGTTTCCCGTGGTCAGGCCGGGAAGGAATCCGTGCGTCCAAGTCGTTCCTCCATCGGTGGATGTGGCCCAGCCAATGGCCGTTGCGCCCCCGGGAGAGATGCGTCCAGTCTGAAATGCGGAGACCAGTGTTGTGCCGTTGGCCAGAACGTGCGGCTCAACTTCCGTAGCGTGTTGGCCAGGACCAACGGTAAATGGATCGGAACTGATCTCCGTCAGGGTGATCTGGGCGCGCGCGGTGGTTGCCGAGGCTCCGCAAAGGGTGAGCGCGGTGAGATACGCAATTTGAGAAAGAAGGCTGTGGCGACGTGAGAGCACGAGCTTCATGAGACTTGATCCTTAATCGGAGGGTTGCTACCACGGGATCGGTTCGCTCAGTGCAGGGGCGTTCGCGAGCGTCAACGACTAGCAGTGATAGTATTGCGCAATGTACCGCAGAGTGGATGGGGTGTCAAACTCAATCGCTGGCGCCGCTGTTACGAATCCCGAACAGGCTGGGACTGAAGGAAGGTGCTCGAAGTCGCCATGCTATAATCTTCTATTCTCAGTCGCTTAGAGCCCGGAGGACCGTATCGACAAACGTTTTATCCGCACCAATGACCGCATTCGCGCGCGCGAAATTCGCGTGATCGACGATGAAGGGGCGCAGTTGGGCATTATGCCCCCCTACGAAGCGCTCAAAAAAGCCCGCGAGAAAAATCTGGATCTGGTCGAGATTTCTCCCACCGCGCAACCTCCCGTGTGTCGAATTATGGACTATGGGAAATACCTGTATCAGCAGGAGAAAAAAGAGCGCGAGGCGAAGAAGCACCAGAAGACAATTACGGTTAAGGAAGTCAAGTTCCGAATTAACGTCGACGACCACGACTACGAGACGAAAAAGAATCACGTGCTGCGCTTTCTGGATGAAGGCGACAAGGTCAAGGCGACCATCTTTTTCCGCGGACGCGAAATGACCCGCACCAGTTTGGGCCGGCAGATTTTAGAGCGGCTGATAAAAGATGTAGAGCCGCACAGCATTGTGGAGTTCCGGCCGCGGCAAGAAGGGAACACTCTGCATGCGATCTTAGCGCCCAAGAAGTCGGAAAAGGATCGCGAGAAGGAACGGGCGACAGCGGAAAAAGAGAAGGTTCGCGCCGAAAAGAAAGAAAGAAACGCCGTCGAGATGAATGTAGAAAAAGCGAAGGCTGCCGCGCAAAGCGCTCCAGCGGCGGCTGCCGAAGCCGTGGCGAAGCCGGCCTCGTAGCAAATCTAGATCAAGTTCAGGGGATTTATGCCGAAATTAAAAACACATACAGGCGCGGCGAAGCGCTTCAAAAAAACCGGGACGGGGAAAGTGAAGCGCGGACGTTCGCACCTGCGTCACATCCTGACGTCGAAAGATACGAAGCGGAAACGCGGTCTGAGGTCCAGCGCTCTGGTGAGTGACGGAGATCTGGCCAAGGTTCTGCGGATGATTCCGTATCAGTGAGGGCAATTGCTGATTGTGTGATTTTTGATTGATGATTGTAGAAGGCCTTCGACGTGAAGTTCTAAATCATCAATCACAAAATCAACAATCAACAATGGCGCCCCGGCGTGTGAAGAGGTCAGAGATTTTCCTTACCTCCAGCCGCCGTTAAATTGAAAGCAAAAAAGGAGAACACCATGCCTCGCGTAAAACGCGGCACGAAACGTCGTGCCAAGCGGAAAAAGATATTAGACCGCGCCAGCGGTTATTTCCTAACTAAATCAAAACTCTACCGCTCGGCCAAAGAAGCTGTCGAACGCGGGCTGAAGTTCGCCTATTCGGGCCGTAAACAGCGCAAGCGGCAGTATCGTTCGCTGTGGATTGTACGCATTGGCGCCGCCGCCAAGCTCAACGGGATGAGCTACAACCAGTTCATTCACGGGTTGAAAGTCGCGGGCGTGGAACTGGACCGCAAGATTCTGGCTGATTTGGCGGTGAAAGATCCGTCAGGGTTTGCGAATCTGGCGACGCAGGCCAAGGCGGCAATCGCCGCATAGCTTTGCAGCATTCGGCAATTAGCACTCAGCATTCAAGCAATAAGGGTTGTCATTCCGAGTCGCTGCGCGAAGCGCGGTGGCGAGGAACCTGCTTTTTGCCCATGGCGGGAGAACGCATTTCTCTTCGCTGGAGTTCGCAATGGCACAGGTGAAGGTTCGCAAGAAGAAAGTTGCCACGAAGATGGCTTATAGCGTTCCGACACTGACGGACTATTCGGCGGAGGCGCTCGAACGCGCCTCCGCCGAATTGCGTTCTGCGCTGGATGAGGAAGCAAAGACTGTCACCGGCGAGGCGGAATTTAAAGTGTTCCGCGACCGGTGGATGGCGCGCAAGAATGGAGTGCTTACGCAGCTTAACGACCTCTGGCTCAAAGCCGCTCCCAAAGCGGCGAAGCGTGATGTAGGCCAGCGAGTTAACGAGTTCAAGAGTTGGGTCGAGGACGTAATTGATAAAGCCGAGGATCTTCAGCTCGAAATGGCAACCGGGATTCCCCAGGCAAGTGGTCACGTTGATATCACGCTGCCGGGCGTTCGCCGCTCGATAGGCGCGGAGCATCCCGTCATCCGCACCACGAATGAAATTGTTTCTGTCTTTCAGAAGCTGGGGTATTCGGTCGCTGAAGGTCCCGTCGTCGAGACCGATTACTACAACTTCGAAGCATTGAATTTTCCGCCGAATCATCCGGCGCGGGATACGCAGGATACTTTGTTTATCGCCGGGCAGAAATCGAAGGTGGCGCGGGAGCGGTTGCTTTTGCGCACGCATACTTCGCCGGTTCAGATTCGCACCATGGAGAAGATGCGGCCTCCGCTGCGCATTGTGATCCCTGGTATTGTGCATCGCAACGATCCTCCCGATGCCAGCCATTCGCCGATGTTTCATCAGGTGGAAGGCCTGGCAGTCGATACAAATATTACCTTCGGCGATCTGAAGGGCACACTCGATCATGCGATGAAGGCGCTGTTTGGCTCGTCGGTAAAGACGCATTTCCGGCCATCGTTTTTTCCTTTCACCGAGCCCAGCGCGGAGATGTACGTTTCCTGTTTCATCTGCGGCGGCAGCGGGAAGCGCGGCAGCGATCCCTGCCGTCCGTGCAAGCAGACCGGATGGATCGAAATTCTGGGCTGCGGCATGGTCGATCCCAACGTATTCGAGTCCGTGAAAAACAATGGATACGATCCCAGGAAAGTTTCAGGCTTCGCCTTCGGCATGGGTGCCGATCGAATCGCCCTGCTGAAGTATGGCGTCGATGATATTCAGTTGTTTTTTCAGGGGGACGTGAGGTTTTTGCAGCAGTGGGGGTAAGGGGTTGTCAGTCGTCCGTCCTCGGATTCCCTCGTGATCGCAGACGTCAGATTCTTGGAGCGGCTTTGATCGTGGCAACTATCGGTAAGAACATCGATTTTACGGAACCGATTCCAGAACTCAAGGACTGGAACAGCGGCAGGGGCATCGACATCGAAAGTTGGATTGGCTGCCAAGGCGATCACAAACACCTGATCGCTTACGCGCGGATTTTGTGGCCGAATTTTACCGAGCACGATGGGTGCATCTTTCTGGGCGACTGCGTCGATGAGGAAAATTACCGAGCGTTCTTGGCCCAGACTAAGGGAAACAAGACGGCAGTCGAAAAGGTGCTAAACCACCGGCATATCGTTGACATATTTTCCCGTTCGCACCGCGAAATGCCCAGCACCGAGGTTGTTGTTTACGTCGGAAGATTGATGAAGGAAATTTGGCGGGCCAAGCTCGATCGCGATTTTCCTGACCGGAAGATTAAGGTTACTTTCCCTGAGGGTGTTTTCGAAGACATTCTCGAATACGAGATCACGTTTTTTCAAGAACGATGAAACTTTCTCCACAATGGATTCGTGATTTCGTCGATGTCTCGGTCGATGACCATAGACTCGCTGAGGATTTGACGGCGGTTGGCATCGCCGTTGAAGGAATCAGCGGGAGCGGCGCCGACACCGTCTTTGAGATGGAGATTGGGACGAACCGCCCTGACGCGATGAATCATTACGGAGTGGCGCGAGAGGCCGCGGCGATATATGGGGTGGAGTTGAAGGAGCTTTCAGTTTTCAGCTCTCAGCTTTCAGCCAAGCAAACCTCAGCGGCTAAAGCCTCGTCTTCTTCCGCTTCTGGCGGCACGACTGAAGTCGTGCCCTTCCCGAGCACCCCCTTCCCGATCCACATAGAAGACGTTCAAAGCTGTCCGCGATTTTCTGCGCGCGTGATCCCTGGCGCCTCAATCAAGCCATCGCATGAGAAAGTCGCGCACCGGTTGTCATTGCTTGGCCAGCGGGCGATCAGCAATGCCGTGGACGCGACGAACTATGTCCTGTGGGAGATGGGCAAGCCCACGCATGTGTTCGATCTCGATTTGCTTGAAGGCGGCAAGCTGATCATCCGCCGCGCGAAAGAAGGCGAGAAGCTGAAGACGCTCGACGGCATAGAACGCACGTTGAGCGCGGAAGACGTGGTCGTGGCCGATGCGAACCGGGCGGTGTCGTTGGCCGGAGTGATGGGCGGCTTCGACACCATGATCACCGACAAGACTCGGAATATTCTGATCGAGTCGGCGTGGTGGGATCCAGCGGCGATTCGCAAGACTGCGCGGCGGCATGGGATTCATACCGATGCTTCGCACCGGTTTGAACGCGGAGCGGATTTTGAATCCACAGTCATTTCCTGCGACCTGGTCGCGAAACTAATCCTCGATTCCGGCGGCGGAGAATTGGCCGGTGGCGTGGTCGATGTGGTTGCACGCAAGGTTGATCAAGCTCCAGTGGTGCTGCGGGTTTCCGAGGTACAGCGCATTCTAGGCGGCAAGATCGATGCGGGCGAGATCTTCCGCATCCTGAAAAAACTTGGCTTCGGCGTGATTCCCGAAGGCCAGGCGGATCAGCAATTCCGTGTGCAAATTCCCAGTTGGCGTTTGGATGTGGAACGCGAGATCGATCTGATCGAAGAGGTTGCGCGCCTGCACGGATACGACCGCTTCGAAAACACTTTGCCGGCCTATAGCGGCGAGGTGGTCGAGTTGCCGCATGCGCGGGTGCAGGCTGAGGTGCGAGAGCGGGCGCTGGCGTTGGGTTACAACGAGACGGTGTCGCTGACATTTATTTCGCATGAGGATGCGGAAAGGTTTGCGCCGGAGACGCGAGTGCTCGAACTGGAGAATCCGCTGAGCGAAGAGGCGTCCGTGATGCGTACATCGCTCGTGCCGGGAATGCTGGATATGCTGGCGTGGAATCTGAATCGCGATTCAGGGGATGTCCGCCTGTTCGAGATGGGCAGCACGTATGAGGCGTCGGACGGCGAGCGGATTGAGCCGCGCCGCCTGTCCCTGGGCGCGACGCTGGGAGCATTGAAACGCTCACAGCCCGTGGGCGCGGTTCTCGACGTCAGCAAGGGTGAGCAGGCGGAAGCGGCCGAGGCGTTTCGCGGATTGAAGGGCGACGTGGAGACGCTGCTGGGCCCTTTTGCCATCGGCGCCGTCACGTGGGACCGCGAAACGGCGGAATATTTCCATCGCGGACGTTCGGCGCGAGCGCTTGTGGACGGCACAGTCGTGGCGGAGTTGGGACAGGTAGCGCCGGAAGTGGCTGCCGGACGCAAGTTGCGCGAGGCCGTGTTTTTGGCCGAGATCGATGTGGAAGCGCTGTTCCGCCGCGGATTGCGGCAAGTGCGGTTTGAGCCGCTGGTAAAATATCCGGCGGTCGAACGGGATTTTTCTTTTATCTTTGCCGATGCGGTAGCGTTCGGGAAGATGGAGAAAGCCGTCACAGATTTGCGCTTGCCCGAATTGCGGGAGTTTCGCCCGGTCGAGATTTTTCGCGGCGGAGCGATTGCCGCGGGCAAGTATTCGATTCTGCTGCGGGCCAGATTCCAATCGCGGGAGCGGACGCTACGCGAAGATGAAGTGGCCGGGTGGTCTGCCCAGGTGGCCGGGGCGATGGTTGGTTTGGGCGGCGTGCAAAGGTAACAGTTTTATCGGGTGGCTTTGGTGTTGCCTGGCGGCCCGCGTTCCAAGGCGGTTTGTTTAATATTTCCTTCTCTCCGAAGCTGTCTTTTCCCTGCGCATCCTCCATCGACCTTCCCCGCATCGCCTTCCCGCCAACAGCTTAAGTTTCCCAAGTTCTGGCCGATGGAGTAGGAATGAAAACTACGTCGGCTAAGCCTGCGCCGGAACGGGCGCCTCTGCCTGTCCAACAGTTACGCTTTGTGGCGCGGCAACCCATATTCGACCGGGAAAAAAGAGTGTTTGGATATGAGCTGTTATTTCGCAATGGCGTGGAGAATGCATTCGTGGGCGGGGATCTGGATATGGCCTCGCGGGCCACACTGGATCGTTCCGTGCTCATGGGGATCGACATGTTATGCGACGGCAAACGGGCATTCGTGAATTGCACACGCGATACGCTGATCAAGGGGTTGGTCACGCTGCTGCCTGCGAATTCAACGGTCGTGGAAATCCTGGAGAGCGTGCCCGCGGACCCCGATGTGATGGCGGCCGTACAGCGTTTGAAGGAAGCGGGGTACCTGATCGCGCTCGACGATTTTACGACAAACGATGCGCGCGAACCGCTGGCCGAACTGGCGGACATCATCAAGGTAGATTTAAAGCTTACGAGTCCGGAGCAGCGGACGGCCATGGTGAAGCGCTACGGTCCATGGAAGCGGCGCATGCTGGCGGAGAAAGTGGAGACGCAGGAAGAGTTTAACGCGGCCAAGGATCAGGAGTTCGTTTATTTCCAGGGATATTTCTTTCGTAAGCCGGAGATGGTGAGCACGCATGAAATGCCGGCCAACCGAATCAACTATTTGCGAATGTTGCAGGCGGTGTCGAGCCCAGACCTCGATATGGCGGGGCTGGAGCATTTAATCAGGGGGGAAGCGTCGATCTGCTACCGGTTGTTGCGCTATCTGAACTCGTCGATGTTCGGCTTCCGCAACGAAATTCATTCGGTGAAACACGCCCTGGCGATTTTGGGAGAACGGGAGATGCGGCGCTGGGTGCGCCTGGTGGCGGCAGTAGGGGCCGGGCAGGACAGCAGCAGCGACTTGTTGCTGTCGTCGCTGGTGCGGGCCCGATTCGCGGAACTGCTCACTCCCAAAGTTCCGCACGGGGAGTCGGATTTATTTCTGATGGGGTTGTTGTCTTTGATCGATGCCATGCTGGAAATGCCCATGGAGAAAGTGCTCGAAATGATTCCGCTGGATAAGGAAACCAAAGCTGTGTTGCTAGGACAGGCGAGCATTCTGCGCCCGGTGCACCAGTTGATGCTGGCCCATGAGAGCGGGGAGTGGGAAGCAGCGGCGGGGATCGCCGAAAGCATGCAGCTAAATAAAGAGGAGACGGCGAGCATGTATCTGGAAGCGCAGCAGTGGGCGCGCGATATTTCTGCGGGAGTGTGAGTTCCGGCCCTCTTGTTCCGGATTCCGCTCGTCGGGCGACATCTATCGAAACGCGTTCCAACTGTTAGAACTTTTGGCACAACACGAGGCCATGCTTCGCGCGGAATTTCTTCGCCACGACCGAAAGTGACAATCAAATCTGTCGCCACTTCCGGACGACCGAAAGTGACAATCAAATCTGTCGCCACTTCCGGCAGGGGAGTAGCCTAAGGCGGAAGCCAGTTCCACCAGCCATGTCCTCCTGTGCAAAAGTCGCGGGGAATGGCCCTTGCGCGGCGCGGCAGGGGCGAGTAGGATAGAGGTGTTCTCATTTGGCCTCGTTCCCGCGCAGGCCTTCCACGCCAGCCCTTCTCGAGGCGGCGCGACAGATCCGAAATCGGAAAATCGATACGCAAATTGATCGGTTTGGTTTGCACAAAGAGAGTGGTTTTCGAGAGTGGGAGATCGTACCCGGATGTGCGTCGGCGGTTGTGTGTTCGCGCTGCCTGAGGACAGTGATTCGCAGGCAGCTCGCCGCAACGGGCCCTCTCCAGTCTTGCAGAAAAAGGGCATGAGGATTCGCCCAGGCGCAAATTGAATCCGGCAGGAATTCATACGAATCGAAGTCAGGCAATAAGAACGTTGAGAGGACTATGAACGCAGGACCGGGAAGACCCTCCGGAGGCGGAGGACGCAGCAGGAGGCGCCGGGGACGGCGGCCGCCAAATCCGCGGGGCCAACGCCCCGGGCAGGGGCAAGGACAAGGACAGAATCGGCATAACGCCGATGGCATCTACACCGCGCCCATGGATCATAGCTACCGCGCTGTGCTGAATGGCAACAATGGGCACAAACCGGGGCGTCAGCGGCCGGGATTCGCGACGCAGTATCCGCAGGGCGAGCCGGAACCTTTGCCGGCGCGGGAAGACGCGAACTCGCGCATCTTTGCCTTCGTCGAGGATATGTTTTTCGCGGCCAAGATTCAGGAGACGGCGCGCAAGCTCAACGTCAAAGTCGAGTTCGTAAAGAACGATAAGGACCTAGCGGAGCGCCTGCACCAGAATGGGGAAGAAAAACCGTCGCTGCTGATTTTCGACTTGAATAACGCGAATGCCAAACCGCTGACCCTGATTCCGAAACTGAAAAGCAAGCTGAAGAAGGGAACGTCCATCATCGGATTCTTGTCGCACGTGCAGGGGGATTTGAAGCAGAAAGCGCACGAGGTGGGATGCGACATGGTGTTGCCGCGGTCGGCATTTTCGCAGAACCTGCCGCAGTTGCTGCGCCGCCATGGGGCGCCGGAAGAAGAGAGTCCGACGGTTCAATAAGGGCCCGTTTCGCCGTTGATATTTCCCCCTTCGGTTTGCGACAACCGCTGCGTGTTTGCAATCACAGTGCTTTCCTGGCCAGCGGTGCTAGAATGCTCCCGGCTTAAGATCGGAGGCGCCTGTGTTTAAAGCCACACCGGTTCTCCTGAGTTCGCTTTCCTTAGGGCTGTTACTTTCCGCGCAACAGACTCCCACAACTCAGAACACTCCTGCCGCAGCCACAATTCCCGCCGAGGCTGCAAGGCAAGCGAATCCGGTTAAGTCGTCCCCCGAGTCGTTGGCTCGGGCCAGGAAATGGTGGGGGATGGATTGCGCCATGTGCCATGGCAAAGATGGCAACGGCAAAGGCGAGACGGCGAGCGACATGAAGCTGGCCATGGCCGATTTCAGCGATCCGGCAACTCTAAAAGGCCGAACTGACGGCGAGCTTTTTTACGTCATAAAAAACGGAAGCAATGACATGCCGCCGGAGGGCAATCGCGTCAAGATCCAGGAAAACTGGGATTTAGTGAACTATGTGCGTTCGCTGGCCAAGAAGAAGCCGCCGGGGGAGAGCAAAGTTCAGTGATCGCTGGAGGGTGATGGGGGCAGGGTTCAACGAACAAACATTTCCACCAGGACGCTGGAGACTTCCTGTGCGGTCTTATCCGTGATCGCTCCGAGTTTGCGGACCAGACGCTGACGATCTACTTCCCGTAGCTGATCCAGGGCGACTTGCCCAGCCTTTCTTCGGAAGTTTAGGTTCACGCGTGTAGGGTAGCTGCGTAGCGTGGTGGTCATCGGAGCCACCAACACGGTTTGCAGCGGTTCGTTCATATCATCCGGAGAAACTACGACGCAGGGACGAGTCTTCTTGATTTCTGATCCCTTCGACGGATCCAGAGCGATGAGCCACACTTCGTCCCGCCGGGGAGAGATCACCATTTCCACTCCTCACCATCGAATGCATTTGGCGATGAAGGCTCGATCAAAATCTCGCGCCTGCTCGGACCGGCTGCGGCAAAAGCCTGTCTCCAACCGTGACGTGGAGCACGATGAGGCCCAATGACAAGCCCGTCGGGAGTTACGCGTAATTCCACGACCTCGCCCAGGCCGCACTGCGCAATCAGGGGCTTTGGGATCCGGATGCCGCGCGAGTTTCCAATGCGGGTCAGTTCCAGTCGCATGTTCGAAGCTCCTCTATTCGATGTAATAACATTGTAATTACGAGCCGGGCGGAGGTCAAACCTCTGCGGTGACCCAAGGAAATGCGATGCGTTATCCCGGAGGCCATACAAGCGTGCGTCCACCCAAAAGATGTACATGCAGATGAAACACGGACTGGCCTGCTCCTGGACCTACGTTGAGCACCGTGCGGTATCCGTTTTCGATGTTACGCTGGCGGGCGATTTGGGCGGCGGCGAGATGGCAGCGACCGATCAGTTCCGCGTCCTCCGCTTCCGCTTCTTTCAATCCGGCGAAATGCTTCTTGGGAACGACGAGGACATGAATCGGAGCTTGCGGCTGAATGTCTTCAAACGCGAAGACGTGGTCGTCTTCATAGACTTTCTTCGCGGGAATCTCGCCGCGAAGGATGCGGCAGAAAAGGCATCTGGCATTTGGGTCGGTCATGGCTGCGCTGAGAATAGCATCGGGCGGGGAGCGGGGAAAAGGCCTTGTTGGAATCGGCTCCGGATTCGGCCAGGCACTACCGGAGCTTCGTGATCAAGTCGGAAAAGGGCTTCGACGATACGTTCCAGGTGCCTTCGAAGGGATTGTCCAGATCGGTGAGAACGAAGTGGGCGAAGAACAGAAGCATCGCCGTAATCGCGACGGAAATCGCGCCCAGAAATATGTTGTGAAAGGGATAGAAGAAAATCAGCACGAAAATTAAAGATGCGGTGAGGCTGACGAACAGCATCAGGGTATGCGGGATTCGCTTGGTGCTCAGCGCGAGCCTCTCGTCGCGATGAGTGCTGGCCTGGCTGGCAATTTCGAGCAGACGCTCGCAAAGGCTGCGCTGAGTTTCTTCGTCGGGAACCAGAGCGGCAACGCTGCAGATCAAGTCGGTAAATGCTCGGGCGGTCTTCTCCGTATCCTCGCCTCTCGATAAGGCCCTCCATTCCGTTTCAACAACCAACCGTCCGTACGTTTTGACTGCCCGTACAATCGGATCGCGCGTCGCAGTCTTCAGGGGATTGCTGAAGAGCAGAAGATCCTTAAGCGATCCAGCTTCGGTTACGATCTGGCTTTCGACGGAAGTGAATTGCCCCCAGATCACGTAGATGGCGAACGCATACAAAACGCTGTAGAGGGTTCCCACGATAGCAAGCAGCGCACTAATCCCCTCCGCGTCGTCGAGGAAGAACTTACTGACGCCGGACAGGTGCAGGGCGAAATACGGGACCGCGGTGAGGACGAGCAGCTTGATCAGCCGGGCACGCACGGATGCGGGAATGATTTCCCGCGCGCTCAAGAATTCCGCCCTGCCGCCGGGGTGGCCTTCACTAATCCAGCCTCACCAGAAAGACGGAACCTTCAGGAGTGCGGGTTTCCGCGGCGAGCTGCTGCGCCCGATCATGGTCGTCGCCGAGAACCCGCACCCGAATCCACCAATCGCCGGCGGGACTGGCAAAGCTCAGGACTCTGGCCGTGTGGTAGCGGCGCGTCAGCCGGCCGGCCAGTTCGCTGGCGGCGTCCTGGTGGGGAAATCCACCTATCTGCACCGCCCATTTGCCACCGGAGTTGAGCGCGCTAGGCGTCTGCATGACCTCCACGCGAACCTGGCCGACGCCGGGCTGATAGATATCGACTTTGTGCGCGGCAGCGAGCGAGAGATCGATGACCCGACCAGGAATAAACGGGCCGCGATCGGTAATGCGCACCAGCGCCGAATGATTCGTCTTCAAATTCGTGACCCGCACAATCGATCCCAGCGGCAGCGTGCGGTGCGCGGCGGTCATGGCATGCATGTTATAGATTTCGCCATTCGATCCGCGACGCGCGTGATAAGGAGGGCCATACCAACTGGCGAGCCCCGTCTCCGAAAAAAGAGGAACAGTTCCCGGAGGAATCGTAGGCTCGGCCAAAGTTGGGGTGACGTTTGTGGCGGGAAAATTTGGGGAATGCTCCTCTGTCGATACGTCCGGCGGAAGAGCGGAATCGGTATCTGTGGATTGCGCAGACGGCGGCGGAGGAGGCACTGCAACGCGAGCTTGCTTCGGGTGCGAACAAGCGTTGGAGAAAAACACCGCAAAGGCGAGAGCAGCCACGCCGATGCCAGCCGGCCGACGTTGCGGCGGCAGAGTTGATTCCGGTCGGCTAAGACGCCGGAATTGCGCCGCTATGGCTTTCGCGAACGTTCGGCTTGCTCCATGTAGTCGGCGAATTCGGCGAGTTTTTCCGAGGCTGTGCGCAAGGCTTTCGTCGAGTGCTGGCGCACCGCGGGAACGACCTCGTCGTTAATGTATTTGACGAATTCCGGAATTTCTTTTTCCAGGCGCTCGGCGGCATCGGCGACGGTCTTGCCGACCCGCGCGGAAGCGTCTTCGACTTTGCGATTGAAGTTGTCCATGGCAATGGGAGTATTATTCCCCGGCGCGAGGGCGGGGTCAATGGCTGCGGCGGTAACTGAGGGAGTTGCGGGACTTTCTATACTCGGAATTCCGTGTGTGTTGGAAATCTCTGCCTAACAAGTTTCGTTGCAGTAAGGATTCTATCCTTGATAAAGTAAGGATATGCCCAAGGTGACCAGCAAGCTGCAATTGACCGTTCCCAAGGCAATCGCCGACCAGTACGGCATCCGGCCCGGAGATGAGTTGGAGTGGATTCCCGCGGGGGAAAGCATTCGTGTGGAGTTGGTCCGGCGAAAGGCGAAATCCGGTAATGAATTAACAGTGGAAGAGAAATTGGCACTGTTCGAAGAGAGTATGAAGCGATTGGATAAGCTTCAGGCGAAAGAATTGAAGGAGAACCAAGGCAGGAGAATCACTCGCGAAAACCGGGGCTGGACGCGGGAAGATCTCTACGAGGAAGATCGTGGCTTCCCTCGTTGACACCAATATTCTCGTATATCGCTGCGATACCAGAGATCCCGCCAAGCGGAATGCGGCTAGTGAGCTTTTGCTCAGAGGGTCGTTAGAGAATACACTGCGAATTCCGCATCAGGCATTGGTTGAGTTTCTTCATGCGGTGACCAAGGGCAGAGGCGAGCGGCCGTCTTTACTCCCTCGTGAGGAAGCCTGGCGCCAGGCGGAGGAGTTGTTGGTGGAATTTCCTATTCTCTATCCGAATGAGGCCGTATTTCGAACAGCGGTTTTAGGAATGGCGGCATATAAATTTGCTTGGTATGACGCGCATCTTTGGGCCTATGCGGAGCATTACGGCCTGCCCGAACTTTTGACTGAGGATTTTCAACATGGGCGCAGGTATGGGACGGTCCGAGTGAGAAATCCTTTTGTAGAGTTAGGGCTGAAGTAAAGGTCAAGAGACGTCGCAGGCTACCTCTACGAGAAACATTTTGAAGCCACCGCGGGTTACCCCCTTCTCCTCTGATTTCCCGATATCTCATTTTCGTCAGAATCTTCTTTCCTGGTACGACCGCCAGGCTCGAAGCTTGCCCTGGCGCGAAACAAGCGATCCCTATTGCGTGTGGCTCTCCGAAATCATGCTGCAACAGACTCGGGTAGCGGCGGTGATTGAGCGTTACCACGAATTTCTGCGGCGCTTTCCGACGGTCGAAAAGCTGGCGGCGGCACGCGAGGCTTCTGTGCTGGCGGCATGGAGCGGGCTGGGATATTACCGGCGGGCACGGATGTTGCATGCGGCGGCGAAGCAGGTTGTGCGCGAAGGGAACTTTCCGCGGACTTCGGTGGAGTTGCGGGATTTGCCCGGCATTGGGCGTTACACGGCCGCAGCCGTGGCTAGCATTGCCTTCGATGAACCGGTCGCGGTGGTAGATGGAAACGTAGAGCGAGTGTTGCAGCGACTCACCGGGAAGCGGCTGGCTGGGGAAGATTGCTGGACGGCCGCGACTGAACTGTTGGAAGCTGCGCGTCCGGGGGATTTCAATCAGGCGATGATGGAATTGGGTGCGATGGTCTGCACGCCGCGCACGCCCGGATGTCTGACGTGTCCGGTGATCGAAAGGTGCGCGACCCGCGGAGAATTGCGGAGGGAAGGGAAAACGGTCCCGCAGAAAAAGAAAGAAATCCATTTCGCGCTATATAGCCGGAAGCGGGCGGTTTTGCTGGTGCAGCGCGCGCGAGATGTATCGCTAATGCCGGCAATGTGGGAATTGCCGGAAGCGGAGCATTCTGGAGTTGCCATCCCGGTTCGAGATGACATGCCTTTATTTACTCTGCGACACGCGATTACTGTGACGGATTACACAGTGAAGGTATGGCGCGGCGACGCATCGGCTCATGTCAGCGGGAAATGGATCGCGACAGATCGCTTGAGAGATTTGGCTTTGACGGGATTGGCACGGAAGATTTTGCGAAAAGCAACGATACTTTGAATCGCCGCTGTAGTTGGAACGGATAAATTGCTGGTTTTCTAATCTTGAAAGATTAAGACTACGGAAATTCTGGACGCGGCAACCTTGCGCGGCTGTGCTACCATCTACTGTTTCTTGTTGCACGCGCTTTGCGGCGGGAGTCGCAGACGATGCTGGCGGGCAATGAAAATCAGGACCGGGCGCGGTTCGTCCGGAAGTCCGAGGCTTCCATGAAAGACACTCTCGGAGTCCTGTTGGCAGGCGGCGCCGGAGAGCGACTCTATCCGCTTACCCGCGACCGCGCCAAGCCGGCAGTGACTTTCGGCGGCATCTATCGCATCATCGACGTTACCCTTTCCAATTGCATCAATTCCGATCTGCGCCGGGTCTACATCCTCACCCAATACAAGGCGCTCTCTCTGAATCGGCATGTCCGCGAAGGCTGGAATATTGTCGGCGCGGAGATGGGCGAGTTCATTGAAGTTCTGCCGCCCATGAAGCGGGTCAGCGACCAGTGGTATCAGGGCACGGCTGACGCGGTTTACCAGAATATTTATTCCATCGGCTCCGAGCAGCCCAAGCACGTGCTGATTCTATCCGGCGATCACATCTACAAGATGGATTACCAGAAGATGATGAAGCAGCACTGCGACTCGGCCGCCGACATCACGCTGGCCACGATTCAGATCGATCCCGAGGAAACGAAGCGCTTCGGCGTGGTGGACGTGGACAAGGACGGGCGTGTCAATGGCTTTGAGGAAAAGCCGAAGAATACGGAGCTGCGTTCGCCCGGGAATCCGGTCAAAGTTGCTGGATCGATGGGCGTCTATCTATTCAACGCCGACGTACTCATTCCGGCGTTGCTGAAGGATGCCGAGGACCCCGAATCCAGCCACGACTTCGGCAAAGACATTCTGCCTAAGATGGTCGAAGACTATCGCGTCTACGCCTACGACTTTGTCGACGAAAACAAGAAGGAAGCCCTCTATTGGCGCGATGTAGGCACACTCGAGGCCTATTACGAAGCGAACATGGACATC
>Ga0209006_10000768_pt1 | contig 29558 bp, 33 predicted proteins | sample JacPin_JW_Ref_O2_FD_188567 | JGI IMG/M metagenome (GOLD analysis project Ga0209006, IMG submission 188567) | Forest soil microbial communities from Algoma, Ontario, Canada - Jack Pine, Ontario site 1_JW_Ref_O2 (SPAdes) (version 2) | ecosystem: Environmental > Terrestrial > Soil > Boreal...
TCCCATATGAAGAATAGTTTCCCGGATTCCCCTTTCGTAAGCCCCAGGCAGGGCCAGGGCACCCCCTCAAGAGAGCCGGTGGAACTCGGCTGCGTCGTTGCCATGTGGAGAATTGCGCCAAAAAGCGAAAAGACTCCTCAGTTCCAACCGCGCTTCCCACAGCGCGGCGTGAACGTCAGGAGCCCGGATATTTGGAGCTTTGCTACACCCAGCACAAACACAACCTGTCATCAACGGACTCACCGTCAGGTGGTCAGTCCGCCAATGAGCACCAGATAATAAGCACGTTTCTGCGCGTTGGCAAGAAAAATTAGTACTTGCCGTGCTGAAACGTTTCAATAGTGCCGAATTGCTCTTCCGAAGGGTAAGAAATCCTGCTCTAGAGACACCTGACTTTGGTTTCTCAAGGCCGCACGGCAATGCCGGAACTGTTTGATAGCATTGGAGAAACACCGTGCCCGAGATTATCACGATCGTTCCTCAGTCTCCGCCAGAGCCAGAGCAGCCGCGGGCACGAACCCGCCAGCGCCGTCGGCGGGGCATGGTGGGTTCGACCGTGAGCTACTTGATGCGGACCGAAGTTCATACCTTCGCGTTTTCGGTCGCTGCCAACTCGATTCTGTCGTTTTTTCCTTTTGTCGTTTTGCTGATGACGCTGATTCGCAATGTCTTCCATTCGCGTCTCATGTTTGACGTTGTCGTGGAATTACTACGCGACTATCTCCCTGCCGGCCAGGATTTCGTAATTCGCAACCTTACTGCGATGGTCAATGCCCGGCACCGCATCCAAATTGTTTCCCTGGTCATTCTGCTCGTAACTTCCACAGGAATTTTTCTGCCGCTCGAAGTTGCCCTGAACCGTATCTGGCGTTTTTCCCGCAACCGCTCGTATCTTGGCAATCAATTAATTTCTCTGGGTTTGGCTTTTGCCTGCGGCGTGCTGGCGCTGGTTTCCATCGCATTGACTGCGAAAAATGTTTCGTTGATGGAATCACTCTTGCATGGCCATGCCACCGGCGTGGTGCGCCTTGCGGGATTTGTAGTCATGAAAGTTTCCGCCATCGCCGCCAGCATCGCCATCTTTTTCCTGATCTATTGGCTTCTGCCGAACGGCAAAGTCCCGGCGCGCGCGGTTCTGCCGGCGGCCTTCATTATGGGTTTGCTTTCGGAAGCGCTTAAGTACGCCTACATTCTGGCTTTGCCCTGGCTCAACTTTCAGGAAGTTTATGGCCCTTTCGCGCTCTCGGTGAGCATGATGTTCTGGGCGTTTCTGTCAGGCCTGCTGCTGCTGGCGGGAGCGAATCTTTCCGCCGAAGAACATCTGCGGCATTCGCTTTAATTTCCATCGGACCAGCATTCGGATTGTTTCTTATCAGCGCCCCTGAACTTTGTCTCCGAATACTTGCGCCGTGAATGCCTCAATAATTGCTCCCTCGCGCCATACGTCGACCGGCAGTCCGGCTTTGCGGCAGGTTTGTTCCAGAAACTTTATCCGGTCCCAGCCGTGTTCTACGGCAACCTGAGGCAATAAGAGACCGCGATAACCGTCCATGGTGACGAGCAAACCGTGACGGCCTACTTCGACTGCTCCCGGCGCGATTGATTGCAATGGCGAGAGAACGCTGAGTTCCACGCAAACCTGCGGTGCTTCTTCTTGGCTCAGTGGAGAGAAACGTGTATCGGCAAATGCCGCGGCGCGCGCGCTCTCGGCGACGGCGCGATAAAGAGAATTTTCTGAACGCACATAGCCCACACAACCCCGCAACTCATCTTTCAGGTAGAGAGATGTGAAGACTCCGCGAGGTTGCGCGAGACGCTCGTTCGGCGGTTCGAGAGAAATTTCCCGCTGCTCCAGCCCGGAAAGAATGGATTCGTGGGCAAGCCGCAGGAGATCTCGCTGATCTTCCATGGAAAGCTCGATATTGGCGAGATCGGAATTGGGCGGCTCAGACACCGGAACCTGATAAGTCCGAATTGCAGAACGGCTGGGAGTATTCACGACTTGCACGAACTTACTTGAACAAACTATGTCGTGGTGGCGACGTCACGATTCGCCCCCGCCGAAAGCGGCTTCTTGCGCCGGCTGAGGATGAATGCGCGGCGGCGGCGTTTGACCACGCGCTGGTCGATCTTCGACCAGAACGCCGCGAAATAATCGATGGCCGAAATCAGCGATACGCAGACCATGAACCAGATCGCGACATACGCAATCCAATGGACGGGCAAAAAGAAGTGCCCATAGATGGGCCATTCCAACCAGCGGTGAGCCAGAATTACGGCTACCGCGGAAACGATTTGCACCACCATCTTCAGCTTGCCCAGATCGCTGGCTTCAATGGTGAAGCCTTCCGTTGCGGCGATCGAGCGCAGCCCGCTCACCAGGAATTCGCGCCCAATGATTACGATCGCGATCCATGCAGGAACCAGGCTGGGATTGAATTGCACCAACGCGACGAAGGCCGCGGAAATCAAAAGCTTGTCGGCCAGCGGATCGAGCAGAATGCCGATGGTGGTAATCTGCCCGCGCTTGCGCGCCAGATATCCATCGATCCCGTCGGTCATGGAAGCGGCGATGAACAGAGCCGAAGCTAGTAATTCCTTCTCGCCACTCACGCTGCTGAACCGGCTGCTGGAAAGTATCCATATCAGCAGAGGGATACTGAAGATGCGAATTAGCGTGATGGAGTTGGGAAGATTCACTGGCAGGGCCGGGGTTTCCTGTGTGTGAGACCGATTCTTGGTTGATTATCCTCCTCCAACTGGGGGAACGCAATGAAGGAATCTAGCGCACACCTATTTTGCTGAGTGCAAGTTTCGAAATTGGACACCTTGGGGTGCGACTTCCTAAAGGACAGGTCGCCTGCCACGTTGGACATTGTCGAGCATTGCGAGGGCCCTTTTCCCGCGCGCCGCTGCTTGGGACGCTTGCTTCATAACATCGGCGTGACGTTTGCCGGTTACCTCCCCGCAGATTCCATTTGAGCGTGAATCGCGCGCACGGATTCGTTCAGGGTAGAGGCAGCTATGTCAACCGAGCTAGCGAGATTGGTAATTGAAGCTGAGATTTGCCATGTCATTCGATCAAGCGCTTGCGCCAAATTGCCAAATCCAGCTACAAGTATCCGATTGGTTTTTCGTTGCTCATAAATCACAGCGAACTGAAAATTGCACTGGGCTGCGCGGACGATAGCTCTCATCCGCTCGGAAGTCGCTGTTCCCGTTTCTAGTTTGGTAACAGACAGGCGATCTAGCGGAAATGCAGGCGCGCCATCACTTTGTTCATATTTCCTGGCGAGTTGAGCGTAACGTTTCGAATTAGCTTCGATGTCCCGAACGCTTTCTACTACGCTGCCTAATACCCTTGCGGCGCTTTCGATGGAATCCCAGAATGGAGCGAAAGCTCCTTCCCGGAAATCGGATTCAGCTTGGTCTAGCTGGCATTCAGCAGAACTCAACTGCCCCGGTATCCGTTCGAGTACGGTTATCGACTGCTCTGCGACGACCAACATCTCCCGCTGACAGCTCAACAGTTCCTCCGCTCGTTGCTGTCGACGCGCAGCCTCTTCAGCTTGGCGGCGGGCTTCGGCCGCCGCTCGAAGGTTTTTCGTGCTCCGTTCGTTTATGATTAAGCCCACAATCAGCGCGGCGATCATAAAAAGGATCCACCACAGCATCTCTTAATCCTCCTCGTCACGCATCTCCGCAGTCTGCGGACCCGCTCATGGGCGCGGGCCGCGATTCAACCTCATCTAAGGTCCTTTCGTCGCCGCTGGCGCCATGGCGCTCGCCTTGGGTTGCTTGGCGATAATCTGATCCTTGATCTTGTCGTACGTGGCTTGGGAAATGATCTTCTTGTATACCAGATCCAACTTGGTGCGGTAGGGACGCCCGGCAATAATTTTCTGAGCGTAGGCTGTGCCGATGCCGGGCAGAGCATCGAGCTGATCTGCGGTCGCCGTGTTGATATCGAGCTTGGAGTCGGCACTTGGCTTGGCCGCTTGAGCCGACATGGCTTGCGCAGCTGGTGCGGCGCTCAACGCAGCGGGCGTACCGGCGAGCGTGGTTAGCAGGGCCAGTGCGAACAAGGCAGGGAGAATCACCGAACGTAACATATTGCGATTGGTCTTCATGGTTTCTCGTTTTCTCTCACGCCGCAGATTTTTATGCGTAAATGCCACGCTGCCGAATCGTATAGGCAACGCGGTCGATGGCCAGCATGTAGGCGGCAATCCGATTGTTCACGTGGTGCGTCTCAGCGTAACGGACTACATCTCCGAAGGACGATCGCATGATTTCATCGAGCTGTTCGTTGACCACCGATTCCTTCCAGAAATAGCCCTGCCGGTCCTGCACCCACTCGAAATACGAAGTTGTCACGCCGCCGGCATTGGCCAAGATGTCGGGAATCACAAAGACGCCTTTATCGGTAAGCACGTCGTCGGCGGCCGAAGTTGTCGGACCGTTTGCACCCTCTGCCAGGATGCGGCACTTGACGCGATCCACGTTGCGGGTGGTGATGACATTTTCCGTGGCGGCGGGAATCAGGATTTCGCACTCTGTGGTCAGCAGGTCGGCGGCTTCGCATTTTTCCGCGCCGGGAAATCCGTGGACCGTGCCATTCTTCTGCTTGAAGTCAACCAAGGCGCGCAGATCCATGCCTTTGGTGTTGATCAAGCCGCCGCCGACTTCGGCGATGCCGATGATTTTGTAGCCCGCTTCGTGCATCAGCAGCGCGGCGTTCGATCCCACATTGCCAAAGCCCTGCACGATCACGCGGCTGCGTTCGCGCTCCAGGCCAAGCTTTTTGCAGGCCTCGTCGCAAACGATCATCACGCCGCGGCCGGTGGCTTCGCGGCGTCCGCGCGAACCGCCAATGTTGATTGGTTTTCCCGTGACCACGGCAGTCACGGTTTGCCGCATGTGCATGGAGTAGGTGTCCATCATCCACGCCATTACCTGCTCATTGGTGTTCACGTCGGGTGCGGGAACGTCTTTTTCGGGACCGATGAATTCAATCAGCTCCGCGGTATAACGGCGTGTCATGCGCTCCAATTCGCCCATCGACATCTTGTGCGGATCGCAAATCACCCCGCCTTTGGCCCCGCCGAAGGGAATGTTGACCACGGCGCACTTCCAGGTCATCCAGCTGGCCAGCGCTCGAACTTCGTCGAGCGTAACGTCGGGCGCATAACGAATGCCGCCCTTTGCCGGACCGCGGGCGATGGAGTGCTGCACCCGGAATCCCTGAAAAACCTCGAGGTGTCCGTCATCCATGGAGACGGGAATGTAGACCGTGAGCTCGCGGTTGGGAGAGCGCAGCACCTTCCACAAACCTTCATCCAGGTTGAGCTTTTGCGCTGCAAGGTCAAAACGAGCGCGCTGGGAATCCCACGGATTGCTTTCTTTATCTACATGCGGTTCGGTAGTAAGAGTGCTCATAAGAATCGTCTCCGGAATGATCGCAATTGAGATGCTGTCCGGCGCCGGGTACGATTTCCCGGAAGGGCGGGCAAACGTTCAAAAGTATATGAGGTTGAGCAGCAGGGAATCAAGGTCGAGTAGTTGCATCTGCGCTCTCAGTTCCCGTTTGTAGGACCGCACGCAGTTGGCAAAGAACTTCCAATGCCACTACTGAAAAATGGCGATAAAGAATCCTTTCACCCGATGCAGGAAAGTACGATGCTGCGGTTTCGTCCCAGCAGAAAGCCGCGGCGGCGGTTGCACGATTGGATCGAGGGTGACTTGGCGGGCTGCCGCGTCTTCCACGGGCAAACTGGCCGCTGCTTTGATGGCAACGGATGGGCGCGACGCGCTGAAGACGAATGGTGCGTCCACTTCGATGTGAACGTCTTCTGGATTCGTTGGCGGCAGAGGATTCGTTTCGGGGCCGTTGGACAGACTGGGAGTTTCGGCCGTCTTTGTCGCGGCGGATTTTTCCGCAGTTTCAACGGCTCCGCCGAGCCTGGCACTCGTGGACGTTTCGGAAATAGGAGCGGCAGTCGCGCTCGTCTTCTGCACGGGCGGTGGGGGCGGGCAACCGCACTCCAGTGGCACGTTACCGCTTACCTTGTCGATTCGCCCCGCCTCGAACACCGCCTGCTCCGTGGGCTTCACTTGGTAAACTCTGTCTCCCATCAGCTCGGAGACGATCGCCGAAGAAGTGTTCCCCATCAAAGCGCGAACGCATGTGTTGCCATGCGAATCGGCGCTGATGGCATAGTGGAATTCTCCCGGACCGGCAAACAGAATGCGGAAATCCGGGGTCAGGACGGAGTCGGCGGAAGAGTCCAGCGAATAGTGTGTCTCGATCGCGCCGGTGCTAATGCCCAGCATCAGATCGCGGGAGTTTTTCGAAGGAGTTACCGAGATTGTGGTGCCCGGGCAGATTCGCACTTCTCCTCCGCGCGACAACTTCAACACCGCGGTATCGGCGCCTGCGGTCACTGACGATCCGCCATGAATCCGAGTCCCCGCGAGCACCACCGAGCCACTTTCTCCCGTGACGGGGATGATCGCGGGAGTGGCAGTAGTGGCAAGACTGGGAATTGCAGGCGGCCCGATGGGCGGCTTGCTGGCCGCATTAGTATCGCCGGCCGGGTTGAGCCGAATCATCAGACGATTGCCGGTGGTGTCCCAGCTGTATCCGTAAGGAGCGAGCAAATCGAGAACAATCCGAGTGACAGGTGGGTTCTTTTGAAATTGGTCGGTGCGAATCGCGCGAATGTTTCCCTGGTCGAAGGCAATGCGCTTTTGTTGCAGGCCGAGCCTGCTGTTAGGCAGGTCAATGACGAGGCGGGGCGGGGAAGCGAGAGTTTGTATTTCCGGGATCACCGGACGCGAGGATAGGATTTCAACGTCGGGAACCCCACGCTCGTGAATGATTTTGACACTGCGAATCACCGTGGTGAGAACAGATTGAGCCGGTGGAGCACTTTGTGGTGTGACCGGTGGTTTCTGTGCCGCAGCGCTGGCCCGCTCTATGCAAGCGGGCGTCAGGAAGGCAATTACCAGCCAAAAGATCGGCGCCAGACAAACATGTTGAAACGCGGTTCGCAGCAAAAGACATCTCCGGGAAAGTTCGGAGCTATGTTACCGAGCCCATTTTTCAGAGCTTATGAGAGGAACATATCACTTGGGACGGGTGGCGAGAAGTATCCGCAGGGACGAGGATCAGGTCTTATGAAGTCAGGTTTACGATTCCGGGAGGAACTCGTAGTCTTCAATGACAGCGGCGACCGCCAGCTTGCCGCCGGGCAAGCCATTTTCCACGCGGACCACATGGCCCTTGCACTGCACTCGGATGCTTTCTGTCAGAGTGATCTCCGGAGGCAGGGTGAGTGTGAAGCCGATCGGCGACCCCTGGTCCACGGGCGAATCCAGATAGAAGCAAATGCCTCGCGCGCTGACGTCGCGAATCTGCGCCGTTTCGCCCTGGGAAGAGTCTTCGCCACGGGTCACAGTAATCGGAATCTCAAGCGCGAAACGACGTGCCGCCCGTTTTTCTTGCAGGGCTTCAACCATACTTTCCTCCGGCATCTCAACTTTGTTTTGTATCGTCACACTATCGCCAATGCGCGCAGTAGGGTCAATACCACCATCGTGACCTAGAGTAGCCCGTTCGTGGGAAAAACGTGAGTGACGAAGGGTCGTAGAGCCAGTTACGGACGCGGTTTGCCGAGCAGGCACGGCCCTGGTGTAAGCTTTTCGCAGGATGGACCGCGATGGTTTTTGTGCTCGATAATTACGATTCGTTCACCTACAACCTGGTTCAGTACCTGGGCGAGTTGGGCGCGAGCGTCGAGGTTCGCCGCAACGATCAGGTGACGATTGGCGAAGTTGAAGCTTTGCGTCCGGAGCGAATCGTCGTTTCTCCCGGACCATGCACGCCGGCCGAAGCCGGCATCAGCATTGAACTCATCCGCCACTTCGCGGGAAAAGTTCCAGTGCTCGGCGTCTGTCTGGGCCACCAGGCAATCGGCGAGGCCTTCGGCGGACGAGTGGTGCGGGCATCGCACCTCATGCACGGCAAGACCAGTTCTGTGGTGCATGACAATAAGACAATTTTTCAGGGCTTGCCTATGCCGATGACGGCCACGCGCTACCACTCGCTGATCGTCGAAGAGAAAAATCTTCCGGCGGAATTGGAAGTCAGCGCTTGGACAACCGAAAAAGATGGAACGCGGACGATCATGGGATTGCGGCACCGGCAGTGTGCCGTCGAAGGTGTGCAGTTTCATCCGGAGAGCGTGTTGACGGATGCGGGGAAGAAGCTTGTAGGAAATTTTCTGGCAGTGACCGAAGCGCGATAAATAACGACACAACAAGCAATGATCCAGCAGACGATCTCGCACTACCGCATTCTCGAAAAACTCGGGGGCGGTGGCATGGGCGTGGTGTACAAGGCGCAGGACCTGAAGCTGGACCGCTTCGTCGCCCTTAAGTTCTTGCCCGAGGAAGTGGCGCACGATCCCCAGGTGCTGGCACGTTTCCAGCGCGAAGCCAAAGCAGCATCGGCGTTGAACCACGCCAATATCTGCACCATTCATGAGATCGACGAGCAGGATGGCCGCGCGTTCATTGTCATGGAATTTCTCGATGGCATGACGCTGCGGCACCGGATCGCAGGCAGGCCACTGGAAACTGATGTCCTGCTTTCGCTAGCCATCGAGATTACGGATGCGCTCGAAGCCGCGCACGCCGCCGGGATCGTACATCGCGACATCAAGCCCGCAAACATCTTCGTGACGCAACGTGGCCACGCCAAGGTGCTTGACTTCGGCCTGGCGAAGGTGATGCGGGCGAAAAGTTCCTCCAGCCAGATTGCGAATGCGGAAACGCAGACGTTATCTGACGACGATCCGAATCTGACCAGCCCGGGCGCCGCCGTCGGAACGATCGCATACATGTCACCGGAACAGGCGCGCGCGAAAGAACTCGACAGCCGCACCGATTTGTTTTCATTCGGCGCCGTGCTGTACGAGATGGCGACTGGCAAGCAACCCTTCCCGGGGGACAGTCCGGCGACTATCTACGATGGAATTCTCAATCGCGAGCCTGATGCCCCGGAAATGCTAAACGCAGAAGTGCCTGCGCGGCTAGGCGAGATCATCGGCAAGGCGTTGGAGAAAGACCGTGATCTGCGCTATCAGCACGCGGCCGATATCCGGGCGGACCTACGCCGCCTGAGCCGAGATGCAACATCGGGGGCGGCCGTATCCGGGGCGACAGCCCCAGGGAGACCTGCTTTGGGACGGTGGATCTGGGCCATCGCACTCGCAGTTCCCATCCTCGTGGCGTTGCCATTTGGCTACAAATGGCTCAAGATGCGGCTGGCGTCGCCGCGCGCGCCCATTGTCGAGCGGCGGTTGACCTTTAATTCGGGCGACTCCCCAGTCTGGGCCTGTGCGCTTTCGCCCGACGCCCGCTATATCGCTCATTCCGACAGCAAAGGGCTGCATCTGACACGGATTGAGACTGGCGAAGAACACGATGTAACCCTTCCCGACCGCTTGCGATCCACAATCGATCAGATCCGCTGGTTCCCCGACGGAGAGAAGCTTTTGGTGCAGTCGCGCCGGGAGGAGCCGGATGGTCCAGCGTTATGGGTCGTATCCATTCTTGGAGGTGAACCACAAAAACTCCGAGCCAACAGCGAACTCGGGCGGCCGTCTCCCGATGGTTCCTCCATTGCCTTCGTGGCGCCGGGCGGCATCTGGTTGATGAGCAGCAGCGGTGATCATCCCACCAAGATCGTTAGCGAGAATCGGGTGTTCACCCGCAACCTGGAGTGGTCTCCAACCGGGAAAAGGCTGGCGTACGACTACCTTGATCCGGCTCAGCGGGGCGGTTCCTTTCGATCCATTGCCCCTGACGGCAGCAATGCTGCCCTTGTCCTGAAAGACGAACTCTTGAGCGATCAAAGTGTTGATCTGGCTTGGTCCCCCGATGGCAGGCTCGTATTCAGCCGGTTGGATTCGCAGGGCGACTTGAACCTATGGCAGGTCCCTGTCAACCCCGATACTGGCGTCCGTTCTGGTGACCCCCAGCAGTTGACCCATTCGGACGGCGTCTGGTGGTTCGAGCAAAGTCTGAGTCATGACGGGAAACGTCTCGTTGCGATCAAGAGTCACTCTCGTCGCGAGTTAGTTGTCGCCGACCTCAGAGACGGAGGGAGGCGCCTTGAAAACCCGCGAAGAGTAACCAACAACGACGCCGACAACGTCGCCTTTCAATGGTATCCGGATGGGAAGGCGCTCTTGGTGTCTTCGAACCGAACAGGGCGAAGCCAGATGTACAGGCAGTCCCTGAGCGAGGATAGTTCGCAGACATTGTTCCCCAGTTCCGAGGATCAGGAGGGTGGAAGACTGACGCCGGATGGAAAATGGGTCTTGTATTTCACCGAACCGCATGCGGACGAGTCGTCTGGCACCTTCCAAAGGCTGATGAGGTCGCCGGCTTCCGGAGGATTTGGCCAGCTAATTCTGGAAACTGCCCCGGGCGAGCTAAACGCCGACATCCATTGCTCTGCTGCTCTCCGCAGCACCCCCTGCATCATTGGGCGCACCGACAAGAACGACCTGGTCTTCTACGAATTGGACCCGCTCAAAGGACAGGGAAAAGAACTCGGACGCACGACAATAGGCGTAGCGGGAAATTGGATGTCATGGGACTTTTCGGCGGATGGAATTCAAATCGTCGTGGCGGGTGCAGTGGGCCTTGGCGCGAATGTCCGTATCTACAACCTAAAGGATCACAAGCAACGGGATCTCAGGCCTCCATCCAACCTGAGGTTTTCGTCGGTTTGTTGGTCCAGCGACGGTCGTGCCGTCTATGTTGCAGGACAACGAGGGTCCAGTGAGTTCTTCCTCATGTGGATGGATCTTGATGGGAATTCCAAAATTATCGCGACGAAAGGCCCGGATCCCTATTTCACTAACCCGCTTCCTTCGCCCGATGGCCGCTTCCTCGCCTATACACAGGAAGCCAATGAATCGAACGTGATGCTTTTGGAAAATTTTTGAGGCGATGCAGTTGGTAGCAGGGGCACGGCTTGCGAGATGAAACCAATGAACGCCGAGCTGCCGATCATTGACTCCTCGCCATCTCCACCGCTCGGAGAAGTGCCTGCGCCTTATTCATCGATTCCTGAAACTCGCTGGCTGGGTCGGAGTCCGCTACGATGCCCGCGCCTGCCTGCAGATAAGCTCTCTTGCCTTGCATAAGCATGGTACGAATGCCGATGCAGGAATCGAGGTTGCCAGCGAAGTCGGCGTAGAGAACGGAGCCTCCATAGATGCCGCGGCGCGTGGGCTCCAGTTCTTCGATAATCTGCATGGCGCGAACTTTCGGCGCGCCGCTCAAAGTTCCCGCCGGGAAACACGCGGCAAAAGCGTCAAGCGCGTCCAGATCGTGACGCAACGTTCCTTCCAGCGCCGAGACCAAATGCATCACGTGCGAATAGCGTTCGACATACATAAGGTCTCTGACTTTCACCGAACCGTATTCGCTCACGCGACCCAGATCGTTGCGGCCCAGGTCGACCAGCATGACATGTTCGGCACGTTCTTTTTCGTCGTTGCGCATCTGCTCTTCGAGACGGCGGTCTTCAGCCTCGTCGCGTCCGCGCGGGTGGGTTCCTGCGATGGGACGGTATTCGAGCTTGCGTCCGGTGACCCGCACCAGCATCTCCGGCGACGATCCCAAAATGTGCGTGTCACCCATGCGCAAGAAATACAGATAAGGCGAGGGATTCACCTGTCGTAGCGCCCGGTATAGATCGAACGGCGCTACTTCGGGTGTGAAATCGAGGCGTTGCGATAGCACGACCTGGAAGATATCGCCGGCGGCGATGTATTCCTTGCAGTGATCGACGCTGCGCAAAAAGCGCTCACGCGAGGTTCCGGCGTGAATCTTGAGCTTGCCGGTTTTCACCTTCGCGCGCTTGCGCCAGAGCGCAGGGCGCAGCCCACTCGCAAGTTTCCTTTCCAACGCCGCAATGTCGCGAATCGCGCGATCATAAGCATGTTTGGGATCTCCGCGGGAGACATCGGCCGCGGCCACGATGTGAATCTGATGCCGCAGGTGATCGAAAGCCAGTAGCCGGTCGAAGAACATCAGTTCCGCGTCGGGGAGAGACAAGTCATCTTTCGTGCGGCTTCCAATGCTCTCCAATTGGCGGACAACATCGTAGGCGAAATATCCGACGGCTCCCGCGGTAAACGGCGGGAGTCCGGGAACCGTGGCGGGACGATGCGCTCGCAATAGCTGCTTGACGACTTCAAAGATATTTCCATTTTGCGCTGTGCTTTGCCGGCCCCGTTGCAATTCCACCGGGGCGTCCGCCTGCGACCGTACCCGCATATAAGGCTGGATCCCAAGAAACGTGTATCGTCCAACCTGTTCGCCGCGTTCCGCCGATTCGAGCAGGAACGCGTAAGGCTCGTTCTCCGCGATGGCCAAAAAAGCCGAAACCGGCGTCAGCAGGTCGGCACTCACTGACTTGACCACCGGAATCAGCGTGGATTCCCGGGCGAGGCGCGAAAATTCTTTGAAGTCGGGTTGAACCATGGGCCGCAGTTTGTCGGCTCATTATAGGGCAGCCGGGGCAGCGGCCAGCGGCCGTTGATCAGTAGTCAGTTGATCGGTAGTCAGAAGACGGCAGGGGCACTCGATGGAGTATATTTGTGGAGCTTTTTACTGGTACATAGCCGCTACCGTTGGCCACTGTTCTCGGGAACCAGCAATCCAATTGACGAAAATGTCTTTGCGGTCGAAGATTACAAAAAGCAATCTTTAAGCTATGCGGATTAACTTCTGGGGCGTGCGCGGGTCGACACCCACGCCACAAGCCGAAAACATGCGTTACGGAGGCAACACTTCCTGCGTAGAATTGCGCTTTGACGATCGGATTTACATTTTCGATTGCGGCACCGGTTTCCGCGTTCTCGGCCATCAACTGGAAAGTGAATTCGGCGACCGTGCGATTTCGGCTCACGTGTTTGTGTCGCATTTTCACTGGGACCACATTCAAGGGATCCCATTCTTCCGGCCGCTCTATAACCCCAAGAGTCAGTTTTCATTTCATAGTTCCAGCCGCACGCGCAGCCTGAAACAGGTGATGGCGGAACAGATGGCGTCGCCCTATTTTCCCGTCGGTCTCAGCGAAATGGCGGCCAAGCAGAGCTACTATGAGATTGAAAGCGGGTTGCTGCACGTCGAAGAGGGTGTGCAGATGCGCACGGCCTGGCTGAACCATCCGCAAGGATGCCTGGGCTTCCGGCTGGAAACTAAAGAAGGCATATTTGTGTATGCGACCGACAATGAACCCGGCGATCCCGATTTCGACAAAGCCGTTCGCAAGCTGGCCGAAGGCGCCGATGTGCTGATCTACGATTCGCAGTATCTGCCCGACGAATACAAAGCCCGCCGCCAGGGCTGGGGGCACAGCCACTGGCGTGAAGCGGTGAACGTGGTCATGGAGAGCGGCGCCAAAGAGTTGGTGCTCTTCCATCACGATCCCGATCACACCGATGCCGTGATCGATAAAGTCGTGCAGGAAGCGCGGAACTACTATCCCAAGGTTCGCGCAGCGTCCGAAGGGATGCAAATTCGGCTGTGATCTGCACGAACTAACTGCGATTAATGGCGCGCCGCAGCGGTTCCACCTTTTCCCGTAAATTGTCGGCCAAATCCGCCCCGCGTTCGGCCACGTCCCGTACCCGCTCGTGAACGTCGCGGACGCGATCTTTGGCCTCTTCGGTCCAGTCATCCAGAGTCTCTTTGGCGTCTTCGTAACCTCGCTTCAAATCGCGGCGGAATTGTTTACCCGCCTTGGGGGCGAGCAACAGCCCGGCTAACGCGCCCGCGCCCAACCCAATCAGCAGGAAAGTAATCGCGGTTCCTACGGTGCTGCCTTCGGAAGATTCATAACGTCCCGAACTCATATCAAGCCTCTTTTCCGCCCGGTTTTAGATCCGGGCATAAAACCCTCTGTTGCGGATTTGTGTTACTACCATTCTAGTCCTCGGCACCAGCCAGCTTTTCGCGGGCGAACGAACCGTGTGTTTCCTATCGCTCGATCCGAGCCTGATTGCGATGAGAACCTCGGAGGAAAGGTTTTCTTTCCCCTTGCCCAGCGTGTAAAATCATTTTTTAGCCTTCGTGGCGGCGGAAAACTGTGAGCTCCCTGCCCACCGCCGGCTCCGCGGTGCAATCGTAATAAACGCAATCGTTAAAGGAGATTCATCGTCGATGTCGATCCCTGCCACCCAACTCCGTCCCGGAATGATCATCAAGCACAACAACGATCTGCACTCGGTGTTCAGCGTCGAACATCGCACGCCCGGCAATCTTCGCGCCTTCATCCAGGCCAAGCTGCGCAACCTGCGCACCGGAGCCATGTTTGAGCACCGCTTTCGTTCACCCGATCCTATCGAGAAGGTCAATGTCGATGAAGTGGAAATGCAATATCTCTACAACGACGGCGATAGTTATTACTTTATGGACACGTCGAACTACGAACAGACTCATCTGACCAAAGACATTCTGGGCGATGCCGTGGACTATTTGATCGCCAACCTTGAAATTAAAGTCGAATTTTTCGACGGCAAAGCGGTAGGGATCGAACTGCCGCAAACCGTAATCCTCACGGTCATGGAAACCGAGCCGGGCCTCAAAAGCGCCACTGCTTCCAGCGTCACCAAGCCTGCCAAGACCGAGACTGGCCTGGTGGTGCAGGTTCCGCCGTTTATCAACGAAGGCGAGAAGATCAAAGTTGATACTTCGGAAGGCGCGTATCTTTCGCGCGCTTAGGGAAATATCAACAGGATAGGTTCATCCAGGTGCAGCGGCTTCAGCTTGCCTGGAGCGAAGTCGCAGGGCTGTGCGGCCTGCCATGCCTCATTCCGTTCTACTATCCATGTCTCATAAAACTCCTCTAACGCGCCCCTCTTCAGTAACCTCCATAAAATTACAGGCGTGACTTTACGCCGTCGCCCCCGGCCCCGTAGTTTTGAAGTTATGCATCGCTCCGCCGCTGTGTTGTGTCAGGATGCAGCTTCACTTCAGACTCTAAAGACTATCCTCGCCCAAATGGAAATCGATCCCGTAGCCTGCCACTCGCAGCAGGAAACGATGGAGCAGATTCTTAGCAAGCAGTGCGCGGCTCTGGTGGTTGATTTCGACTCGCCCGGCGCGGCGGAAATTGCGAAGCTGGCCTCGTTGCTGGAACCCTCGCAGCGTCCGGCGGTAATGGCAATGGCCGGCGCCTGGCCGGGTTCGGGACAGGCATTTCAATCGGGCGCGAATCGCATCCTCTACAAACCACTCGATCCCTTGCAGGTCAGAGACGCATTCGAGATCGCTGGCAAGGCCGCCAGGCGCGATGCTCGCAATGCCCCACGTTACGGGATCACATCCGTGGTCTGGCTCGAATTGGCGACCGGAACTCTGCCCGCCGTCGCCATCAATCTCAGCGAGCACGGCATGGCGATCCGGACGACGGAGCACCTGCGGCTTCAGTCGAACGTAAGCTTTCGCTGCACATTGCCGGGGAGCGAACAGCTTCATGGTTATGCGGACGTCATCTGGTCCGACGCCGCAGGATGTGCCGGCATGTTTTTCTCACGCCTGTCTCTCTCCGCCCAAAAGCATTTGAAAGATTGGCTGCGGCAGCGGGCAAAGATGGCACATGGCAGGAATGAATCGGGAAAGCTTTCTGGCCGAAGAAAAACGAATGGGAAACTGATGACCCACAGAGGGAATGCAACACCCGGTTCTGTCCGCGACTTGCTGCCGCCGACCTTGGCGTGACAGCCAGTAAGACTTCATTCGCCGCTACGAATTGTTGCGGCTTATCTTTACCTTCGCTTCTTTCGAGACCGCGGAGTCAGCCTTTCCAGCAGCACCACGGCATGAGCGATTGCCGTATTGTCCAAATTCAATCCTTCCGGCGTCTTCGCTTTTAGTCCGACGCAGTCGCAAGGCACACCCAATAACTCGGCGACCCGTGCACGAATGGCCGCCGCATGTGGACCAATCTTCGGTGCCGCCAGAATCAAACTGGCATCTACATTGGCCACGCCGTATCCCGCATCTTTCATGCGCTTCAACGCCTCACGCAGAAAGATGGTTGAGTCCGCATTTTCCCATTTAGCATCCGAGGGTGGAAACAGCGCCCCAATATCAGGCGCCGCGATGGCACCCAACAGAGCGTCCGTAATCGCGTGCAGCAACACGTCACCATCGGAATGCCCTCCGAGGCCCCGGTCATGCATCAGAGCGACTCCGCCGATTTTTAGCGAAATCCCCGCGCGAAATTCGTGGGAATCGAAGCCGTAGCCGATTCTCATGCGGAAATCCGAGCCACGGATTCGCACGGATTTCCACGGATTTTTTCCCGGGCATTATCAAACAGAAGGCGTCGGAACTGGGGTTTAACGCCGAAGTTAAAGAGCAGACCGACCTCAATCTCTGTCGCCCGCAGATAGTGCAGAAGTTGCGCCTCGTGCGCGGGCTCCAGAGTTCGGACCGCCTTCAATTCGAGCAGGACTCTGTTTTCTACCATCATGTCTGCAAAGTACTGACCTATCTTTTCCCCGCGGAACCACACCGGCACACCAACTTCTTGCGCAACTGCGAACCCGGATTGTGTCAGAGCCAAAACCATAGCTGCCCTGTAAGTGGATTCTAGGAATCCGTGTCCGATTTCGTTATATACGTCGTAGAACACACCGATGATTTTAGACGTCAGCCCGGAATGTTTCAGTTCGGTAGTTAACGCCTTCACGCCAAGAGTGTAAATGCCTTAAGAGCCTTATCCGTGAAATCCGCGAAAATCCGTGGCCGCTTTTTACCGTTTCAGGAAAAACTCTGCCAATTCCATATCTCCGGGCGTCGTGATCTTTATGTTTTTCGCCGAACCCATAACGACCGCCACGTCATGCCCGGCTCTCTCCACCAGAGATGCCTCATCGGTTCCCAGAAATCCGTCAGCCGAGGCTTCGTCGAAAGCCTTCTTGATGACGCCGTAGCGAAAGCCTTGCGGGGTTTGGGCCATCACGATGCTCGCTCTAGGAATCGTTGCCTTGATCAGCGCGCCTTCGGATGTTCGTTCCACCTGTTTCACCGTGTCGACCGCGGGTAATCCGGCAATCGCCGCGCCATATTTCTGTGCGGCCGCGATCACATCCCGAATAATTTCCACGCTCACAAACGGGCGCACCGCATCGTGCACCAGCACCACGTCGGCGTCCTCGGCCGCGATCGCGTGCAGGGCGTGCTCCACTGATTGCTGCCTGTGTTCTCCGCCTACGACCAGCTCTATTTTCTTTGCAAGAACATCATTGGACTCGCTCTGCAATCGTGCGCGAAAGCCTTCGATTTCATTTTCTCGCAGCGCAATCCAAATCTCGTCAACTTCCCCGACGGCAGCAAACTTGCGCAGGGTATGAATCAAAATCGGGGTACCGTCCAATTCGGTAAATTGCTTGGAAGGCGCACTCTTTTTTTGCCGGGCTTTAGCGCCGGTTGGGACCGGAGCCATGCGCGTGCCCAAGCCCGCAGCCGGAATAATCACAATCACCTTCATGGCGGGCTGCAAGTATACGAGCGTATAACGAGGAAGTTCAAATCCCAGGCTGCGGTTCCGTCTGGGAGTCGTCAAGGAAGCTCAGCATCTTTTCGCCGCAATCAAGGAAACACAGTAGAACTCCAAATTTTTGCTTACTGGCTTGGCTAGCTTCAGCCGACCGTCTTCCCTGTAAGTTTCTCCTTAATTCAGCCCTTACTAAGCACATTTCCCAAACGGGTGGTATCGGTTGAAATCCTCTCCTATCAATCACATAGAAGATATTTCGTATTTCTCATTCTCTTCTGGCTGCTCAGTTGCACATCAAGTAACGAAGTCTGGGCTCGCCCTAAAGATTTTGTTAATAAACGCTCCAGCAACCACGGCTCAAACATTAATAACTAACTGTTAGAGAGATTTAGGGGCTTTTCTATGAAAACGCGACCCAAGCTTTGGATAGAGATTCTGGCGCTTAGTACTGCTGGCGCCTTCGGTGTGGCTCTGTTGCTTGTCAGCCTGGGAACCGCAGCCGGGGCAGCCAGTGGCGGAAGCGAACAGCCTGCTCCAGCCGCGACCTCGAGTTCTCAGCTAGCTTCTTCTCAGCTGCCTTCAGCGCCGCAACAGACCTATGACGGAATGGTGACGTGCTCCCGCTGCGGCGCCAAGCACCCTGCCACTAGCTCGCGGAATGCCAGCGACTGCACCCGAGCCTGTGTTCACGCTGGCGCAAGTTTTGCTTTGATTGATGGGGATGTGGTCTACCTTCTGAAAGGAAACCTGGACCAGGTGAAAAAAGTTGCTGGCCAACGGGCCACAATAACCGGCTCTATCAATGGCCAGACGATAGAAGTCTCATCCGTTTCCGCGGGCACTTAGCAAAGGCACTTTAGCAATACGAAGCGATCCATCTCATTCAAATCACGACGCGCTTGATTTGCTTTCCACGGCGCTGCCTGGCCCAATGTTGCCCGGCACAATCGGCGCCGGCGAAACCCCCGGCACGGCCACCGGAATCGCCGCTCCGGAAACCCCGCTGCTGGTCCTCCCATATGCCGACCGCTCATCCCACTTACCGAAAATCATCTTTCCCGCGGTTGTCTGCAACACTGATGTCACCGACACATCAATGGTCTTGCCGATCATCTTCCGCGCATTGTCCACGACAACCATGGTTCCGTCGTCGAGATAAGCCACGCCCTGGTTGTATTCTTTTCCTTCTTTCAGGATGAACACACGCATGGTCTCGCCCGGCAGGACGATCGGCTTCAACGAATTTGCCAGTTCGTTGATATTCAATACTTCGACACCCTGCAACTGCGCCACTTTATTCAGATTGAAATCGTTGGTGATGATCTTGCCTTCGTAGACTTTGGCCAGTTCAATCAACTTCAAGTCCACTTCCCGCACTGCCGGAAAATCGTCTTCCACAATCTGGATTTGCAGATTGGCCATTTTTTGCAGCCGCTGCAAGACGTCCAGACCGCGCCGTCCGCGATTGCGCTTCAGCGAGTCAGCCGAATCGGCGACCAACTGCAACTCGCGCAGCACAAACTGAGGCGTGACAATGGTGCCGTCGAGAAATCCGGTTTCGGCAATGTCAGCAATGCGGCCGTCGATAATCACGCTGGTGTCGAGAATTTTATAGCTCTTCCTCGACTGCTTTTCCCCGCCAAAAACTCCGCCCAGTGCCGCCAGATTTAACAAGTCCCCCTTGTTGGCGCCCACGATCAGGCCCACGTAGGCCATGAGCAGCATCACCAGGATTTGCAGGAAATTGCGCGTTGGCCCCTCGGCAACGCTGTTGCGGATCACCAGGGCAAACAGATAGGCGCCGCAGATTCCGAGGATGCTGCCGAACGCTGCACCGATCAGCCGCTTCAGGCTCACCCGGCGCAGGTTCCATTCGAACAGAACAATGGCTGCTCCGACCGCGGCACCCACGGCGGCATCCACATTGCGCGGCTGCCCGAACGGGTCGATGAAGTAGCAGGTAAGGGAAACTACGATTACAAAAATAATGCGTACCGCAATCAAATCCACAAAGACCTCCGCGGACGCCGCGCCGCTTGCCATTTCCGGCGCACAATCGTCGTCCGTGCCTCATCCTCGCCGCCCCAGCGGGATTCGGCATTTCATCATTCGGGGCGCGCAAGAATCAGGGGGATAAAAATGCGCCCCGCTCCGGCCTTCCGGGCTGTGGCCGGAAACTGGGTAAATCCAACGCCAAGAGTATATACCTGTCGGCAATCCAAGGTGAGCGGCCAACGGACCGATGGAGCACTGTGTTAACCCGTGGGAGGATTGTCCGAATGCCAACCCTGGCTCTGACCCTCAGGTATCTCAAGCTCGTTGACGCTTCTTGCTAGCCTTTCACATATGCCGATTTTTATCGATGAAGCAAAGGCGCAGGAGCCCAAGTGTGCCGACGATGTGCCCGCGCTCGTGCAGTTACTCCGCAATCGTTCTTACGCCGAGATCCGCCAGCGGATGTATGACAGCGCGCCCGGAAGTCCCTGGTGGTCGGCGTGCCACGCGGAGCTGGAGCTGCGAAATGGGCAGCAGGTCGCGGAAGCGTCCCTGGCGATGTCCAGAATCTCGGAAAAAATGAGATCCTCTGTCCAGCATTTCGAGCAATTGGCGGACACGCTAAAGGAATCGACCACCGACATCGCCGATCTGTTGCGTGGAACGCAGGAAGCGGCGCGGCGGCTGGAAATCGCCGTTTACGTGATCATCGGCGTGACCCTGGTCCAGTTCTTCAACCTGCTCTTCGAAGTCTTCCGCAAGCGCTGACCCAACTGAACTTGATTAACTGCCTGTCATGCTGAGCGGAGCGGGGCCATTCGCAAAAGCGAATGGCCCCACGAAGTCGAAGCATCCCTGGCCATCCCACGAAACCCGATGTCGATAACTCCCCTCGAAAATGTCCCGCAGCTTCTGTATATTCAGTCTGGACTGAAATAAACGATATGGCGGCGTTAACCGGAGTTCAGAAGCAATACATTTTGCACTGGGGCGAGATGGGTACGCGGTGGGGAATCAATCGCACGGTCGCCCAGATTCACGCCTTGCTGTACCTATCCCCGCAAGCCCTGCCGGCGGAAGAAATTGCCGAGACGCTAAGTGTGGCGCGATCGAATGTAAGCACCTCGATTCGCGAGCTGGAGACTTGGGGCATCGTGCGCGCCGTCCATGTACTAGGCGATCGCCGCGAGCACTACGAATCGATGAAGGACGTCTGGGAGATGTTCCGTGTCGTCATTGAACACCGCAAGCGGCGTGAGATCGATCCCACGCGAGAGATGTTGCGCCACTGCCTGGCGGAATTGGATCCGAAGGAGCAGGGCGCGGACTACACCCGCGACCGGCTGACGGCGATGGCTGGATTTTTCGAAGCGGTGACGGAGTTGCACGAACAGACCAAGCGCCTGCCCACGGGAGCCGTGCGTAAATTGTTGAAGGTGGGCGCGAAGGTCAGGAAGGCGCGAACAGCCTGAGCGTCCGGCCGATCCGTTCAGTAAAATGATTCCATCAGCGGGGAGAATAGGATTTGGTGGCTATGGAGAAGCAAAATATTCACGAGGCAGCGGGCAAGAAAATCTGGATGACGCTGACCGGTCTGCCGCTGACGCTCACGCTGCAGTGGCCGTTTCACAAATCGACCTCTGGAGCAGACTTCTGGGTTTTGCACGGGGATATCCGGCTCGAGAACTCGGATGGTTTTCATGCTCCTGTGGCGGTGAACCTTTCCGCAACCGTGCGCGAGGTGATGCCGTCGCTTGAGGCGAAGGATGCGGAAGCTCCTGTAATCAATGCTCTGCGCAAGGAAGTCGACCGCCGCCAAATTGAATTTGTAAAATCCGGAAAACTTGTGCCCGTGCCTTTTTCCAGCCGCCATTACGACTTCAAGCGGCAGAAGTGGGTCTTTGGCAAAGCGGCCGACAACGTGATTGCCGAATTTATCGAGCGCAAGGCGTATTGGCAGGCGAAATTGGGAAGCGAAAAGCGCGTGTGGATTGCCGATCCCACAGACGCGCAATATCTGGAGACGACGCCGGGACATTTGCTGGAAGTGGCGAAATGCCTGGTGGAGGCACAGGGGCTATTGCAGATCGATGGCGATTGGGCGGAAGCCACCGTCGGACTGATGGGCGAGTCGCACAGATTTGAAAACGCCATGCGCGATGCGGCAGAAGAGTTGGAGAAGAAGCACGCGTTTGAGAGAGGTTAGAGGCGACGCCCATATAGTCATTTCCCGCCATTAGAGTTCGCTTGATGCAGCTTCCTTCCTCCCGCGCCACTCTCGCGAAAATATTCCCCAGCAAAAGCGCGGCGCGATCGCATAATTCACCTGCACCAAAACAATCGCCGCAATTGCCCAATAAGTATCGATGAAGCAGAGCGAAGCGCCCATCGCGTACAGCGCCTGCGCAATCATGATGCGGCGCACCACTGCCCGGTGAATTTCAGGTGGCGCGTCATCCGCCAGAAGCTTGTTGCGGGCTGCGTAGCCCCAACTCCAGTACAGACCGACGCCAAGCAGCAGAATGTTGGCCCAGTAAATGAGAAGGGCCGTGCGAAAGTGGATGTACTCGGCCAGCAGCGCTGTGGAAAATGGAGTGAGCGAGACCGCGCATAGAAACGAAATGTGGATCCAGGAAAGATTGCGGTCAACACGAGCGAAGTGGTTCAGCTGAGTTTGTTGGCCCACCCAGAAAATGCCCAGCGTCATTACGCTCATCAGAAAAATCACGAGACGCGGCGCGAGTGGAAGCAGAACATGCCACAGATCGTGCTCGGAGTGTACAGTTGAACTTGCAGGCACGCGCAGGTCGAGCACCAACAATGTCATCGCTACGGCAAAAATCCCGTCGCTGAGGGCCGCCAGACGTTCCACGTTTTGTCCGGCAACACGGTTGTAGAGAGAGTGCATCGAATGGAGTCTAGCACCGGCGGCGGCACCGATTATGAGCCGGAATGCGGCCGAGGTGAAGGTTCGTGACTTCCGCAATCGTGCGCCGTGGGATAAAGAACATTCCCATTTGTCTTTTCGTTTTCTTCTTTGTCTTTTCCCTGCGCGGCTGGCCGCAGGATCAGCAGAATCCACCCGCGCCGCCGCCCGAGAATCCTCAGCCGCAATCGTCGCCGGAGAAGACTCCAGACAAAAGCGGCGACGACACACAAGAAAAAAAAGATTCGGGATCGAACCCTGCGCAGGCTGCCGCGGAAAAGACGAAAGACGTAACCGTGCAAGCGGTCGAAGCCACGAAAGACGCCACCGTGCAGGCGGTACAGGCTACAAAAGGCGCGGCTCAGCAGGGCCTGGTTCACTTGCGTAATTGGGAGCGGGGATGGATTACCGGAATCTACGTCCCCCGGTACGAGAAATTGACGCCTTTGACCGCGGAGGAACGGGAACAGATTTATCTAAAGCAGACGCTTACGAGTCCCGGCGATTATTTGAAGCGCGCTTTCGCGGCGGGTATCGACCAGGCGAGAGGCTCACCGTCGCAATGGGACGGCGGGCTGAAAGGATATGGTGAGCGCTTCGCCTCGCGCGAAGGGCAATTTATTTCGGCCAACTCTCTGGCTGCGCTGGCCAATTCAAAACTTGGCTACGAGCCTCGATACGACCAGTGCCGCTGCAGCGGATTCTGGCCACGCGCCCGTCATGCCATCGTACGCAACTTTCTCACCTACAACTCGAGCGAACAGCAGATACGACCGCAATTGGGTTTGTACGCAGGTTCGTTCGGAGGTGGATTAATTTCGACCGCATGGAAGCCGAAGCCGCGAAATGCCTTTGCCGAAGGCGGACGGGCCATGATTGGTCAGGCCGGTTACGGCGCGCTGCTTAATTTCTTCACGGAGTTTGCCGTCGACATCAACCGGAAACTCGGAACGTCAAAGTGACATCAGCACTCAGCATTTAGCATTTAGCACTCAGCATTTAGCACTCAGCATTTAGCCGGAGCAATTTACCTGCTCATGCGCCGCGCGGAGGAGCGGAGCTTTGTTTGTGAATCACTCGTGCGACGGTGGTCCCCAGAGCTAACAGAGTAATAACCGAAATCAATCCGAGCGAAGCCACACAGTAAATGCACCACACACCTAGAATGCGGGACTCGATGTGCGCCAGATAGAGCGAGAAAGCAAGAGCAGGCAAAGTGAAAGCCAGAACCAACGCATACGCGCGCCGAAAAGCAAGCACGCCGAGTAGCAAATATCCGGCGATGCCGATGGCGGCCACCGGAATCGGGCCTATCATCGCGTAGGGGCTTTTGTTGACGATGCCGCAATCCCAGTGTTCATTGATGCTGCACGGCGAATCGCCCTCTTCGCGGTAATGTTCGCGCAACGCAAGCGTGGAAACTGCGATACCGCATACGGCCAGAATTACCAGCAAGTATTTCATTCCGCCATCTCCATTTCGATGTGCATGTTCGATTGCATGTGGCGCACATGTTTGTTATCCCTACGCATGCAAAGCGCCGGTCGCGTCTTTTACCAAATCAGAGACCTGCCAGTCATTGCCGTGGTACCAATTAATGATCTTGCCATCGGGACCGATAACCGCGGTGCTGAGCGAGTGCGTGATCAAGCCGCCTTCGGATTTGTAGGTCAGCGCGAAGTAATCGGCAATCTGTGCCAGATCGGCGGCCCGAGGAACGGCAAACTCCCAGCGATCAAACATCGCAGGACTGTGGCGGTGAATCAGCGAGAAGCCATAGTCGCGAAGAACTTTAGGCGTGTCGTGCTCAGGGTCAAAGCTGATACATAGCAGATGAGTCTTGGTGGAGAGTGCCGGATCGGCAGCGAGTCGCTCGCGAAGCTGCGCGAACTGCGCGCCGACGCGGGGGCAATAATCCGGAAAAGGGCAGCGAGTGTAGATGAAGGTGACGAATAGTACCTGGCCGCGATACTGGTTAAGAGAGATGCGACGGGAATTCTGGTTGGTGAATGTAAAGTCGGGAACTTCTTCCCCAGTAGCGGGAATGTGCTGCTGCGCAGTGGATTTGGCCGCCACCGGTTTTGAGTGTCCCGTGACTTTGATGTTCTCCAGCCAAGAATCGGGATCTGCGTCTCGGTCGATGGTATCGACGACCACCAGTTCGGCACTGATCGAATCGCCGGCGGCGAGTTGATTGAATTCGCCGGCATTTTTCATCTTGTACGTCATCTCCATCGCTTCCATAAAACCCTGCACCATATCTCCGTCGATAACTGCTGATCGATTCGGCTTATCGAGTGAGACGATGCGGCCGATGAACGGATAGCGTTTGACCGGAGGGCTGGCGTGTTTGGTGCAAGAGACCGACAAAACGATACACAACGAGATCAGCGTGATTTTGACTTTAGCAATTTCTGTACGTGGCAACCTAATCTCTCACTTTCCTTCCAGCAACCGGCAAACATCAATAATGAAAACGATAACGCAGTTCCACATAAATTTCGCGTGGATTGTTCCAGTGAAAGCCGCCAAAGGTCACGCTGTTGTCCAGTTCCACGCGCCGGTTCGCGACGTTCATCGCCGTGAGTGATGCCGAGAAACGTTCGCCGAAATCTTTGCCCACAGTCGCATCAAACGTTGTGTGCTGCGGCAGATAGTTGCCGGGATAGGGCTGGCCGGGAAACGCATTGCTGAAGCCGGAGCCGTAATAAACGTTGGTTGACGCGCGAGCGCTCCAGGGAAGCGTGAGATCACCGCCAAAATTGAGCGTGTTGCGCTGGTCGTGGTCCAGAGGCGAAAGCCCGGCGGGAAGAGAAAAATCGGTGAGGCCGCCGGTGATTGCCCCTCCGCCTTCGGCAATTTGATTCGAGTAGGCGAGGTGAATTTGTCCTCGCCGCGCAATGCGCGGCGAACGCAACGTGGCTTCCCACCCACGGATAACGGCTTGCCCGATCGTGATCGGAAAAAAGAGATTGGATTCGCCGATATTGTTGTGATCGAAGAAGTTTGTGACATTTGTGCGGAAGTTGTCGGCATCGAAGACCCATCCGTGGAAAGGAATGGTCACGCCAAACTGATGCTCTTCGTCGCGCTCGCCGTGCAGCGGAATAAATCCCAAACTGCTGGCGTTTGCAAAATTGATAAGCGGACCTGAGGCGGTGACGAGTGGCGGCGCCTGATAATAGTGCCCATAAAATGCGCGCACGGTCCAGTTGAGATGCGGAATGTTCACCGCGACGCCGAAGCGCGGGCTAATGGAATTTTCCGCGACGTCTCCGGAGAAATGCGTGGGGCGCAGGCCGGCGGAAACCGTCAGCCAGGAGAACGGTTTGAATTTGTCATCGAGAAAAAAAGCATTCAGGCTCCCCGGCGGATGTTCGGTGTCAGTGAGCGGCGAGTTGCTGCCATCGTTGAAGATGACGCCGAAGAACTCGGCGTCTTGCTGGTAGAAGCTGTACAAGCCCGCCTGGAAATTATTTTTCGCGACGTTTGCGCTAAAGCTCACCTGGCCGCCGGCATACGTCGATCCGCGATGCTCAGTAGTCACGACTGGGTCGGCGAACGAGCTGTCATAGTTGGCGCGATTGTGATGATAGAAGGGCGATACAGTCAACAGCGTTTTCGAATTGAACGTGTGAACCCAGGAGAAGTTCATCAATGCATCGGATTCATGATCGCCGTCGCGTTGATCGAGGCTCGGGTACTGCCCGGTCAACTGGCCGTTGACAAGGCCGTTTTCAATGTCGAAAGGAAAAGGGTCGTAAGGAATTTGGTAGTAGTCCTTACGCAGAGATGTAACGAAGCGCAACTGATTCGCGGGATTGACGTTAAAAATCAACGATCCGAAGCCGCCGTAGCCATTGGCTGCGTCGTGTACGACCTGAGGCACAGGAGCTTGAATTCCCAGATTGCTGCGATTGCCGTTGACGCTGGCGTAATAGGCGAACCGTTCGGTGTGGCTGCCGAAGCTGAGGGCATCGTTGGTTTGATAGAAATTTCCGGCGCTCAATACAATCTCTGCTTCATTGTTCCGCTCGAATCCGGTGCGCGGCACGACGTTGAAGACTCCATAGGTGCGATCTCCAAGATCCGCGCCGTAGCTGCCGCGGCTCACCTCGAGATAGTCGATGTCCTTGGGATCAAATTGCGGTCCAAGGTTCGACGCGATGTTGGTGTTGGGAACCGGCACGCCATCGACCAACCAACTCGTTTGGTGTCCGCCGCGAATGTGCAGTTGATCGTGCGTGAAATACGCTCCCGGCACGTAATCCGTGATCATGGCGAGACTGTTGGACCGGTCCGCTCCCGGCGTCTGAGCAACATCGAGCCGGCTGACCAGCGTGGTCGGAGTCGCCGAGTCGGTCGGCGCGGCTACCGGAGCGCCGGATACTGTTACCGATTCCTTGCTTCCAGCAATGCCCAGGGCAAAATGCATCACTGGCTGCGTGCCCGAAATTACGATCACCTTCTGCTCAGCTTGCTTGAATCCTGGCGCAGCTACGCTGATTACATATTCTCCCAGAGGGACCGCGTTGAAATTGAAGTCGCCGTCGCTGTTGGAATTCACGGTCGCAGACCAATCGGATGAATCGGCTTTGATCATTACCATCGCTCCCTGAACGGGATGATGCTGCGGATCGTGAACGACGCCGCGCACGGAACCGAAAATGCCGGCGAACGCGGCCGTCGAAGATATGAACACTGCGGCGCAGATTGTGGCGCGAATGGTGCGCATTGGATCCCCGATCCTGTTCAAAAAGACTCGCGCTGGATTAAAGCGCTGAAGTCTGGTCCGAGACGGACAAGGAAAAATGCCCCCGTCCATCCCGAGCAATTTCTTGGATACGCTAGAGAAGGGCGTGTTACAGGATTGAGAACTGCGGTGGGCCACGTGTGGAAAAAGATGCCGGAGCGGCGATACTCAAAGATCCGGAATGCGATGGGGAAACAAAATCTTGTACGCTACGCGCAACTATGGCCTTGTTTTTTGTTTCCGGCTGAGCCCAATGCGCGACAGTCGCCGCGCGGCAGCAATCGTGCGAACAACAAGAAGCGGAGCGAATCGAAGGTTCATCGCCGGGCTCAGTTGAAGAGGAATGACAATGATGGACCACTTTGCGCAGACAACACTTCGCAGCTGGCGGAGGAATGCTGGCCAGCACCACGGGAACAAGATTCCCCACGAGCGCGAACAACAACAGCAGTCTGGCGGTCAGTCGGTGCATGGCGTCGATAAGGATATCTGGAGTTCGAGACCGGAGCTCAAAACATCCCGTGCGTAGGATACCCGAACCGAACCTAGGGCAACATTAAATATCTGCCAAGGCTGTAGGCGCCGCCGTTGGTGAACAGGATCACCAGGTTCATGAGCACAAGCATCAAATCGTAGTGCCAGCCGCCGGCCTTCTCGCCCCAGAATCCGGTATGCCAGGAAAACATCTTCTTCTCGATCGCTCCCAACATAATGAGGATTAAGCCGATGGCGGCGAGTTGCGTTAGCACTCCGGCCGCCACGCCCAATCCGCCAGCGACCTCACCGATGCCGAGAAAAATCGTAAAGCCCTTGCTCATCTCGATGTCCTTCGCCCGCTTTTCAGGGTCCTTGAGATGACTGTAGCCGCTGGTCACGAAGACCAGCCCCACCATCAGCCGGAGAAGGAGCAATCCGAGATCGGTAAACCGCGCAAGTTGCGGAAACATATAGGAGGTTAATCTGCCTTCCTTATTTGCTGTCCAGATGCAACAGATTCGCGAGTAGGATGCCAATTCCCCCGTAGATGATGGCGTTCAGTGCTGTCAGCACCCAAAGGAACTCCGTATCGCCGGGCGCCAGATCGCCGAGAATTGCCGCAGGACACAAGACCAAAACTAAAGGCAGCGGCAGGTTTGACACCGCTCCCCACGACAAAGCGTAGGTGCCGAAGATGAACCCAATCACGGCAAAGACAAGACCGCAGCCAATTGAGTTTCTTCCCATCGCAACTCATCCGACGGCGACCCCGCGTCGTTCTTTCCAACTGCTTCACAAAAAATGGAAGCAGCCGATTTAGGCTTTGCCGTGAATTTTGGCCCACCACCAACGGACGCCTACAAACAGAAAGCGCCAGTCATGAAAAAATTCCGGCGCCTTGTGTTCAAAAGCATGGCCCACGAATTGGAAGATCCATCCTAAGAGAAATAGAGCTAGAGCGTAAGGCCAGAGACGATGCAAGAAGATGCTAACCAGGAGGAGAATGACCGACAGCAGTATTAGAGGTATTCCCAACGTGTGGCAGGCACGGTTAACTGGGTGCTGATGGCTGGATGTGTATTGCGCGATCCATTGTTCGCTGGTGCGTCCGCCTAGCATGGCAGGGATCATACAACGACTCCGAAGCTCGTAATCGAAAAATGCATGTCCTATAGCAAGGATTGATCGGGGTTGAAGGCCTCGAGTGGGAATTTAAACTCCGGGTCGGTCCGGAGGGGCCAGCGAACGTCGTTTGCACCCAATCCTGGGTTATGGTAACTTAATAAATTGTCCCGGACATTTTGAAGGGATCAAGGGGATACTTGTGCCCGGATAAGGCAGATGTCCCCGAGTGCTGGCGTAGCTCAGTCGGTAGAGCACCTGATTTGTAATCAGGGGGTCGGGGGTTCAAATCCCTTCGCCAGCTCCAGGAAACAAATTTCCGGCGGGCGGCGGATTCGGAAGCGGCGCAACGGCTTTTCCAAACGCACTCCATTCGTAGTTTTTCCGGCTTGTGGTGGTCTTTTCATGGTTGCGCTGGCAGGATCGCGCCGGGCGCAATTCTTGGTTTCCCTGTTTTGCGAAACCCTGATTGTGATTGCTTGCGAAGCACTGTTTACGAGGACTCGCGCAGCGCATTCGCTGGGTCAGTTTTTCGGTTGCGAGAAGCCGGAGCGTAGGAATCAGGGACTGGGTTGAGCGGACCATCGCCGGAGAGTTTTTGCACAGGTGGGTGAGTGGTTAAAGCCAACAGACTGTAAATCTGTCCCTCCTAGCGAGGTACGAAGGTTCGAATCCTTCCCTGTGCACCA
>Ga0209006_10000769_pt1 | contig 29553 bp, 26 predicted proteins | sample JacPin_JW_Ref_O2_FD_188567 | JGI IMG/M metagenome (GOLD analysis project Ga0209006, IMG submission 188567) | Forest soil microbial communities from Algoma, Ontario, Canada - Jack Pine, Ontario site 1_JW_Ref_O2 (SPAdes) (version 2) | ecosystem: Environmental > Terrestrial > Soil > Boreal...
CGTTAGACCTGCAGATTGTGGAGATAAGAAACGCTGGCTTTCATCATTGGCAGATCCATTTCGACGAAGTAATTCTTGATGCCGCCGGTTTTCGCGGCAGTAAAGATTGTCTTCCAATCCAGAGTATCTTGCCCCACGGGCATGATCTTCTTGGCTTGCGCGGACCAGCCTTGCACATGCATGGAAATGAAGCGGCCAGGGTACTTCGTGAAATACTCGGCGGCATCGTAGCCCCGGCTGATAGTGGAGACCTGGAACTGAAACTTAACCAGCTTCGGATCGAGCAGGTCGAATAACACGTCATACGTGCGCTTGCCATCAACGGTTGAGAGCTCAAATTCCTCATTGTGAAGACCCTGTTGGATGCCCGCCTTGGCCGCTTGTTCGCCCAGCTTGTTGTATTCGTCGGCCGCGCGCTTCACGTCGTCCATCGTGGGTCGCTTGGGCCCGCCGAGGCTTGGCACCAGCATTTGTGAGAGGCCGACGTCTTTCGCCCAGGCAATTGCGCGCTCCTGATTGGCCCGGAGTTCCTCAATGCCAAAGTGCGAGCTGATACAACTGACTCCGGCGTCGCTCAGAATTCTACGGAGTTCAGCACCGTTATATTTTGACAAGCCTCCAAAGCCAGACTCGGCGTAGCCTACCGGCGAACAGAGTTCAATGGTCTTGAATTCGGCAGCGGCAAGCTGCTTAATCGTGCCGGGAAAGTCTTTGGCGATCATTTCCCTGACGGGCCAAGTCTGGCACCCAATGGGCATGCCGAGCGGATCGGCGCGAAGTTGCAGCGTGCCTGCGGAAACGAATCCCGCGGCAGCCGTGTACGTGGCCGCACTCTTCAGGAAATCTCTTCTTGAAATCACAGACATTGATGCCTCCTCACTTGCTAAATCAGTACCGTCCTATGGGACTCGCGGGTTTTGCCGACTCTCACCCGGCACTGCCGGGCCGGGCTTTCAGGTGCCGCCGCTTCGCGGCTGGAATGCCACCGCTCTCAACGCCTTTTGCTCCCCGCCGCAAATTCAGAGTCCGTATTTCACAAATCAAGGTGCATATTTATTGTCTCTGCCAGGCGTTAGGGAACCCGAGGCCTCTAGTGAGAGCCACTTGCTAGAGTTCCCAACCGCCTCGTCGCTCCGGAGCGACGTACTTTTGCGCGACATCAGAGTTGACGCGCAAATTGGAACGATCCCAGTTCAGTTTTTGTCCCATGCGAGCTGCGACGTTTCCCAGAAGCAAGGTTTCGGTGACGACCCCTTCGAACTCGAAGTTGCCGCCGGGTTTCACTTTGCCTCCTTTGCAGGCATCGAGCCATTCACGCTCGTTGCCGGGCGATCTCGGCAATGTTTTCGGCGGCTGTTTGTAGCTATCCATCTTGCTTTGTGGAATCAGCTTTGGATTGCCGCCATTAAACGTGCAAAGAATCTTGCCACGGTCCCCAATAAAGAGCATACCTTCGTCTTCCTCTTCGCCCACCTGTTTGAACGGACGGTTGTCTTCGAGTTCCTCAGGGCGCGCCGGCTTCAGGCCACCGTCATACCAGGTGAATTTCACGGGTGGCATGTCGCCGCGAGCCGGGAAATTGTAGCGAACGATCGAGGATAGCGGATACGTCTCTTCATAACGATCGCTGGAACTGGCTTCCACGCTCTCAGGCGCCTCAAGCTTCAAGACACGAAAGATTGTGTCGAAACTGTACGACCCCATGTCGCCCAGAGCGCCACAGCCGAAGTCGCTCCATCCGCGCCACACAAAGGGCACGTAAGCGTGGTTGAAAGGCCGCTCCGCTGCGGGTCCGAGCCAGAGGTTCCAGTCCAAACCTTCGGGCACTGCCTCCGTCTCTTTCGGCCGTTCGATGCCTTGAGGCCAGAACGGGCGACTCGACCAGTTCTTGACCTCCCGCACCGGACCGATAGCACCGTCCCAAATCCATTCACAGAGCTGGCGGGTGGATTCCGATGCCTGATTGGCTACTGCAATCTGAGTTGCGACACCTGTTTCTTTTGCAATTTCAGCAATCCGCCGTGCCTCGTAGATGGTATGTGTCAAAGGCTTCTGGCAAAAGACGTGTTTGCCTTTCTTCATCGCCGCAGCGGATACGGCCGCATGCAGATTGTCGGTGGTACACACAACGACGGCGTCCAGATCTTTCTGCTTCTCCAGCAACTCGCGAAAATCGTTATAGGCGGAACAGCCACGATAATGGCCGGAGCGCTGCTGCGTCGCGTAACAAGCTTCTACGATTTTCTGACATGGTTCGCGGCCAGCAACGCCGCTCGTGACGGCCAGCGAATGGCTCAGCTGAATGGGTTGGTCAGGACTGAGCCAATCCCAACCGCTATCGACTCCGAGCAAGGTGCGGACGGAGTGGCAGAACTCGTGCGTGCCCCACTGCGGATAGTTCGCGCCGGACTTGTTGACGTCACATACAGCTACACCCTGCACATCGGATTCCTTCAAGAAATGAAGCATGACACGCAGACCCTGAGCGCCAACTCCGATGAAAGCGACGTTGACCTTGTCACTGGGCGGAACATATCCGCTGCCGCCCAACACGCGACGCGGAACGATCGTAAAGCCAATTGCGGCGGCGGCCGCCTGCCCGAGGAACTTGCGGCGTGAAACCGAGCTCTTCAGGAATGCTTGAGGCTGAAAGCGGTCCTTCATCGTACCTCCCTAGCCGCAGCTCGCGCATCCGAATTCGACTGCTCTCCAGACGTTGCGAAGATCGACTGCATTACCCGGCAACCCGATACTCTAAATGAAAACAGAGGGCTGTAAACGAGAAAGTTGACCGCTCGAACGCCCCCAGCCGATCACGCGGTGCCTTTATTGGGAACTTTAATGCGATCCGGAGCGTATCTACAAAAAGGGAGAGCTGTCTATGAAACATCTTGTCGTTTTCGCTCTATTGCTAGCGGCCAATATTCTGAATGCACAACAGTCCCCTAGGCGCCAGCGGTTTATCTCCGGCGGCGCGATCCGCATGCACCTGGAAGCTGGCGGCTACAAAATTACCCCGACCGATTCGAACGATATTGTGGTGACTTGTCATGCCCACTCGGATGACGAGCTCAAGAGGGTTAGGGTAGATGTCGATCCCGGACCTTCGACCGCGGAAATTTATATTCGTAATACACCCCACAATAATTTCAGCGCCACAATCGAGGTCCCTCGTCGTTCCGACCTGTGGATTCGACTGACGGCTGGACAATTGGACGTTGGGGCCGTTGAGGGCGACAAGAACTTGGAAATCAGGGCAGGGCAGCTCGAGGTTGCGGTTCCTGATCCGGAGCAATACGGGCACCGCGATGCCGGCGTCCTTACAGGAAGCATCGAAGCGTCGGCCTTCCACGTCTCGAAAGGTGGTCTGTTCCGGTCATTCGAGCAAGCAGGGTCGGGAAAATACCGCTTGCATGCGCACGTTATGACCGGGGAGATCGATCTGCGCTGAAGGCATTCGGCTCAGCGCTTCAGCTGCCCCACTCGGCCTCGCCCGGTTTAGCGTAATACTTTCGGTGCACGGTCGGTTCCGCCGGGCTCGTTGTCAATTCGAGGAGAGTTAAACGGGCTGCGGCGAGCATCAGTTTCCGCTCGTTCTCTGCAGCGCGATCCCAGGAAGAGGGTTCCTCTTCTCCGACACGGCAGTCGCCGTCATGCGTCAACGCCTCTTGAAAATGATGGAATACCTTCGCCAATTGTTCTGCGGAAACGTCTTCGATCGTCGACATGAATTCCTACCCTTTCTGTGGTTCGGCGACCTGCTCCGGGCCTTGGTTGCGTCCTCGTTTGCACAGCTTGATCAAGACTCCCAATCGCCACCGAAGCATTTCATCCATTGCGGGTGAGGATTGTTAATCCTTTGCGCCCTCGACTGATTTGATCATGGAAGCCATAAAGATTGAATAAAGGGGTTCATAGAATCTTCCTAAGAAAAGCGAGGGGTTTCAGGCGCATGCGGGTAGACGACGATTCACTCCCCGGGTTCGAAGCGATATCCAACCCAAGGTTCGGTAACGATGTAACGTGGCGACGAAGCGTCTGGTTCCAGCTTCTTGCGTAACTGACCCACGAACACGCGCAGATACTCGACCTGTTCAGTGCTTTGTCCACCCCAGATTGCGCCCAACAAAGTCCGATGGTTCACGACCTTGCCCGGACGGCGCGCTAAAAAGACGAGCAGGTCGAATTCTTTCGGAGTCAACCGCACCTCGTCTCGGCGAACCGTCACTTTGTGTGCGCCGGTATCAATGCGAAAGTCGCCAACCTCGATGACTTTGTCAGCGGGATCGCTTTCCGAAGGGACTCGACGAAGATTAGCCCGCACCCGCGCCAGCAGTTCGTTCATGCCGAAGGGTTTGGTCACATAATCGTCGGCTCCGGCATCGAGCGCCTCTACCTTCTGCTGCTCCTTGTCTCGAACAGAGAGCACGAGAATGGGAACCTGAGAGACAGCGCGCACCGTCCGGCAAAGCTGGATACCGTCGATCGATGACATGGACAGATCGGTGATGATCAAGTTGGGCGACCAGTCTTTCATGATCTCCAGCGCCATTTCGCCGCTATTGGCAATGCGGATGTCATACCCTTGGGCCGAAAGACTGGTGCGCAGCACGCGCGTAATCTGTGGCTCATCATCCACGACCAGAATGTGAGGTCGGTCCACCATTAGCGGGCCTCCTGTGTGACGATGTGTACATCAACGGACGGCGAGTCGCGCAGAAACCGCTGAATGGCGGACATATAAAGATAGCGCTGCCATCCGGAGCGTGCGGACCTGCCGAAGATGACCTGTGTGATGTGATGCTCGCGCACCAGCTGGGCGATGCCTTCGGCGATGCTACTGCCGGACCCACGTACCGCGTGTGCGCCAAGGTTCTCTGCGAATCGGATATTTTCGGCGAGAGACTTTTCATCCTCCGGCCGCGTATCGCGGCCTACATCGACGTAGAAAACATAGAGCTCGCCGCCCATGGCCGACGCCATGCGTGAACCACGGGCAATCAGGTACTGAGCTGCGGGATTCGAACTGACACACACGCCGATGCGCTCGCGCACGGTATGTGTCGGTTGCGAGCCGTCTTTTTCCAGAAAGGCGTCGAGACTGCGGTCGACCACGCCTGTGACCTGCCGCAGCGCCAATTCTCGCAAAGCGATCAGATTGCCGGTTCGAAAAAAATGCGAGAGCGCGCGCTGCGCACGGTCTCCGGGATAAATATCACCGCGCTGCATGCGTTTCAGCAGAGCCTGGGGCGTTAAATCCGCCAGCACAATTTCGTCCACTCGCAGCATCACCCAGTCCGGAACCGTCTCTCGAACCTGCACGCCGGTGATCTGTTGCACAGTCGGACCGACGCTCTCCACGTGTTGCACGTTCATCGTGGAGAGAACGTCGATCTTGGCCTCCAGCAATTCCATGACGTCTTCGTACCGCTTCGCGTGCTTGCTGCCCTCGATGTTGGTATGCGCCAACTCGTCGATCACAACTACCGCTGGCTTGCGGGCGAGAATTCCGTCAACATCCATCTCGTCAAAAACCGTTCCCTTGTACTCGATTTTGCGCGGCGGAATGCGATCGAGTTTGGCGGCAAGTTCTGCGGTGGCCTTGCGACCATGACTCTCGACCACTCCCACCAACACGTCTTCCCCACGGCTGGCGCGACGAATCGCCTCGCTCAACATGCTGTAGGTCTTACCTACTCCGGGAGCGTAGCCGAGAAACAGTTTAAAAATTCCGCGCGACTTTTCCTGCGAAACTTCGCTCAGCCACTCGTCGGGTGTCTTCGTCATCGAACCTATTGTCTTTCGCGACGCCTGAATTGTCACCTCCATCGTACAATGCGGATGTGAAAAACGCGTTCAGGACCCAGGTCGTACGCTACGCACTGGTGATCGCCGCGATCGGCCTGATCACGACCATAGATTTCAAACTGCACGTGAATCACACCACGGTGGCGTTAATGTTCCTGGTTACCGTGCTGTTGACTTCGGCTTACTGGGGATTGCGATATGCCGTAGTGATGGCCGTGGGCGCCACCGCAGCCTTCAATTTTTTCTTCCTGCCTCCCATCGGAACGTTCACCATTTCTGATCCGCAGAATTGGGTAGCGTTGTTTGCCTTTCTGGTGACGGCACTGGTGGCGAGCAACCTCGCTGAACGTGCCCGTCGCGAGGCCGAGGGCGCGAAACAGCGTCGACGCGAAGTCGAGAGGCTTTTCAGTCTGAGTCAGCGGTTGCTGGCATCGGAGAACGTTCTCGAACTACTGAACGCGCTTCCGCTCTATGTGCAAGAGACTTTTTCCGTCGGCAGCGTAGTCGTCATGGCCGCCGACCATCCTACTGTTTACCGCTCCTCTCTGGATGCCAAATTCGAAGAGAGCGTTTTACGCTCTACACTTTTGCGGGGCGAACCCGTCACGCAAGGCGGCGTCTCCTATGTGCCTCTGCGCCTCGGGATGCGCACTGTGGGAGCACTGGGAGTCACCGGGGATGAGCTTTCGCGGGAAACGCTCGACGCCCTGGGAAGCCTGGCCGGTCTGGCCATTGAACGCGCCCGCGCTCTGGAAGCCCTGAGCAAGAACCGAGCCGAGCAAGAACATGAGCGCCTGCGAACCGCCTTGCTCGACTCAGTCACCCACGAGTTCCGAACGCCTCTGACCTCCATCAAGGCGAGCGTAACCACCATGCTGTCGGGCGCCAGTCTCGACGACCAAGGCCGACGCGAATTGTTGACCGTCATCGACGAAGAGACCGACCGCCTGAACCGCTTGGTGGGCGAAGCCTCGGAGATGGCTCAACTTGATTCGGGAATGTTTAAGCTTGATTCGCGGCTGCACTCGATCTCCGAAGCGCTCGACCTGGCCCGGCAGGACGCCAAGGCATCGCTAGAGAAGCATCCCCTGGAGATCGTCACTGGCCCTGACTTACCACCGGTGCGGATGGATCTGCAACGCATCCGAGAAGTGCTGATGCACCTTTTAGAGAATGCCGGAAAATACTCCGGCCCCGGAGTTCCCATCAAGGTTACCAGCGAGGTGCAGGGCGACCACCTGCTCACTAGCATCGCTGACCGAGGCCCCGGCATCGATTCGTTCGAACAGTCTCTGATTTTTGAGAAGTTCTATCGCGGCCAACACCAGCGTTATACCGCGCCCGGAACAGGCATGGGCCTGGCAATCGCGAAGGTGATCGTCGAGGCACATGGCGGAACGATCGGGGTGGTGAGCCAATTGGGCAATGGATCGGTGTTTTCCTTCAGCCTTCCGCTGGAAAAGGCGACGAGAACGTAGGGCTGCCGTTCCGGCGTTGTGGTGGCGGCTCGCTACCGCCGGCAGGACGCCGTCGCTACCTTTTAGGGATTCTTAATGTAGAACGCCGCTTCTTCCGGCCGGACCACGCGCGGAATCCACAACGGCCGACGCAATCCGCCCGGCCCCGGAGCAGGGCGTGCCAGCGCTTTCCATCTCTGATAAACGGCGAACGAAAGATTCGTATCCACAAAAATATCGCCGTAGCGGTCATCGGCCCCGGCCTTTTCAACCCGCACCATTTGATGCCAGCAATGCATTCCGCTAATCGGATCGGGGTGAACCGGAAACGTGATGTCCTGATGCACTCCCGCATCACTCCACCACACACGCTTCGTCTCCGGGTCGGCACTCTCGTAAGGGGAGACGCTTTCAATCTGCCGCATCTTCCACTGCCCCTTGCCGACTTCTTTCAGATCGACCCACGCGCTCGACATGCGTTCCACCTGATCTTCTTTATTGATCCGCCAGCGACCGAGGTGATGAGAACAGGCAACCACACCCGGCGTCAGCCCTTCGGTGACCCAGGCATGGAGCACGAAGTAGCCAATCTCGGTGTGAACCTTCATCAGGTCGCCGGTGCGGATGCCGCCAAGTTTCTTCGCGTCCACCGGATTGACCCACAGCGGATTCTTGTGCGAAATCTCATACAAAAACTTGGCGTTGCCCGAGCGGGTATGAATCAGATTCGGCAGACGAAAAATCGGCAGCAGCGTGTAAACCTCGCCGCGCGCGTCTTTCGGCCAATCCACCACGGGCATGTACTTCGCATCAAAATCTTCCCCCGCTTGCCCCACAGATGCCGCTTGCGCCGAGCGATGAATGTGGCTTCGGTAGTATTCCGGCAAGGTGAACTCCGGCCACTTCCAGTCCGCCATGGTTTTCGAAAACAGCTCGAGTTTGCGAGAAGGAGTGTTATAGCCAACGACTGCCTGGTCTTCGATCATCACTCCGACGGGCTTACCCGCCTTCGTCACCACTCCGTTCGCTTCCACTTTCGAACCCGCAAGTTGGGCGGCTGCCACGGGCTTCTCATTCTGCTTGTAAACGTCGCGCGTCACTTCGAAGGCGCCATACCTGCGCATATATTGCAACGGCGTGAGCCCTTCTTTTTTGGCAGTCTCGGGCAGACCAGGAACTGAGTTGTCGAAAATCCAGCCGTAGTATTCGTCCACCGTCAGCTTCTGCCCGGGCCGGTACGGCGATTCAAAATACTGGCGAATGCCCATCGATCCGTCCGGATCGATGGCCCACGAAAGATTGATCCAGAACTCGTCCTCTTCCCACACCTCGCCGGGATTCGTCTGGTAGGTGTAGTCGAACTTCTCCCCGCCTCTTTCGCGCAGGACACGATTCACAGGCTGGCGAAAACCAATCCATTTTCCAGCGTAGGATTCCTGGCTCATCAGGTCGTGGCGTTCCGAGCTGAATCCCATCGGCAAGACGTAGTCGGCAAACCATGCCGTCTCGCTCCAGGTCGGAGTCAAGGCCGCGTGGAGGCCGAGTTTCTCTTCATCGCGCAGCATCTCGATCCACGAAAAGCCGTCAGGATACGTCCATACCGGATTGAATACTCGCGTGAAGTACGCTTCGATTCGGCCTCGTCCTTCCTTCAGAAAATGCGGCAGCAGAAACGACATTTCATGCGTACACAGCGGCCACTCCTGCGGATAAAGCAATTCATTCCAGTTCTTCTGCGGCGGCGGAACTTTGAATGTCTTCGGCACAAACTTGTTCCACGCGTTCAGATTATGTCCGCCTTCGGTTCCGACCGAACCGGTCAGCACATGCAGCAGCATCAAGGCCCGCGCCGGCTGCCACCCGCCCAGATTTCCAGAAGCGCTGCCGCGCCATAAGTGCGAAGCGAACCGGCTTCCCGCCGTGGCAATCTCGCGCGCAGTCTTGACGATTATGTCCGCCTTGACTCCACTTTCTTTTTCAGCAAACTGCGGCGTGAACTGCGCGTAGTGCTTCTTGAGCGCTTCAATGAGCGCCTCAAAGCTCTGCCCCTTCGCCTTGAAGCCATCCACTTCCAGTTCTTCCCAGTTGGTCCAGTTCTTCACGAATGTGGCATCGAATCGGTTCTCGTCGAGAATCACTTTCGCCATCGCCAAAAGAACGGCAGCTTCGGTTCCCGGATACGTCGGCATCCAGTAGTCGGCCATGCTTGCCGTGTTCGACAGACGCGGATCCATCACTGCCAGCTTTGCCCCCGCCATCTTTCCGTCAATGATCCGCTGCGCGTGCGGATTGAAGTAATGTCCCGACTCCAAATGCGCTGAAAGCAAAAGAATGAAGCGAGCGTTGGCGTGGTCGGGAGATGGCCGGTCGGCATAGTGCCACAGCAAATAGCCCAGACGCGCCGACGACGAGCAAACGTTGGTGTGCGAGTTGTGCCCGTCAATGCCCCACGCCTGCAGCGTCCGCTCCATGATGAAGTCGTGGCCTGGGCGCCCCACATGGTACATCACTTCTTCGCCGCGTCCTTCCTGAATCGCTTTGCGAATGCGTGTGCCGAACGTCTGCAGCACTTCTTCCCACGATGTGCGCGTCCACTTCCCTGCTCCTCGTGCTCCGCTGCGCTTCATCGGATACAGCACGCGATCCGGATCGTGAATCTGATTGATCGTCGCCGGGCCCTTGGCGCACAGGCGTCCGCGGCTCGCGGGATGCATGGGATTGCCCTCGAACTTTGCTACCTTCCCCGTTTCCTTATCGACATACGCCAGCAGTCCGCAAGCGGATTCACAATTGAAACAGACCGTGGGAACCAACGAGTAGTGCTTTTCAACGCGACGCGGCCACGCTTCGGCATCCAGTTCCACCCAGTCATCCCACTTCTCCACCGGCGGACAATAGGCGAGGTGGCTGCCGTCGCGTTTGAAATCGGTCATCGAACTGTTCTCCGTACGGCTCAACTATTCGGTACGCTCTGCCCCGCCATCACGAAACACCACTCAAAGATCAACAGACCAATGAGAGCGAGCACTCCTGCGACCCCGGCATTGTGGAAATCGAAAGGCGCAAACCAGAGCAATGAACATGGCAAAAGCCCGCCCCCCACCACTGCTCCTCCCCAGAACCAGTTTCTGAAGGGTCCGTGGGTGATCAATCGAGCTGCGTACGCCGAATTGTCGGTGGAGTGCGGCATCATGAATTCAGCCGCAACGCTGAGCAGGTGCAGACCCAGACTGAATCCCAGTGCTTCCTTTGCGACCGCCAGAACCTGCGCTGAGCCTCCTGCTGCAGAAGGGAGTAGCGCCAGAACAGCCGCGCCGCACAGGAAGGCCTGCACGATCAAATGCACGGGAAGAAGCGGAGTCTGCCACAAGTCTCGCCCCTCGCACTGTCCAAAAAGAAATGCGGTGTACATGGCAGCGAACAATCCCATCAACACTGTGGGCCATAACAACGCGGCCGCGCCCGCGGAAAACCCGAACACTGAGGCCAGCCAGAACAAACCACTGAGCCCGCTGTAGGCAATGAGAATGAAGGCTCCGCGCGCCAGCCACGATTTGCTCTGCGGGGTGAAGACGACCCGCAAAAAACGCGCCTTGTGCTCGAGATCCCAGACCAGTAGCACCGTCGTCAGTGACGTAAATAAGAGAGCGATCGTGGAGAGCACGATGTCGCGGGTGCGATCGCTCCCCAAACGCCCGAGGAGCATGGCGATCGCAGGTGTCGCCAGCGCGCCGGAGCCGATGGCCTTCGTCCAGCAGTACGCCGGTACCTGCCAGCCCCAGGGACGCGCGTGCGAAACGTCATAGGCCGCCAGAGCATTCTTTTGCAGCAGCGGGCTGTCCGGAGGATACAGTGCCCCGCCGCCATGCAGGCTCTCGTTGCGCTGCGACCACATGTAAATCGACTCATGGCGTGCCGCCGTCGGCACGATCGCGCTCTCGTCTCCATCAATGTAATAAAGTTTCGGCCGCGTGCCCTGCTCGGGCTTGCGCACCCGGACCGGTTCCCGGGCCAGCAGTTGCGCGATTTCGCCATCGCAAGCGTCCAGATCTCCGGCAATGATGGCGTGTTCGGGGCACACGACCACGCAGGAAGGCTCCAGGCCTACTTCGGTGCGATGCGCACAAAAATGGCACTTGGCTGCTGTGCCTTCATCGGGATCGATATAGATGGAATCGTAAGGGCAGGCCTGCATGCATGCTTTGCAGCCGATGCAGCGTTCGGAGCTGAAATCGACAATGCCGTCCTTGCGCTGGTACATCGCCGTGACCGGACAGATGGTCACGCACGGAGGTTTTTCGCAATGATTGCAGCGGGTGACCTGAAAGACGCGCCGGGTGTTGGGAAAGGTCCCCTTCTCTACGTATTTCACCCAAGTGCGATTCACGGTGAGCGGAACGTGGTTCTCCGTTTTGCAGGCCACCGTGCAGGCGTGACACCCGATGCACTTGCGGTTGTCGATGATGAATCCGTATCTCATCCAGAACTGTCAGGGCGCGCCTCTGAGTTGACGCACGGCTTGGGTATTGTAGCTGACGAACCTCGCAGGCCTAGTGACCGCTTGGAGGCGCAAACCAAGGTCATCCTGCGAACATGCGTTCCCGCGTCGATTTTGCCAGAGTCCCGTCGCCCTAGGCTACAATTCAGGTGCATTTCCCAGATCATCAGGAACCGACACTTAGGTACTCACCCGACTCATGACTGCTGACATTACAACCGGCGCTCCCGCTGTGCTCGACGACAAAAAGAATTTTTATAACCGCTTCCTTCTGCTCGTAGCTGGGCTGGGGGGATTGCTCTATGGCGTCGATGTCGGCATCATCGCCGGCGCGCTTCCCTATCTGCAGGCGACCTCGCACTTGAACGCGGGGCAACTCTCCTTTGTCGTGGCTGCGGTGTTGCTGGGAAGCGTGATCTCGACTCTGTTCGCCGGCTTGCTGGCAGACTGGATGGGCCGCAAGTCGCTGATGTCGCTCAGCGGTGTCATGTTCGTTATCAGTATTCCGATGATTGCCTTGTCGCATGGCTATGGACCGCTGGTGTTCGGCAGGCTCCTACAGGGCGTGAGTGGCGGCTTCATCGGAGTGGTCGTCCCCCTTTATCTGGCGGAATGCCTTGTGGCCTCGGATCGTGGCAAGGGCACTGGAGTTTTCCAATGGCTGCTCACGGCCGGAATTGCGGCCGCGGCCATCGTGGGCTTCTACTTCAGTATCCGCGTCGACGAAGTGGCAAAGCTCGGCGATGCTGCCCGGCTCCTTGCATTCAAAGACACGGCGTGGCGCGGCATTTTCTGGGTTTCGTTGCCACCCGGCCTTTTGTTCGTGATCGGCAGCCTGATGGTCGCTGAGTCTCCTCGTTGGCTCCTGCGCCGGGGCAAGAAAGAAGCCGCGTACGACGCTCTTCTCCGTTCGCGCACAACGGAGCAGGCGGATCTCGAGCTCAGAGAGATGCAGGAAGTTACTGCTGCGGAACAAGGAAAAGCCGCAAGCGGGGCAAAGGCCAGTGAATCACTTCTGCGCCGAAAGTATGTCATCCCGTTCGTACTGGCGTGCATCATCCTCGCATGCAATCAGGCCACAGGTATTAATTCGATCATCGCGTATAACGCAAATATTCTGCTGCAGAGCGGACTCTCCGACGTTGCCGCGCATCTGGGCTACGTCGTATTCACCATCATCAATTTTTCAATCACGTTCCTTGGAGTCGTCCTGGTCGACCGCAAAGGCCGCAAGTTCCTGCTGGGAATCGGCACGGCAGGAATTATCGTCTCGCTGATCTCGACTGGAGTGCTGTTCCTCAGAACCGAGGTCCACCGCGTGGATACCAGCAGGGCTGTTCAGTCGATGGTCACTCCGGACCAGCGACTCAGTTTGCTCTACAACCAGGAACTGGCTCGGAAGGTGTTGAACTTGACGCCGGCTTCACTCGGTCCGGCGATCGACCGCCCGACATCTCTGGTCGTCATTTATTCCTACGGAGATTTCAGGGCGGCGAGCCAGGTCGTCCGATCCGACGACCCAGCCGCCAAGCCGATCGAGATTACGCGCGACAGTTGCGTACCTGCGAACAAAGTCGTGGCCTTTTTCTCCAACCCGTTTGGCGACCTCGACGCCTCGCGCCAGGCGCCGCTAAGAATTGAAAATGCCCTGATCAGCCCTGTGCCCGAACCCCGCAATGGCTGGATGGTGGCGATCACGCTGTTCGTGTTTATGGCGTTTTTTGCGGTGGGTCCCGGCGTGTGTGTTTGGCTGGCCCTGTCAGAGTTGATGCCTACGCGCATCCGCTCCAATGGGATGAGCATCGCGTTAGTCCTCAACCAGGCGGTATCCACAATTATCGCGGCGGTTTTCCTTCCGACCGTCGGCAAGTACGGATACTCAGCCATGTTTTTCGGCTTCGCCGCTTGCACCGTGATCTATTTCGTCACCGCGACCTGGTTCCTGCCAGAGACCAAAGGGAAAACCCTAGAAGAAATCGAAGCTCACTTCGAAGGCGCCAGCCTGAAAGCGTAGGGTGCTGGAGCGCCGGCAACTTGCCGGCTATCCCGAGGCCTCGCATTCAGGGGCGAGTCTCGCGCGCCGGCCACCGAGACGGCGCTCTACTCTGGCTGCGCAAGTTTGCTCGTCTTAGTAAAAATGATTTACTCTCAGCCCAGTCCCATGACTCCTGCAAAGAATAAGAAGGACGTGACGAACCAGAAACATTCCCACGCTATGCGGCGGGAAATCTACGAGCAGCCTGCGGCCATCGCGAAGACGGTCGAAAAGCACCTGAAGGATGACATCATCTTCCCCGGGGAGCTGGATGCCATCGAAAGCGCTCTGCTCACTTTCGAAAAGCTGATTATTGCCGCCAGCGGATCCAGTCGCCACGCCGGCCTCGCGGGCGAGATCATGATCGAAGATCTCTCCGGAGTGGCCGTCGACTGCGAGTACGCGAGCGAATATTGCTACCGCTCGACTCATGCGGCCGTGGATCCGATCGTGATGGTGATTACGCAGTCCGGGGAAACTGCGGACACGATCGCGGCGCAACGCGAAGCTCTCACGCGCGGCGTGAAGACCATTGCCATCTCGAATGTCCCGGACACAACCATTGTCCGCGAAGCCGGCGCTGCCCTGATTTCCGGGGCTGGACCGGAACTGTCCATCCCGGCGACGAAGAGCTTTACGACGCAGCTTACCATTCTCTATCTGATGGCGCTGTTTCTTGCGCGCAAGCGGGGGCGGATGACATCGGAAGTGACACGGTCCTATATGCAGCGGCTGATGCGCCTTCCCGACGCGATCGAACAACAACTGGCTACTTGGGACGCGCTGGCCGAAGAGTTTGCGGCGGTTCACTTTAAGGCGGAAAAGTACCTCTATCTCGGACGGGGCGTGCACTACGCGATCGCCCGCGAGGGCGCGCTTAAGCTCAAGGAAATCTCTTACGCGCATGCCGAGGGATATCCTGCGGGCGAGCTCAAGCACGGACCGAACGCTTTGGTCGATGAAAAGTTGCCAGTCGTCGTACTGGCGACATGCGACCACCACGACCCAGATTCGATGTTGCGATACCGGCGGACGTTGGAGGTCATGAAGGAAGTTAGATCACGCCGCGGACCGCTGGTTACCGTCGCCACGGAAGGGGATCGGGAAGTCGCAGCCATTGCAGATCAGGTCTTCTATGTTCCCTCGGCTCCCGAGTTGCTCTTACCCATCGTCGAGGTGATTCCCCTGCAACTGTTCGCCTATCACGTCGCGGTCGACAAAGGGTACGACGTGGATCATCCTCGCAACCTGGTGAAGGCGGTCGTCACCGAGTAGTTATGACGATTGGAACGGGGTGCCACCTCTTGATGGGCAGGATGCGCAGATCTAAGGACGTGCCGGACTTATAGGGTCGTCGTTGTGACAGAGTCCAATGCAGGTAAGGGCGACGACAACCGCAACCGCGGAGCCTATCGCCCATGGTGAATTCATGAGGGCTCCGGCGGCCGCCGCATAGCCTTGATCCTTCATGGCGGCTCCTGCGCATTTCTCTTCGCGCGACTTCTGCTCGCCTTCCCGCACGCTGACCCGACCGGACTCGATCGGCTGCTTGCCTGGCTGTACCTTGCTGGACTTAGTCTCGATGTTCACATCGTTCTTGAGCGCCGATACGCTCACCTTTCCGTCCACATCGGCGACGTCGTAGTGGGTCCATTCCGCATTGTTCACAGGCACCACGATCACGCAACCCACGCGCACTCTCAGGCCGTGGCTGGTATTCACCGACAAACTCCCGTGCTCCAGAACCAGTTCGTCGACTTGAAACTGAACTATGGTTCCCGGATTGATGTCGGCGGTCGATCCGCTGGCCTCGATCCGGGCGACCGACTCTGGTTGCGTTTCAATCAGGTCGCCGGAAAACAAAGCGGTGGAAGATGGAGCGGACTGCTTATTCACCAGGACTCCGACACCATTGCTGCGCATTATGGCGGAGGCTTCTTGAGCCGCCAGGGAAGGCGGCAGAATCGCGACCATCGAGAGGCAAACGAAATGGCGCCACTTAAACAAAATTATGCCCCGCAATGTTCCATACATAGCGTTACTGGAAGCTTAACGTGTCGGATCGAAGGCTGCTATTGCCTCTCGTGGTGCCTTTGGAAGAGGTTGCGGGGAGAGATTGCCAGTCGAACGGGCGGTCAGGCGCGAGTGAAATCGATGTATCCCAACCGCGCGTCTGCGCGAATGAGTTTGACGCGCAATTTGTCGCCCACGTCGAGTCCCTGCGCACCTTGCGTAAGGAGTCCTTCAATGCGCGGCTGCAATACGCGAACGAAAGTTCCGTGGTCGGTGACACCGCTGACGATAGCATCGAAGACTTCGCCGATGCGGTTCTTCATTGCCATGGCCACGAGTCGCTTCGACATGTCGCGCTCGACCTTTTTGGCGGCGTTTTCTTTCTCTGTGCAGTTGGCCGCAATGCTCGTCAGTTCTGCGTCGGAATAAGGATTGGGCTGACCAGCCAGCATGGCCTTGAGGAGGCGCTGGGAGACGACATCGACGAAACGCCGATTGGGCGCTGTGGAGTGCGTATAGTCCTGAACCGCCAGCCCGAAGTGACCTGGCGCAACTTCGCCGGGGCGCTCCAGAACGTATTCACCGGGGCCGATCAACTTAATAACGGCTAGAGAAAGGTCCGCGAAGTGATCGGCATCGGCTGCCTTACGGCGCAGCAGGAAATCGTTCAGAGCCTTGGAGTCCGGCTGTGCCGGAAGCTTCTCGCCTTTGGAGGCGGCGAGCTGCACGATGCGGTCCCAACGCTTTGGAGTCCGCACGATTCGCCGCAACGACGAAACCTTTTCGAGCATGCGAGCCACGACGCCATTGCCAGCAACCATGAAGTCTTCGATTAACTCTGTGGCACGGTTCTTCTGCTGTTTCACGACGTCGACGACCTGATCGTTCAGCAGCAGAGGCTGGAGTTCATCACTCTGCAGAGTGAGGGCTCCGTGCTGAAAACGCTGCTCCTTGAGCTTCTGGGCGACCTCATCCTGTAATTTCAGTTGCGCTTGTAAATCTTTGGAAGCTGTGACTTTGGGCGGAGCAGGTGCAGTACCTTCCAGCCAGGCTCCTAACGAGTTGTATTGCAGCTGAGCCTGGTTACGGACAAGCGCACGATACACGTTGGAAGACTTCAGACTTCCGCTGGAATCAACCACAAACTCAACCACAACGCTGAGCCGGTCCTGATTTTCTAGAAGAGAGGTAATTCCCGTCGAGAGTTCTTCGGGCAGCATGGGAAAGTTACGAACTCCGGCATAGACCGTCGTTGTCTCGCGCGCGGCATGCTGGTCGATAGGAGTCTGCTTGGGCACGAAGGCGTCGACGTCCGCGATGCCAATCATGATCTTCACATCGCCATTCGGAAGACGCTCGGCTACTTCGATCTGATCCAGGTCGCGAGAGGTGTCATTGTCGATGGAGGACCAGAGCAGATTCCGAAGGTCGCCGATATTTCCGGCGGGAGCGACTTGCGGGGGATGAACTTTCAATTCAGCCACCTGTTGGGAAACCTCAGGCGGGAAATCTGGCTGGAAACCACGTTGCTGCATGATCTGTTTTGCGGTCGCTTGCAGATCAAGAGTCGAAGGATTGCCGTCGTGCATGAACTCCCCGCTGCCGAACTGAGATGGAATCAGGCTATCACGCAATGCGGAGGAACGTTCCCGTAAGCCAGTAAAGCAGCAGAGCAGCCTCAAAGCCTGTCTCGTGCCTTGTGGTAGTTCTTCAAGTCTTGCGAAAAGAACGTCCCGCAAAGGGCGCCAAGGATTCACAAAACGCATGAGTCATCTTGTAGCCACATGGCAGACTGAGCCATTGGTCTGGTTTGTTGTTGACCGTGAACCCGGCGGCTGTGGGAATTCGCCGAAAAAAATCTTACCAGATGAGCGCCTGCAACAGGTTTTGAGCGGGGTTCAGTTTCGGGAAGCCCGCATCATTGAGGGTCCCCCCCCCATACACCTCTCTGAAAACCTTACCCGGGCGCGGAGTCTACCAAGAGACCCGGCAAAATCTTGAGGGCAAAGGGTTTACAGGTCAAAGCCTGGAGAAGAAAGGACTTGTGGTTTGGTGATCGTTCCTGGTGCCGCCTCCGCCTTGGCCATCATCTGTTCACGGGCGGGCGCTGGCAAGCGCAGATGTCACAAGCAGGCTGAGCAAGGCCTAGCCGCCATGCAGGCGCTCGAGGTCGGCATTGGTATAGACGTGATTGGCGCGCGTCTTGTGGGCCCTCGAGAACGCAGCAATGTCGCCGAGTGGAACCCCGTATCCGCGATCGCGCAGAGACTGCGCGTCGACCATGGCTACGACGCCTGTATTCACCATGCCCTCGGGCAACTCGACCGGCGTCTCGGTGTTGGAGAGTTCGACCACACTGGGCATCGGGTAACCGTAATAGATTGGCATGAGATCCGGAGCGCGAGTAGCTTCTGCATTCACGATGGTCGGTTCATTGCCCACGACTGGTTCCGTCTCGGGTAGGCTTGTAATCGCGGGTTGCACGCCATCCAGAGAAAGAGATGGAGTGGCAATCGGGCGCGCGAACAAGGGATCATCAAGGGTCATCAGATATTGCGGACCCACGGAAAAGTTCGTGTCTTGGGCGGAACTGATTCCCATCATGACAAACGATAGAAGGAACAAACTCACGAGACGCATATCGGCCTCCGGAAAGCGGACTTCAAAACACATTATGAAACGAAAGCGAGCGAATTCCAATAGGGATCTTACCCGGTCTGAGGCTTCTGGTAAGGGTTTTGCCCTGTTGCAGGCTTCGTGATTCGGATGTAAGGAAAAAAACACCAATCCAACTCGAACACCAAGTTCCGCAGTCTTGAGTGGTGCTACGATGCGCCAACGCAATCGTCCACCTTCGAAAGCTCTGAACTGTCGAAGAGCGGCGATTGCCTAAGACTGAGTTCATCCCACCGCAGGAACGTCTCTCCGCCCGGTTGAGACCTCGCGATTGCACGCCATGACTGTTCTGAGTTGTCTTCCCCTGACCGAAGTGAGCGGCGCGGCTTGCCTCAGCCTCGTGCTTGCATCCGGCGAGTGCGGTTTTGTTCGGGTCTCGTAACTTTGTTCGGGTCTCGTAACAATGTTTTATTCTGTTCAATTTTGAACAGATTTGCCACCCGGCACCTGTCGTACGATCCCGAACGAGGAGTTCTGACATTCATCATTCCGCTCAAGAGGTTGTGATGACCCTACCGAGAGTTTTACTGGCAGAGGACAATGACGCGGTGCGCGATATGTTGCAGCAAGCGTTAGAGCGCGACGGATTCGAGGTGGTTACGGCATCAACCGTAGCTGAGGCTCTGGGTCGGATCGCGGCGCAGCCCTTCGACGTACTGCTCTCTGATCTTCACATGCCGCACGCAGGCGATGGCTTCACCGTTGTTAGCGCCATGCGCCACACCCACCCGCAGGCAGTGACGTTGGTGCTGAGTGGCTATCCGGCACTGGACGAGGCCATGTCCGCTATTCTCCTCCAGGCGGACGAAGTCCTTGCAAAGCCAATCAAACTCTCCACTCTAAGGGACACGATCCGCAAAAGGCTAGCGAATCCTGAGGAACATGCACGGATGACCACCAAGAGCGTGGCCTCCATACTTGAGACCGACCTCGACGACACAATTCGCGACTGGATTGCCTTAGTTGAGAAGAATGAAGAACTGACCTGTATTCCATTAGGCTTTCAAGACCGCACCAGCCACCTTCCACATCTCCTGCGCGATCTGATTTATCGACTGCGACTGCCCGCATCGTTGAAAGCTCCCTTCTCGGCTGCGGCGCGGGAACACGGACAACTGCGCCGCAAACAAGGCTACTCGCCGGCAATGGTGGTGGAGGAGTCGCGAATCCTGCAGGTCAGCATTTTCAACACCATACAAAACAATCTTGGGAGCGTGGATTTCAGCAGAGTCTTGCTGGACGTTATCACCATCGCGGACGAGGTGGACTCGCAGTTGAAGCAAGCGATGCTCAGCTACGAAACTGGATCCGCCCGGTCAGCGGCCTAGGCGGCGACAAGAAGTGAGTAGTGAAAACGACGTTCGCGATCGCTGGGTGCCGCGGCCAGCGTACGTGCGCGAGAGCGATCCCGGTTCGTGGGCCTGGGGGCATCCGGCGAAAGCGCGCCCCTCTGGTAGCCATCATGGCAATGCCCGGCCTTTGAGCTGTTGTGGCATGGTGAATGAGCGCCATGAGCGGCAACCCAAAGCAAAGACTCGAGTGACAGCTTTCAAAGAACCGCAATTACCCTTGCTGCCTGTCTCAAAGGCGTCATGAGTGGAATCCCTGAGCGCCCGTGACCGGCACGGTTGTGAGTCTGGCGGTTGTGAGTTTGAAGGAACGGGTGGGAAGAGTTAGTACGGAGCCAGCCACGAGCGCAGCTCGGCATCGATCGATAAGGCCCCTCGCGAGTATTCTTGTGCAATGAACAAAAAGGAAATCGAATCGCCAAAGCTGACCGCTGACTTCCTGATCTGGACAACTGTGTTCATACTCCTGCTGTTTGCGTTGCTCGCCCATTTCGTTTGGAAGGTCTTCTAGAGGCTCGCAAAACCCTTTAGTGCAGATCTGTTCGCATCTGCAAACCTGGCCTTCGCCAATTGCTACAACAATTATTCCCCTTCCATAGTTCCCCTTCCATTCAGGTTTTTGCGCGCATTGTTAATCGCAGATGCCGCCGGCACCGGCCATGCGTCGTTCGCGCCGGTTGGTGCGAATTACGTAGAGCATAAAGAGCACGACGGCCATGTTTCCGATAAATAGCGCGGAGCGAAGAAGGGTCACACCGCGAGAAAGTTCTCGGATCTCCAGCGGCAACAGGAGAGCGCCGGAAACCAGAGCTACCCACTCGGCCCAGGTGCGACCCTTCCACAAGCCATAGGCTTCGGTGAAGCGCAATGCGGAATACGCAAACGCGATGCGGGCCGCCGCCCACAAGCGCGCGTCGGTCACGTTGTCGGCAAAGTCCAAGAAGAGTTGGGCGGAACGGCGATCGGTGCTGATGTGGAAGAGGGCAAGCAGACTTTCTGCGTACAGCCAGACGTCTTTGTGCACCAGGGCAAGCGCGCACAATCCCATCAAAGCAACGAAAATTCCTTTGAAGCACTCGAATAGGGCTACGGCCTTGAGCACTTGCCGTTGGCGGCGATGGTATGGCTCAGGCGTGGGGGCGGGCTGGGGCATGAACGCTGGCGGTGACTCAAGGGCAGAGTATCACGGGCATCAGAGGTGGGACATACAGTGGTTCCCTGTCAGGCTTGAGATCTTGGCGATCTCATCTTGGCGATTGGTCCTCGGCGATCCCCGGGGGACGATCTTACCTCGGTAACTGGAGTGGAACCGCGAAGAGTGTAACGATCAGAACGGGGATGAACATGCAGAGATCCGCTGTTGCTGTCGGCGTGGCGATTTTTTTGGTTGGCAGTTCATGGGCGCAACAAACTGCGCCTCCACCACAAACCGCACGGCAAGCTTTGATAGAAATGTTCTTCAGCAAGACGTCGGGGACCTTTATGCAGCATCTCCCTGCGGCAACGCGCGCGGCGCTGGAAAAATCAGGATCGCTGGCGACGTTGCAGCAGTATTCTCTGCTGACCAGCCAGCTCCAGACGCAGGGACAGACTGTGCAGACGTTTGAGACCGGGTCGGTACTTTTGTCTTCGGAAGATTTGAAGACCGGACAAAAGGCCGATATCACGGTGGAGAACGACGCGCTGCGCGGCGATCAGGATGACATTGAAGTGACCTTCCACACTTATAAAGACGGCCAGGCGCAGCGAACTCCGTTCATGCCGCAGGTCATATTCTCAATGAAGCAAGAATCGCAAGTGTGGAAGTTGAATGAGATCTCCGTAACGATCCACTTGCCGCTGGCGGACCCGGACTTTTTGAAGGCCATCACAGAAAAGATGAGGCCGCAAACGAGTGCGATTGGCACGCTCACTGCGCACACCGAAAACTCGGCGCAGCCCGCGGGCAACGACCCGAGGGTGCTGGCATCGATGCGAGCCATCCTTACCGCGGAACTGACTTACGCCAGCAGTTACCCTAACCTGGGATACACTTGCACGCTGTCTGATCTCGACGGATTTGGCGGCGGCGAACCAAATGAGCATCAGGCGATGCTCATCGACAGCGGGCTGGCCAGCGGAAAACGGTCCGGATTTGTGTTCACTCTATCGGGATGCGGTGGAACACCAGCTAACCATTTCCAGCTCATCGCTGCGCCAACCGGGAATAGCTATGGACGGAAGGCGCTTTGCGCAGATCAGTCAGCCGAGATTCGGTCCTCGAGCGACGCCAATCCGGCGACGTGCCTGGCTAGCGGAACGGCGGTTCAGTAGCAGCGGAAACACAATTCCGGGGCTGAAGCCCTATTCCGTCTGTAGGTGCTTGATCGCAGCGCTCGAAGCGTTGCGTTACCTTAAAACAACCCACTTCATGGAACAGCGCCTCGCCAATTCTGCGGCTGGACGTGGGCGTTCGGGTGTGTGGCGTTCGGAAGTGGCGGTGGGCCGCCGGATGGGTGGCGCTGCTTTTCCCTGCGGTTTTCTGCGGGCGGCGAGGGCGCTAGCTTTTGTGGATTGCAGCGCGCAGTTCGGCGACGATTTCCTGCGACGCTTTGGTTGCCTCGGCGTGCTGGTTCACGTTGAAGGAAATTGCACCCACGCGGGCGTGACCGCCGCCGCCGTAGCGCTCGCAGATGCGGGCCAGATTCACTTCGGGTTCTTGCGGGGCCCAAGGGTTCGATCCCACTGAAACCTTCACGCGGAAACTGCTCTTGCTGAGGCCCACGCTGTAAACCGATTCCGGATGCAGGTAGTAGGGGATGAATTTGTTGTAGCCTTCGAGGTCCTGGTCGCTGACGTCGAAGAAAATCGTGCCGTCCTTGCACTCGGTGCGCTGTTCGAGAATCCCGATGGAGAGTTCGTGGCGCTTGAGCAAGGGCGGAAGAAGCGGGGCCACAGATGGTTCCTCGAGAATCTCGGCCAAAGACTTCGTGGCCAGCAGCGGAATCAGGTTGGGGACAAAGCCGTGATCGGGCGCCGACTCGATGACCATCGTTAATTTCATAGCCGGCGCTTTCATCTCAACCGCAGTCTTGGCGTCAGGATAAAGGGCGCCGTCAATAATGTCGGTCCAATGTACGAGATCAGCGACGGATGAAGGATCGAAGCCAAAGCGCTGCTGCGCGATCATCGCGATGAAACTGGTGCAGGACTTGAAATCGGGATCGTAAAACTTCCGGTTGCTCTGGTCCTGCTCGAAGTGCTCAGCATCGGCGGGCGAGAGGAAGGCGCTCTCGTGATGGTCGAACCACCAGGTAATTTTGGGCGAACTGGAATATTTGAAATCGACGATGGCGTTCTCTTCGCCATCGAATTCCTTTTCATCGAACAGCGCACCGGCGCGATGAACGAGGCCCGTGAACTCGAAGTCGGCGTCCTCGCGAATGCGCTCGCGGTAGAAGCGGGAAAATAACGCGGCGGAGGAAGCTCCGTCAAAGCATTTGTCGTGATAGAAGACCCGTACTCGCAATGAACTCCCCGATCACCGAAAAGATTCCCGGCCGAAAACCACGCTGCGGGCGTGGGATTCGGTCGCGGGTAAAAGCTACTAGGATTGACAGCTTACAGGAAGAAAGTCAAGAGCGGGAGTTTTGCGGTGAAGTCTCTTGGATGGGACTCTTATTCATTTTGTCCAATTTGGCCCGTTTGCCAACGTGCGTGACTTTGGGTCCATGGTTTCGTTTTGACCGCGAAAGTTCGCCAAAAAGAACCGGAATTGCGAAACTAAGCCCCCACTGTTCTTGGGCTGACTTGCGAGAACCAGTCCAGACTCACCTATCTGCCTTTTCGCGCGAACGGTACGGCGACAAAATGCGACGAAGCCCGATGCATCGGCGCGACGGGCCTCAGTCTACATTGCATTCGCTTGCTTTTCCGCTAGGTCGCCGATGATGGGCAGTTTATACATCTGTCCCTGATTCGCCTTCATGAGCAGGACGATCCAGATGATGAATCCTCCAAGGCTCACCAGAAGGTGAAGGGGAAACGTGATCAAAGCCACGAACGGCACGAAGGCGAAGATCGAAAGTCCGACGTGGAGAACGAACAGGGCCCCGGCGAAAAACAGGCACTGCCATGCGTGGAAGCGGATGAAGCGATTCTTATTGTAGGGTTCCATCACCAGAAAGATAATCGCTGGGATGATGGTGATATACGCCAGCATGCCGGCGACGTTGTCGGTCATACCGCCGACTGAGGCGGTAGTGGGCGAAGCGGGCGACGTTGCAACTTTGCCCGCACAAACTGAACAAGTAGTGGTGCCATCCGCGATCTGTGCGCCGCACATGTTGCAAAAGGCCATAAAGGTGTCCTCCCGGTTGTGTTTGGGGTGAAGGGCGCGGCCCTGCAGGTTGCGTGCGACCGCCGCCAACTGACGCTGCGGCAAGGTACCAAAAAGCCTAAAGCAAAGCAATCGACAATTTCATATTCCCGGGAAATTGGCTAGGGCTGGGCTGCTTGCCGTGCGGCAAAATCGCCGAGCAGGGGAAGTTTGAACATCGCTCCCTGGAAAGCTTTGACCACCAGAACCAACCACAACACAACAGCCGCAAGCCCACCCATGGTGGAAAGCAGCACCACAAAGAGTGGTCCAACCACTGGGATGATAAAGAGCAAAAGGCCAGCCAGTTTGAGCACAATCGCGAACAGGATGGCTGACGGCCAGAGTAAAAGGCACTGCACGGAATGGAAGCGCACAAAACGGTTCGTCTTATACGGCGCAACGACAAGGAAAACGACGGCAGGGATGAAAGTAAGGTAGGCGAGTGCCCCCGCGATGGGTTCGGAGAAAATGCCGACCTTGCCCTGCGCACGCTGTTCGGCTTGCATCGGGAGGCCGCAACCGGGACAGAAAGCAGCGGTCTCGGGCATTTGAGCAGCGCAGTGCGGGCACGCCGTCAGGCTGACACTGGTGGGATCCATTGTCCGGACCATATCAAAACGGAGGATGGGCAGCAAATGGGCAGAATCACGCTAGCGAATTGACGCAAGGCCGAGCGGAGAGTATGTTCGTGCAAATTTAAGCGCAGACGCAGCTGCGATGCTGCGCGCCTCCGGAGGTTGTTTGAGTTTGGTCTGCGAAGCTTGCGGGAACGGCATGACGGCAGGCGAAAGATTCTGCCGGGTCTGCGGGCGCGAGGCTACCGCTGGTCTCGCCGGTGCGTCGCAAGTCGGCGCCACCGGTCCGCCAGCCGAAACCAGCGGAAAGGCCGTTTTCAGCCTAATTTGCGGGCTACTGTTTTTCATCCCATTGCTTTTTGTGGCGGCAATCGTGTTTGGCCACCTTGCTTTGTCGGATATTCGCAAGAGTGCGGGACGTCTGAAAGGGACGGGGCTGGCGACGGCGGGGCTGACGCTCGGTTACTTGTGGATTCCGGGCATTCCAATTTTTCTGATCCTCGCGGCCATTGCGATCCCGAACCTTCTACGGGCGCGAATGGCGGCGAACGAGTCCTCAGCCGTAGGTGCAGTACGAAGCTTGGTGGTTTCGGAGGTCACCTACGCGTCGCTCCATCCCCACCAGGGTTACACCTGTTCCCTTTCGGATCTGGCCCAGGCGGCATCGATTCGAGGGCCGCTGGCTTCCGGCCAGAAAAATGGATATGTGTTCGAACTGACTGGCTGCTCGGCGGGAACCGAAGGCGGAGCGAATGTGAAATTTCAGGTGGTTGCGTATCCGCTGAGAGTCAATCAGACTGGCGTGCGAGCCTTTTGCTCGGACGAATCCGACCTCGTCAAGGTAGATTCCGGCGGCTCCGCCCGAGCTTGCGTGGAGAACGGCAGCCGGTTGCAGTAATTCCGAACGCGTCCAGGAGGAAACGAATGTTTTGCACTCAGTGCGGGGCGAATAACCCAGATACTGCGGCAGTATGCGCGCAATGCGGCAGGGGCCTGCAACCGGGCGCTCTGGTAACCACTCCGTCGCAGCCCACGGGCGTGGTTCTGCCTCCGGGAACGACGGTGCAGAACTATCTGGTATTTGCGATTCTAACCACCGTGTTCTGCTGTTTGCCAGCTGGAATTCCGGCCATCATCTATGCCGCGCAGGTAAACAGCAAATTGCAGGCGGGCGACCTGGCGGGCGCGCAGCTGGCATCCAAGAATGCGAAGATGTGGTGCTTGATCGCGCTCGGAGTTGGACTTGCGTGCACGGCGATGTGGGTGATGCTGACGATGTTGGGAGTGCTGGGCAGCCTTTCTCGGCATTAAGAACCGGAGACCGCCGAATGATCGAACGGAACAGGAATCAGTGGCTTGCTGCGCTGCTCACAGCTTTTGCTGTGGGCGTAGTGATGCTGCGGTTTTTCGATCCGGCCACCTCCGGCATGTTTCCACCCTGTCCAGTGCATTACCTCACGGGATGGTATTGTCCAGGATGTGGGTCGCTGCGGGCGATTCATCAACTGTTGCATGGAAACCTGCGGGCGGCATGGGGCTTGAATCCGCTGACTGTCGTTTTAGTGCCATTTGTGACTTACGGTTTGGCCTCGTCCGCACTGTTTGAAATTCGCGGGCAAGGGTTGCCGCAACCTTTCTTGCGGCCGGTTTGGATCCAAGCGCTCTGCGCAGCGATCCTGCTGTTTGGCATCGCGAGGAATCTGCCGTTGCATCCGTTTGATCTGCTGGCGCCGGGCATGGTACGACTGTGAGGAGACGACGCCGTTGGGGCGGGTCTCCGGTCGCAAAAGCTTGACCTACGAAGTACCCTAAAAAAGGCTCCAGAGGGCGAGAAGGCAGGCGGCGCGCAATCGGGGCAGCAACTTAACAGAGAAGCCCTTGCCAGGGACCTCGGAACTGGCAAGCCTCGCACCCCAAGTCCAAGAGCTAACAACCAGGACCGTGATTTTTTTTGCGGCAGTCCTCGCAGACTCCGTAGATCTGAAATGTGTGCCGCGTGGTGAGGTAGTGGTACTTACGGCCGATTGCCTGCTCGAGCTGGCCGACTTCCTGAGAAAAGAACTCGACCGAGCTGCCGCAATCGGTGCAAACCATGTGGTGATGGCTGCGGCGGTTGTACTGGTGCTCGTAGCGCGCGATGCCGTCGTGGAAAGCAACTTCGCTGGCCAGGCCGCACTCCGCAAGCAGCTTCAGGGTACGGTAGACGGTGGTGTAGCCGATGCGAGCGTCTTTTTTCTGCACCAGGCGATGGAGTTCGTCAGTGGATAGGTGGTCGCGGGTTTCAAGGAACGTGTGGAGAATGACATCGCGCTGCTCGGTTTGCTTCAGCCCGACATCTTTCAGATGGCGGTGCAGGATCTCCTGAGCCTCGCGGACCATCTCTCGCGAGATGGTGGGTTGATCATCGATACGCTTCTGCAGCATGGCGGGTCGAACTGAGGTCAGGATACCATCCGGGCATCTTGAAAATGAAATTCATTTTCAGCGCGAGGCAAGGCCTGAAGCTGGCATACAATCAAGATTCCCGATGAACACTCTGGCAGACATCAGCGCACCCAAGACCCGCCGTACGTCCGTTTCCCGCCGCTTGCTTTGGCTGTTGCTGGGCGTGGTCCTGGTTGTTGCGGGGGCGATCGCATACGCCTACTATGTCGGGCACTCTGCTCTTCCCCAACTCGATGGGCGCCTGCCGGTCAGTGGCCTGACATCGATGGTAACGGTAACGCGCGACGGTCACGGCGTTCCTACCATCGAAGCGGCCGGCCTGGAAGATCTTTTCTTCGCGCAGGGTTATGTCACGGCGCAGGACCGTTTGTGGCAGATGGATGTGCTGCGGCGCTTTGGCGGCGGAGAACTCTCGGAGATTTTGGGCGAAGATCTGCTCAAGGTGGACCGCGAACAGAAGGTTCTAGGTCTGCGGGCAGCGGCGACGAAGGCTCTCGAGACGGCCAGCCCGCGGGATCGCAGTTTTTTCGAAGCCTACGCGCGCGGAGTGAATGCCTATATCTCGAGCCGAGTTCATAACCTGCCCATTGAGTTTCGCATTCTCGGGTATGCTCCCACCCAATGGAAGCCTGAAGATTCTCTGGTCATCGCGAATGAGATGGTCAAGGATCTGAACTATCACTACTTCTACGATGCGCTGGCTCGAGAAAAAATCCTCACCAAGCTGGGTCCGGATTTGACCGCAGACTTGTACGTCAATCGCTCGTGGCACGATCGTCCGCCGACCGTCATGCGCGAGGATTTGAACCCACCCGAGAATGCCGGCGATTCCGATGACGAGGACAACGAGGATTCCCCGGACAACTCGGTCACGCAGAAGGTTCCAGCTTGGCTGGAGAACGCGGCGACCGAAGGGTTGCCGGTGAATGGATCGAATGACTGGGTGGTCTCGGGCACGCACACGGTCACAGGCAAGCCACTGCTTTCGAATGATATGCACCTTGGTCACCAGATGCCGAACCTTTGGTACGAGGCACACCTGCACGCCGGCAATTTGGATGTTGCGGGAGTCACGCTGCCCGGAATGCCTTATGTGATCGTGGGTCACAACCAGCGGATTGCGTGGGGATTCACCAATGTCGGTCCAACGGTGACCGACGTCTATATTGAGAATTTCAACGCACAAGGCGCATATCAGACGCCGGGTGGATGGGCGCAGCCGGAACATCGCAGGGAGGTAATTCACGTCAAGGGAAAGCCCGACGTGAACGTGGATGTCAGGATCACGCGTCACGGGCCGATCGTCACGGAAATCGTTTCCGGTGAAACGCGTCCATTGGCGCTGCGATGGACACTCTATGATAGTTTGCATATCCCTTTCCTGGAAGTGAATGAAGCGCAGAACTGGCAGGACTTCCGTCGGGCCTTTTCACAACTGGACGCGCCGGGGCAAAACGTAGTGTTTGCCGACGTGGATGGAAACATTGGATATCAGACCACGGGCAAGGTTCCCATCCGTGCGGCTGGAGATGGAAGCCTTCCGGTCAGCGGCGCCGACAACGCGCATGAATGGACTTCCTACATTCCGTTTGAAAAGTTGCCCAGTATTTACAATCCGCCGTCGGGAATTATTGGGACGGCGAACGGAAGAATCACGCCTGATAATTATCCTAATTCCGTCAGCATGGAGTGGGAAGCTCCGTGGCGGACAGAACGGATTTATCGTGTTCTGGAATCGGGCCGGCAATTCTCCATGGCGGACATGCTCGCGCTACAAAACGATGTTCACTCGGAAGCCGAGCAGTTCGCGGCCGAGCGCTTTGTGTACGCGGTCGATCACGCCACGAAGCCTTCGGCGCGCGCCAAGCAAGCAGCTGATCTGATGCGCAGTTGGGATGGGCGCATGCTGGCTTCGTCGGCGGCGCCGACGATCGCGGAGAACTCGATTCTTGAATTGAGGCGACTGCTTCTCGAGCCGAAACTGGGAAGCGCTCCCGCGGACTCCAAACAGGCAGATACGGTGCTGAACTGGAAAACGTATTCATGGGAAATGCGCTCGGTGTGGCTCGAGAATATTTTGTTGCACCGTCCCAAGCGGTGGCTGCCGGAGGCGTTTCCGAACTACGATGAACTGCTAACCGCAGCCGTCGATGCGGCCGTGAATGGTCCGACGGTGCCGAAAGACTTGGCGTCGTGGCGGTGGGGCGCCTTCAACGCCATAGAAATCCAGCATCCGATCCTGGGAAAGATTCCGCTGATCAAACGCTGGTCGGGGCCGGGAGTGCAGGAGCAGTCGGGTAGCGGATACACGGTGAAGGCAGTCACGCGGCATCATGG
>Ga0209006_10000770_pt1 | contig 29536 bp, 47 predicted proteins | sample JacPin_JW_Ref_O2_FD_188567 | JGI IMG/M metagenome (GOLD analysis project Ga0209006, IMG submission 188567) | Forest soil microbial communities from Algoma, Ontario, Canada - Jack Pine, Ontario site 1_JW_Ref_O2 (SPAdes) (version 2) | ecosystem: Environmental > Terrestrial > Soil > Boreal...
GTTCGAATTCTGCGAATGGGTCGTAGTAGATTACAGACATGTTTTAGGATGAGGTTTGAGACAAGTAGTTGGGGTTTATATACTTTCGAGAGGACGATCTGGAACATTGGAGCATCTTGTAGAATATTCGGATAATATAAAAGGAAATGAAATACGTCACTATTAAATATTACATAATAAATCTGCCAAGTAATTGCCAAGTAATTGCCAAGAGAAAATTGATCGAATTAAATAAAGAGGAAGAAAAGAGTGATTAAGTAATCGAAATGGACAGTCTCTCTCATTTTTGTCTTTGGCTTGATTGTAACGATTCATTCGACGACCCAGAATCCCTTTACAATCATCTATGCAACAACCACATCGGAAGAAAGAGCACAAATAATCTCTGTTTGACTTGTAAATGGAAAGGTTGTGATACTTCTTGTGCGAAGAGAGATCATATCACAAGTCATTTACGAGGTCTGTCTTTTTTTTGATATTTTATTATTCTTTTTCATCTCACCGTTCGATAAATAGTTCATACTCCTTTAAAACCACACATATGCCAGATCTGTAAAAAGTCCTTCAAACGTCCTCAAGATCTCAAAAAGCACGAAAAGATTCATACAGAAGAACATCATGCTCAACACAGGCATTCAAAGGCAATTACTGTACTCGACCCTACTTATCTTTCCAGGGTACGTGGCGAAAAACAATCTACCAAACCGACAAAGTCTTCCACTTCCCCTAATTCTCGCCATCTCCCTCGTTCTCTATCCCATTCTTCGGACGGTATGTCCTTCAAAATACCACCGTCATCCTCATCTTATCATCTTCAGGTTGGATTCATACTACTTCACCTACCCCTTCTCACCAACACCAACCCACTCCTCCCCAAGATCTCTTTCCTCACAATCATTCCCCCTCTTGGCAAGTTTTTCAGTCAGACAACGCACCACACACCATTGCCCCTTCAAAGAGATCTCATGACTATAGCCTAGACGATCTCTTCTCTGATGTCAAAAAGAGGAAGGTCAATCCGTCGTATGATCCTCGTCAGTGTCCCACATTCTGTTATCTTTTTCTCTTCACTTTACGCCTTTTTGCAGACATGGCAGAACGTTTGAATAACATCGCCTATTCAAATGATCAGCGTCAATTCAACCCCCGTCTCGTCTCTTTGGACATTCGCACTCCGGATGAATTAGTCGACTTTAGTAACTTTCTTGTCACTCTCGGCAGAGACGTTTCCACAGGTAGGCATGCCCACCCACCGTTATCGCACAAATTCCTATCCCTACTTTTCAGATTCCTACTTTGATCCACACTCTCTCGGTCAACTCGGACTTGCAGGCATGCCCGACATGCTTTACTCGAACGAGCACACGTTCTCCTCAGACAGCCCCTCTCAACCCTATCAATCTCATCAGTCTGCCTCCTCAAAGTCGAGCCATTCCTCCCTCGACTCCCCTCAATATCGCCCCCTCTACCCTTCCATCAACGATCAAGCTGTCTCTTACTCCCCTCCAAACCACGAATACATCTCATCTGACCTCCGCCGTCTCTCTCCTCCTTCCTCCGTTACCCCTCCAGCATCCTACACGACCCAGCAGCCACCCCTCCACCATACCCAACCTGCCTCTCCAAATTCGACATCTCTCTTATCTACCCCAGAGTTGGCAACAACCCCACAGATCCCGGACTCTACCTCCTCCTTCGACTACATCCGTCCCTCCCGTGGTCTACCCCCAGTCCCCCACCTCGGCCCCGTCGACTATACCAGCAAGACCATGCGCACCATTGTCCCCCTCAAAGCAGCCCCCGGAACTCATACCGCCGATTCCCGTCCTACCCCAATCGAACCCAAATTACCTCCACCTCCTTACCACGGGGCTCCCGCTAAACTCACATCCTTCATCTCTTCTCCCTCGGATTTGCTCTACCCTCTTCTTCGTTCGGGTGACATCAAGTACAAACTCCCTCCGATCCAAAGGATCTATCGTTCACCCTCTCCTTCCATGGGCGAATCCGCTCCGAGCTCAACGGCCTCTTCCCCAATCACGAACAACACAATCGTGCTCCCCACCCTCCGTTCAATGTCCATCGCACCTCCTCGGCGCACCTCAGATTCCGACGATCTGGCACACGAGATCGATAGGATCGGCTTGGAAAATCGCACAACCGAAATCACTATCGAGGTCCGAAGGAAGCATGCCCAGCTCATCCAAGACTTGCTCGTTTCCATCAACATGGACTATAAACGAAGAGTCGGCATACCCACGAGCGGGTGAATCAATTTCCCCATCATGCGTTCCTCTCCATGTATATATATACAAGGACTACGATCAGCCTTTTCTTTTCTTTCTTTCGGCTTCTTATGTAGATGTGTCGAGCACCTGTAAGACGCTCTGTGTAATAGTATTCCCGTTATGTATCAGTTCTTTTTCAACATCAGCTTGATTTTCGGCGCAGAACTCGACCGAGGTGGATCGGCATCCTCAAGAGCAGAGACAGGCGGACTCGTGGCCAGTGGAGATGGCACAGCTACAGGATACCCGAAAGTCGAACCTGAGGGTCTGTTAAATCCAAGATTGGTTGCCGACGGCGGAGGACTGGTAGCGCTCGTGGGAGGCGCAGTTCCCGCATTGAACTCGGCCCAACGTGGGCACTTCCGGTTCGTTTCTAAAGAAGCAAAAAAAATGAGGTTGAGCGGTCAGGGATATCAAAAATCAATTACTCATGTGACCCATTTGACCACAATGACCACAACGTCTCTGCAAATCGAATCAGCAAGGCCAGATGGAGGTGAAGGGATATGTGCCATACCGTTGTATCAGGTTTTACGGGCCGGTTCAGGTGCATGGGTGTACCTCCCTCCTTCACAATCTTAGCATTCTTGCGGTGCAATCGCCGTTCCTGATTTTTCTTCATCCTTGCTATCTCCTCTTCAAGTCTAAAATTCCGAAACAATAGACATCAGCCATAATCCCGCGGAATTGGTGCAGAGTCTCGCCTCTTCTTTGCACGCTTATCTTTATCCGCATCACCCGTAGGCGCCAGACTATCAGCGAGAGTGGCTTCCTCTTCTAGTACTTGGCGTCCGCGCACGTATGCACGGATTACAGCAGGATCACGGATGATTTCTGTTCGCCATTCGCCGTTAATCTGATACAGATAATCAATTGCATGTACTGAAAAACCTGGCTCATTTGAATCATCACGCACCAGACGTTTAATTCGCAGAACCCTGCTGCTACCATCTGGGCCAATGCTCGGGTCCCCATCAGGTTCGAGTGAGGATCCTCGGCTAAAAGCAGGCGATGGAGGGCCTGATTGGCCAACCAGTGTCGGCATAGGCGACATCGCCGGGGAATATGGGATACTGTCTGGTCGGACGGATGGTTGCCGTTGCAATTTTTTGACATCCTTCTTGTCTTCCTCGTCTGTCAACTGCGGCTCGTCTTTCCTACTCAGCGAGTCAAATTGGGCCTTCCAGATTCGCTCAATTTCAGATTTATATATTTGTTGTTGTTCCGCGACGTTATACCGATGGGCAGACTTGGGTCGATTCTCGGCTTCGGCTGTGGGGTTTGCAGTTGCGGGAGCAGGTCATTCGAGATGACTACGGTGAGACCTACCCATTTTCTGCTCGTAATCTTCTCCAGCTTTGACAAAAATATCCTTCATCGATATACGAATGAAACTGAAAGCTTCGCCACGACCTGTCGGGTCGCCGTCTCCGTGAAGCCGCAGCATGGCTTTGGCCTGAGTAGCAAACAGAAAATTCTTGGTCGTGATCCAAGGAGCGAGTTGCTGTTCTACCGAAAGATTGGATTCGTCACCGTCGGCAGAATCTGCCGTCTGGCTATACCCAGCGTCTTGCAAGTGTCGTTGCCCAACTTGCATGCTCTCCGTCAACACCACTTGTTCCGGCCCGACCATCTTCAGCATGTCTGCGTCAGATGGAATCAACCACGTAGGCTTGAGCCTCCAAAACCCTTGATGCGGACCACGTCTGTGGTACTCCATAAATTCCTATTGCACAACAACTGGAGCCAATTATCCCGTGATTCAATCATTTCACCAACCTTGAGCCTCTGCCTCATTTGCAACTCGTTCTGATCAGGAAAATACTTCATCAGCCTTGAGATCTTAAGGCGTTCACCCTGGCTTTTCCTCAAGAGCTTAAATGCAATGATCTGCAACCGGTACTTGATCGTGTTCGTGATCTTTCGCGAATGCGGTCCCGGTACTTCTGTCACTGGATATGTTTGGCCGACAACAAACAGGTTCTTCATTTCGCGTAAATAGTATTTCGTCTCGCCTTTCACGGTATTTCTGTTCGAAGTTCAAAAAGTGCCGGTGTTATAGAAATAAATTCATGAAAGACGAACCTTATCACCAAAAAGTCGGTGGGGTAAGGCTTGTGACGAAACAGCGGTGCTCGAATGAGGTTGTTGTACAGTGCAGGAACAGTCTGACCAGGGTAAACATATCCGAATTTCATGAATGGAGATTCGTCTTGAGGATCGAGGACGAACGGCACACCAAGATCGAACTATGAGCGGGTTTTAGATGAACCAGCAGTAGTCCAGGATCGCTAGCCGACCTTTGGTACATGGTCATCTTTCTCATCCCTCTTGCGGTAGTAATTGACCAACGAACTTCCCATTCCGAAATTTGGTATGATGGGTGGATGTTCTTCCTGTTCCATGTATGAAAGGGTAGAAAACTGCCGTGATACACCAAAAACACGCACTGAATATTCCCACAAAACAAAATTGCTTGTATCACGCAGGCTCAAATCGCCACTTTTGCGCAGCCCTTCACCAATGTTGCCTCCTTTACCAAGTTTCCGGCCGGCTTTGTCCTTCTTTTTCTTGGCTGTCCGCACTTTGCTGAAGTGCAGCTCGATGTTGGATGGGAATTGCAACGCAGGTCGGTGGAATGATCTTGCTTCTTGTTTCGACAAACGTGTCTTGTACTGTATTTAGATGTCAGTAAAGTAACAAATTGATTTTGTGGGGGAAGCCTACAAAGGGAAGTTGCAACTTCTGTGCTGGGTATGCGTGCTCTACAACAAGTTGGCCAAATGTCTGACGGACACGGTGGCGTCCCCCGTCCTTGGAAACTTCATAGAAATTATCATTGGAAAGATTGAACTTGTCGCGTGCTTGGCTGCCATCCGTTTTAAAGCGTTTTCTCGGTCTTACGGTGTCCACTGTAATTGATACATCCAACGGTGAGATCTCAACAAAGCTATTCGAATGACTTACAAGACACACGTTCTTCAGGAACGACATCGTCCTCGTTGTTGAACTCCAATTGGGTAAAGTCTCTAAAGGGTGCCCGCGGGTTCCAGATGATGCTTCGTGTCCACGCACCAGACTCTAACATTTTATTGGCAGGTGTCGTGAGGCCACTACCCTGCGGAGTTGCGTGCGAGGGAACGTTCTCGGGTTCGTAAATTACCTGGTCTTCCCAATTTGAGAGGAGCACTAAATCAAAGATGCGATCGTGTAATGGCATGGAAACAGGGGCGTCAGTTCTTTCCCGTTCCTGATAGATCGATTTTTGTTACATGGGTTGATGCCGACATGAGAAAACACACACCTCCAATGCACGAGACAAGTCCACCTCCACACTACCAGATGCCACCACTTCTTCCACACGCTTATTCTCTACTTGCCTCTTAGTATCACCCACGACAGCTTCCAAGAACCCCCTTTGAACTTCTTTTTTTCTTGGATACATACTCTCAACTTCCTTGACATCAGAGTTGCTTCGTTGAATGTGAATATGCACAGCGTACCATGAAACGGCCTCTTTGCAAGGCGTGATTTCCTGACAGTATAGCCCTTGAACAGCTCGCTAAAGTCTAGGATCTTGTCCCTTTCAAAGGCTGGGAATCGTTCATAGACGCTCTTTGGTCGCTCAACAAGGCGCCTTACGACCCTAGTGCGTTTCTTCTTTTCTCGAACATGCATTTCCGGTTTCATTATGGATTCATCGGGTCCCTCTTCTTGCATCTCGCGATCAACCTCCGCCTCCCAATCCTGTCCTTGACCGGAACCCACGGCACCATCGTCATCCCAGTTCTCGTTCAAAATGTTGCTAGATTTCAAAGCCGGAATGCCAGAGATACCAAGTTGGCTAGAAAGCGCTGAACGGGCGGGTAGTGAGAGGGTGGTGAGAATTTGATCGAGAGAAAAGCCAGTCAACGCCGAGACCACCTCGTTCTCCTCTGGAGCCGTTGACATCGTGGTGCTGCAGTAGACCTGCTGAGTCATCCACTTGCTGAGTCATCCACGCGCCCTATGAAACACGTGGGTTCGTGACCACCGCCCGCAAATTATTTACTATTGCTTATCGCTTAAATCCTGAATCATGGATGCGGCCCTCGCCTTGAAGCTCGACGTAAGTAATCCGTTCGTGATTTTCCAGCTCATTTATCCATGTCGTTACAGGCATTTCGCAGTCAAGTTACGAAGACTGCAGAGCACATCATTTTCTGCGTGTTTCCTTCCAAGGTCATCTTCATGCTGTCGTTGTGCAACTCCTTTTAACATAGCTTTCTAGATAATGTGAATATTTCGCGTCGGTATGATGTACACGGATTGATCTTTGAGCACCTTCAGAGAACTCCAGCAACTGATCGACTCGACCTCAGAACCGGACTCCCCGTTTCATCTGTCTCATGCTTCAACGACAACAGATCCGACAGTTTACCCGCCGCCTTTACCATCATCTCCTCTCTCAGATGAACCTCAGTCCAAGAAGCGGAAAGCATCAGCAGACGGCACCTGTTGCACGCCACCATCCGGTGTTGCGAGTGACACTCAGTGTGCGAGATTCCCACATGTCGTGCTTGCGAATCAACACATAACGGAAGTTCATCGCACTGTCAAAAAGGAGTGCGAACAGTTAGCTGATTTATCGGTGAGCAGCGTTTCTGTTTCGCAGGGTGTTTGCGTTTCATGATTTTGAATTGCAGGATAAAGTCAAGCTATGGGTAACGTTGACGATGCCAAAGTATGTTTTAATATTCCAATTTTTTTTTGCTTCAAAGGCTGATTCTTTCTCCAGAATCGAAGAGTACGCACACCCATGTTCATGTCGTGTGCTGATACTTATCATTTGAAATTGCACAAGCGGCGATAATTTTGGTAAGTTCGTACATTATTGTTTGTTGACTATACTCTTACACTCGCGTGTCAAATCATCAGGCGTGCAGGTACAAGAAGGTATGTTTCACGATATCATCACCGAGTTTGGAACCTGACCGATTTCGCAGAGGTCCTTTCAGAGCTCCATAGAGCTCAAGAAAGTGCATATAACTTACGCGATACCTCTCGTCAAGACCACATCGCGAGAGCCAAAATTTGCTCCAAAATAGTCAAGTATCCCAATATCGAAGACTACCCAGTACGTTTATCAAGTGGGCAGGTTTTCACATCCTGACAATATTGTCATCTCTCCGTTGTTTCAGCTAGCTTTGAAGGAACATGACGAAAAGCAGCTATATCTTGCTCGTCAGCATCTCTTCGACATTCGTAACGTGTATGCGGTCATGACCGACATTATTCAGAAGAACATCGTCAAGGTGAGCACGGTCATGTACACTTTGAACATCTGACTGATTCCTTTCTGTAGATTCGTGCCCCTAAAGCAAATAATGGCGTGGGCTTATATTAGAATGTGATACTTGACCATCAATCAATATAGATTTCCGGTTGTCCACAAACTGAAATCGTCACTTCTCGGTCAATCATGCAAACCATGAAAAATAAATTGATTTCCGCCGCCGCCCCGATTCCTCGTCTTTCCATTTCATCCTCCACGCCGTTCGCCTAAGTAAGATTTTTGAGATTTATGAAATTGAACGATCGACTCCGAAAGGCACGTGCTTCCAGTTTGTTGAAAGCCTCAATTCCTTTCAGCAGTTTCGAAAGTGCTGTTACAACCTCTGAGAGCACAGCTGCCTATTAACACTCGGCAGAATACTTCTGCGCACAGTAGCCAATGCCGAAAGCATCTTCCAGGCCGTCGTTAGCCACATCCTCCTCGGATTTCGCCTTACCTCAATCATCGTCCACTACGACCACCGACGAAGTAACCCCCCTTCTGCCCCGATTTCGTCGTCCAAGTATTCTATCTCCGAAAGCAAGTTATCTTTCAGAGCCAAGATCTAGCAGTCCCCTTGCTGCCTCGTTCCAACCGAGTCCGAGGCGACGTCCACGCCACCATGCAATCGCGGAAGGCTCGGAGAGTGACAAGGAGAGGATGTTGACGGACAGCTCAGCATCCAATAGTTCACAGAATCCAACGCCGCCAGAGTATATTGAGGACAACGATAAGGATACGAGGATAACTACTGCCCTACCTCAGACCCCTCCGCGCAAATTGTCCTCCAGTACTATGGACACCCAGGACCTGCCTCTGCGGTCTATATCTCGCCGCTTGTCTTTCCCGGTAAGTCTCCTTTCCTCACACACCGCCGTGGCTTAAGTGATTACAAAGTCACAGCTTAGAACACCTCGTATACTCAGTCTTCGTGCTGAATCTCGGCCGGAAGAAAACGAAGTCAAATCGGAAGCTGCATTCCAGCGTCTAATCACATCTTGCTCGGAATTACCCATGCAAATACGCAGCCCACGGTGTCCCTCAGATCGCGGTCGATATCCGGAAGAAGCTGTCCAGGACGAATCTCAGCGAGAAGGGACACCAAGCGACGACTCCTATGATGAAGAGGATCAAACCTTTGCTTTCCATCCTACAACTACAGAGCCCATATATATCGGCAAGCCCCACACCCCAGCCAATAGTATCAATGGAGATGACTTGCCCATGTCACTGTCAGCAAGTCCCTGTACAGCTGGCGGTTCCATGGACGTGGATATGGTTGGCTCTTATCTTTCATTTCTTTAATTGTTTTTATAATCTTCTTTCGTCAACCAGCCATACGGTTCCCCAACGATAACATCTGTCTCACAATACTGGCGATACACACCACCACCAACGACAAGTGCGGTACGTTCGAACAAGCGCAAACGTTGGTCATTCTACATTTTACATATCCCCACTATGTTAACGTACCTTCACTCGGTTCAGTTGAGGAGAGATTCGACCCGTATCCAAGCGCCTCCAAGCGCCGTGCCGTATCGCCATCTATCTCCTACCTCCGAGAATCACACCAGTCTCTCATGTCCCCGATCTTGGCTTCTCGCTCGTCAAATGGAACTCCAAGACGTCCGATGCCAATCCCCATAACCATCCCTGGTTCCACAGTCAGCTCAGCGGCTTCCTCTCCTACCATAAGCTGCTCTTTTCCAACTTCAGGGTTGACGTTATCCCGCCCAATCTGCATCTCGTCGAGCCCCACATTACGGGCAACGATGTCATTGGCTAGTCCAATATCGAGGCCTCTTCCAAGGTCCGGTATGAGGCGAGGTGAGGAAGACGAGAGAGAGGTCGAAGGGGCTGGCGAAGCCGTTGAAGGACTAACCATAACATGACAAAAATTCTGGGCCCCGATTGGCCCTATTTCAGCTCTATGTTCGCCCTTGGAAGACTTCGCTTTCGATTCACTTTTGGGATAAATTCTCGTGGTCCCGGTAATGTAGCTTTTCCCGTCTCAGTGCTGCTGTGCTTTTGTTGCTGTCTGTTGTTGTATTCACCATACATGTATTTCGGTCCGTTTTATTTAGAATCCACTAATCCTTGTTCATCGCTGACCTGTAAAATCCTTCTCTCGCCTTTGAAACATGAAGCTCGGCCTCAGCTGCTGAAGGGTGATGGTCGAAATCCTCAGGGTACAAGTACAATTTGTCTTTTCATACATTCACGCTAACCATTCTTACCCTACATAAGTGTCTTCCGCAAGCCTTGATTTAATATTTGTTTGCTTCCTTGGATTGTTTTGAGGTTATCGCTGTGTCAACAATCTCAGACATGGCAATAACTGCCTCTTCTTCCAAGGTGCGTCCAATAACCTGTATCGAGATAGGAGCATTCTGGAATATGGAGGGTTCATCTAACATGCGTCATGAGCAGTCGGAATATAACCGCCAGCAAACGAAGGACTCACAAAGTTCATAATTCTTCCGATCGACGTCATTCAAAAACTTGTGGGCCGGCCTTTTGACGTCAAGGGAGGGATCAACTTTAGAAACTGGAATTGTGAGTGCTGTGTAGTCGAGAGTATTCCAAATCATCGTGTAGTCGACATTCCTGAATCATCCCAGGTATTCAAGACAGATCTTCAGGAGTCCTCGGTCAAGCGTACCTGTTCCGGCCATGAGGAATGGCAGCGTACGGGGCAACTGGCGCAATTATAGCGTCCACCGGTCTGCCAGTCCCAGTTGTGTCAGTAGTTCTCTCCCAGTGGTCGAGATATTCTTTCCGCAAGTCTCTCTTCGTTTTGTGAAGCTGCCAGAGGTTGTAGGCCGAAAACTCGGTGTCATCAGGTCGGAATCCCGCTTCTATCCCGTCCGATGTCTCCGTTTCTGGCGCCATGGTCGTGATTACCGGTTCCCCCGTGTGTGCGGTCGTCACTCTGTAATCTTCAGCCGCACCAGCACGCCAAATCTGATGCTGGGAGAATTCATGGTGTCAAGCTTGCACAAACTCAATGTGGGATCAGGCGTACGAGAGTCTGATTGATCTCGCTATGTTTGATCGGCTTCCAATCAATAACTATAACCGACAAACTCAATCAAAACCAGGGACAGGAGATATGCATCTCACCCTTGTGGCCAGCATCAAGCAATGCTGTCTTTGCCAATTCGAGGCCTCTGATGATCGGAGGATGAGGAATCACAAAGCCGTCATCCCACATGATTGCAAAGCAGAGGCCTTTCCCATTTCCGTGTTCGACAAGATTATACCCATCATCGTCCCAGGATTTTCTCACAGCCAAGGGATCCTTCGACCACGGTCTCATGTCGATTACAGCCTTCATGAAAGCTTTCACCCCACCCAGGCTACTGGACATCGGTCCTAGGACTGATGGTACAGAATCTTGACCCTCGAGGGAGTTCGCAGTGCCTTGATAGGGTATTCGGCCATAAGATGGTCTCAGGCCGTATATTCCGCAGAATGCAGCAGGGATTCGGATCGAACCGCCGACGTCCGAACCTACCCCTAACGGAGACCCGTTGAGTGCAATCAAAGCCCCCTCGCCCCCCGACGAACCGCCGGGAGTGAGAGAACGGTTATATGGATTCAAGGTTCGCCCGAAGATCAGATTGAATGTCTCGGGCCACTGCAATAATGTGAACAGGGGACAATGTCATCTTCAGCCTTTATACATACCATGAGTGTTTGTGGAACATTTGTCTTGGTAAATGGTACAGCGCCAGCGCTGTACAAAATGTCTACTAGAACGGCATTTCGTTCAGCAAATCTTCCGATCCACGAGACGTAGCCTGTAATGGTTATTAGTGCCACTGGTACTCAGGGTTGAACGTTGATACCTTACCCATCGTTGTCTCCAAGTCCTTGATGGATATCTGGTCCTTCAATGACACAGGGAGACCATGCAGAGGTCCCACAGGCTTCCCAGTATTCTCAAGGTATTCGTCCAGCTCTGCAGCGCGGGCAAGGGCACGTTCAACGAAGATTTCGGTTAAACAGTTTGTCTGAAATGCAGGATCCATCTGAGCGTCTTCCGAGGAGATAACACGAACTTACCAATTGGTGTGCGATTACTGCCCTCTTATAAAACGCCGTGGTAACCTCTACAGAGGACCAAGTTCCAGCTGCTAGATTCTTCAGTAAACCATCCACGGTAGCATTCGTTATCTCCAGCTCCTTTGATGACAGTAAGCCACACTCCTCTGGCAATGTCGTTACGTCGAGGACAGCATCAGAAGGTGTCGAAATAACCCATTGCTTTGGAATGGAATCTCGTTGCCTCTGTTTCTTTTCAGCAGCGAGTTCCTTCCAATCTCCAGCTTCAACCATTATCGGAGATGTACTGAAATCATATGACTCGGCATTTATGCTACATTACTGGCAATACGAATGAATGATAGGGAAGACCAGCTCTCTGAGAACAAGTACGGTCCATGCACACGCATAATGATGGCTAAAAGCTTACTGCGTAGTCTTGGTTGGTAGAAACCTGCTCCATTATGTAACTTATTTAAATTAATAAATAATCGCTAACGGTAGCGGATCACGTGATAGGAAGTAAGCATGTCCACCAGCCAAAAATTCACGAAGAAACAGAAAAAGTCCCTTGCATTCCGGGAACGAAAGCAATCCAAATCCAAGAGCGACCTCGAAGCAGACATCCCTGTTGCGGAAGATCAAGACGCCATCGATGAGGTAGACGGCCGGGCAGTGGACGAGGCTGAGAAGAATTCAGGAAAGGGCAAGTCTATCGATCTCGTGGTTGGAAAAGAGAAAAAGAGAAAACGGGAAAGTCTAGGCGATGGAGAGAGTGAAAAGGATGAGACTCCCCAACGAAAGAAGAGGAAGCCAGGAGAGAATGCGGAATCAACTGGACATAAAGTAGTAAAGCAGCGATTCATCTTGTTCGTCGGTATGTGTTCTCCTTATTCTTTCTACCGGCTTGATTTCCAGCAGTCGCCAGGAAACTTGAAATATACTACCTCACCGGAAGCAATCAAAGAGCACTTCGCTGCCTGCAGTGAGTCGATTGGTTGAATATTTTATGTAACACCATATGTATGATTTCATTTCCTATTCAACAGAGCCACCACCAACCATCCGCCTTCTCACACCCAAGTCAGTGCCCTCAAATAAGTCAAAAGGCTGTGCTTTTCTCGAATTCAGTCATCACAACTCCCTTCAGCAAGCGCTGAAACTACATCAATCGACCCTAGAGGGACGCAAAATCAACATTGAGCTCACAGTTGGCGGAGGTGGAAAGGGCCAAGGCCGGATAGCCAAATTACAGGGTAGGAATCGCGGGCTGCAAGATCAACGGGTGCGTCAAGTTCTTTCCTTGCTCAGGCTGGTACGAATTACTCGACGGTGTTCAAGCAGAAGAAAAAACGGGAGAAAGAAGGTACTTCCGCCGACGATCCTGACTCGGCGCACCCTCCAGAACGATCCCAACGGTACTCAGCGACGTCTGGGTTTGGCCAAGTTCCTTCAGCGAAGCGAACTTGGACGGTGGAAAATAACGACGAAGTAAAGGCGACTCGTGGAGGTCAGAAACATGCGAAGAAACGCCCTAAGAAGGATAAAAAGTGGGGCACAGGGGTGAACGCGATTCCAGTTGGTTGATGAGCTTTGTATTTTCTGTATGTCTGGGAGGGTATCTGTTTGCGCAATCAATTATTGCCGTATTAGACAGTTGGTTGTCCATATGCATAAAGTAAACGGGGATCTCTGGATGTCCAGATGGATATATCTACGGTAGCCAGCGTGCCGTAGGTCAACCTGATACGAGAATAAACACTAGGAACTATTGGGGTGTATATAAATCAGCAACTATCGATGCGAGTACATCTCTGACTCACGAATACGATTAATACACCAAATATCTTCAGCATCAGCCATCTATTGCTTGATATACTGGTGTAGTACTTGAGGAGCTCCCGTTGGGCACCGCCGACGTTGGAGACGATATCCATGGTATCTGCGTCGATACGCTGCACAGTCTCTCGTTGTTCTGCCACCATATTTGCTAACTGTGTGAATATCTGCCCAAGTTCGGCAATGGTCGATTCTATTGATTCTATGGCGGTCGAGCGAGACTGGATATAACTATCCTGATGGTTTTACGGAACGTGAGTGAATGCAAACGAGTTTCCAAATAGATCGTACCTGTTGCTCGACGAGCTGCATTTGCATGAACGCACCACCTCCGTTCTGAAGAGCTGAACCTTCTTCTGCGGAGCCGAGGTCAAGAGCTAAGACATCACCATTGGGAGAAGCACGTCCTTTGCCTTTTGGATTGAATCGACTTGGACTGCCATCACCCATGGGATCCTGCCGCGGTTGATGGTTGAAGAGAAGTGAATCTTGACGTTAATAATGTGAGTAAAAGAACATTATAAATGAAGTGTCGCACTGACTTGAAGGGGATGGATTAGCGGCGGATGCCGTTGAATACATGAACTGTTCTGTCCGGTCCTTGGATTCCTTCATGTTCTAACATAAAAATCAATGGATAGTCAAAGGGGTGGAGTCAGAGGGCAATCACCTGCGTCCGAACTTCCAGGACATCCTTGAAGCTCATGCTGGTAGTAGCCAATTTACTTTGCAGCAACATCACGACATTATGCTTGTGTTCGTCAATTTGTTTTCCTTCTGGGGAATTGGATGATCCCGGTGTGTTTCGTTGCTTGACGTATGACTGAAGGGCTGCTATCTGCTTGTTGATGCTGGCAATGTCTTGTTTGATTATAAATGTGAGTTCCTGAAGAAAGGTCAATACTCGATTGGTGCTGAATGATAGTATGTAGATACACTAATTTCGACTGGCCGATCGTCAAAGAGAGTTTTCCGCTTGGCCACTTCGGAACATGAGTTTTCTTCTTTGACACAATACAAAGTGACTCACACTGGGCAAGTTTTCCAAGTTTGACCGTTGTACTACTGATATCCTTGCCTATGGCGGATGCCATGCGCGAAAATTCGCTTTTACCGCCAACTTTGGTTGTCTGAAGGAACCGCTGCTTCGCATCTGAAGCTCGTGGTGGGAGTGAAGATCTATTCCGTATGGATTCCACGCAAGCCTTGAACTCGTTTGTACGGTCCTGGATAGGCATGAATGGGGCAGAGATTGATTTGTAATTATAGTGTGGGTGGACGACGTGTACTGATGCCGAGTTGCCGACGGATGCTGGGCACGGGACCACCGTCACAAGAATTTTACGCGCTTCTGTTATGAGCCGAGTCTACAAAATTCTTTCCTCTGTACTTCGACGTCCCCTCATCTCAGCTAGCATTCACCATAACCTGAGATATCAAAAATTATCATTTGTTTCTTCAACTTGTTCACTTCTCCACACTCAGGTTCACAGTTCGAGAATGTCTGAAACTTCTTCTCTCAAATCCAAAGTACTTATCTTTGGAGCCGGAAACTTTGGAAGCTGTTTAGCTGACCATCTCGGAGATTCGCAACATGATGTCTTCATGTGGTCGCGCGAGAAAACCATTGTAGATCACTTTAACCTACACCATCGTAACCTTCGATACCTCACAGACCATAATTTCTCTCCCAATATCAAAGCCATTGGTCCTGAGCTACCTGACCAAGATTTCTTGGCACAAATGGACGTGTTGTTATTTGCTATTCCGACCCAGGCTCTGAGGTTTGTTGCGTCACCGTTGGAAACGGAGGTTGTGTTGTGGTTATTGATATCCTCTTTTTAGAGCTACCCTCACGAAACTGCGCCCAAGAATCGATGATAATAAGTTGCCCCTTCTCATTTTTGTCAACAAGGGTATAGAAATTGGGACCAATGCCTTGACCTTGGATATCATTGCGGATATATGTGGTGCAAAAATGGCTAGAGCGGCGAGTTTTATTGTGCGTTTCCCTGTAAACAATAGTTTACGTTTTTTGTTGCTCAAACATTCTCTTTCAGTCTGGGCCTTCTTTCGCCAAAGAGAGTAAGTGTAGTTCTGCCGATAATGATCCACATCCAGAGGGCTGAAATTCTCGCAGTCGTAAGGAGGCAACCGACATCGGTGTCTGTCGCCTCGCTTTGTGATTCGGAAGCGGCTCGAGCATCAGAATTATTTCATCAGCCCTGGTTCCGGTGGTGAGCATCGAGTTGCTGCTGGTCTGATTCCAAATGTTTACCTAGTTGCCAGCTATACGGGGAGCGATCCCATTGGCCTGGAGTTAGCAGGATCGTTGAAGAATGTTTACGCCATAGCTGCAGGCATGTCTGACGGTCTCGGCTACGAAAACAATACTCGAGCGAGTTGAGTTTTGTTCCTGTTTCGTGGCATGCACATTTGTTTTTATTTGGTGGTACCCAGTGATTATCACCAGAGGCTTGTCGGAAATGACGTGCATTGGAACGGCGTATGGCGGATCGCCACTGACGTTCCTGGGTCTCGCTGGGGTGGGCGACCTATTCCTTACCTGCAGCTCGCCTACGAGTAGGAATTACACTGTCGGGTATAGGCTAGGAAAAGGAGAGAGGTTGGATACGATTATCGAGACACTGGGCAGTGTCGCGGAAGGCGTTACGACTGCGAAAGGACTGAGAAGCATCATTGATGAATTGGACGTCGCTGCGCCGATCGCGAGAGCGGTAAGTGATCTGCACATTTAACTGAATTCATTTCCTAAACCGATGCATGTAGATCTATGAGGTATTGTATGAAGGTAACGAAGTTCCACAAGGCAATCGTGAAGATTTACCAGGCTGACTTGATTTCCCAACAGGCAAAGAAGTGGAGAGAACAGTGTTCGCTCTGAAGTCACTTCCACCATCGCGAGAACTCGAACTCCCCGAAAAGGCGGGTGGACCTGCACGTAGACTGAAACAGAAACTGGGTATCTTGTAACGGACATTAGCACGTGAATTAAGCTAGATGAGCCGAGATAGCGGCACATTACATAATAAAGGCTGAATTTTTTTTTTTTGAATTTTTTTTTTGATACCAAATTTGGCACGCAGCGCAAGTCACTCCTTTTTTTCTGGTTTCTCCGCAACTCACTCACAACGACCACCTCGCTCTGCTCTCATTCATCCCCTCAAATGGTCTCTGCTCTCTGGAAAGCTTGTTCAGATGGCCATATCGAATCCGTGCACGAATTATTGAAAGATGCATCCAGCATCGATATCGAGATCAAAGGTAGCACCTATCTTTTTTTTCTTCCTTCATTCAGTCCTTTCTAATCATGCCACTGCTTCTTTATTCAAGATCACAATGGCTTCACTCCCCTCGTAGAGGCGCTCAAGAATGGTCACGTAGAGGTAGTGAAAGTACTTGTAGATAAAGGTCGATTTCTTTCCTTCCATCGTAAATCGTTTTCAACTCACTTTCGTATAGGCGCCGATTCCATCCATTGCTGGGGCCAAGCGTTTCCAGAACACTATACATCGGATCCTGCTATCTTGGAGTTACTTAACCGTGCACCAAACAAGATTGCTCCCCCAAAAATCCCGAATCATGAACAGGGGTATCCACACGATCATCTCGCAGATAGTGAAAAGCGTTACTACGCACCCCAACCTATCCCCTATGCCTATTATCCGGGGATCAATCCCGGTGTCCCCCCCATGCACGATGGTGGCATCTACTACCCGCCACATCTCCCTACAGGCGAGCACCAAGTACAAGGCGGCCCGCCCAATCTCCCGCCACCCGAGGTGGCTCGGCTTATCCCTTGCAGGTTTTACCCTGCCTGTCGTTATGGTGCATCTTGCCTTTTCGCTCACCCCCAAGGACCATATTTTCCAGGGCCACTGCCCCCTCCTGCACAATATCCCGCTCCTTACGATCCAATGGTGGCTCAGAGTTACGCCCATGGCTACTATCCCGTCCCTCCACCGTCTTTTCAGCCCAACGGTATCCATTCCCACGTGTCCCCTACTTCTCCTCAGTCTGGTGTTCACCACACCCCTTCGCCGATAGGGCACGCCAGATCGGGATCTGGAATGTTGTCCCCTCAGTCTCATTTCAGCCCATCTAACGTCCCGCCTTATGGCGTCATGCCACCGGTATCTCCTACCTATCCTCATTCTGGACAGGTTCCCGTCCCGATATCAATTCCTCATCCTCCCGTTCAGCGTCAACCTCCGCCAGGTCCACAATCTCCACAAGCATTCTACGCTCCTACATCACCTTCTTCCGCTTTTGCTGTGCGACAAGATGCCCCCGCGCAGTACCCCCCTCCTGCTACCAACACGCCATCAACATTCGGTGAAGTGAACGGTGGCACAAAATCACCGCCACCTCGTTCTCAACCGGATGGTTATTCTCCGGGAACTGGCCCGGTCTACCGCGAGAATGTAGGCGGCAACAACCGTCGCGGAAACGCTCGTAGAGGATCTTTTGGCGGTCGTAAGCCTCCCTGTCTTTTCTATCCCTCTGGAAGATGTAAGAATGGGTATGTGCTTTTCTTCTGCATTTGGACGTTTTTTTTTCCTGACTTACGATCAAAGTGATGATTGTCGATTCCCGCACGTACTACCGGAGGGGCATCCCCCTGGCAATTTCCCAGGAAGGAACGGTGTTCGAGCTCGCGGCGGTCACGCTAATACCAATGGTTTTGGACCCATCGAAGAAAAACTCGAAGGAGTGACAGTGAAAGATGTATGTCTTTGGAACCATTCTCATAATCCTCCTGTTCTCATCCCTCATCAGGATTCTCAATCCCGCACTGCGAATGGTGCGGATGGGTCTAGCCGTTCGCACTCGACTGAACCCGGAAATCGTGGACGTCCTTCTCAGGGTCCGAAGAACCACCACGTCATGAATGGCACTCGCATCAATAAAAAGCCCTCGGTGAAGCAGCGTGTGCCCAATGCAGATGAATTTCCTGTCCTTGCAGGATCCACCACACCGCCTTCACGGAGCCCCGGACCGAATAGTACCCTTACGAACGGTTATGTTTATCCTGGACCCACTGCAGCACAAGTGTTGCAGGCGCCCGCTCCTCTTCGAAAGGAGGCTGGGACTCACAGTGGATCCCCTGAGCCATTGCGGCCAATGAAGGTAAGGCGGGCTCACTTACCTTCTCATCGATGACTGACGTGTCACCGCAGGATTCCAAAACTGTGGAACCCAATGGCGTTACACCTGACATGTCCCACGACTCACCACCCCTCAAGCCCACGTAATTCGCTGCGGTGGCGACCGCAACGCCTGATGTAACCAAGAATGTTCCCGTCTTCGCATAAGAGTTTATCGTCGCCATTCGTCGTCAACGCACGCTAGTCCTGCTACCATTATCATATTTTCTCCTTATCTGGTTTGGTACCCTGCCTTTATCTATCTTCTTGGTTTTTTTAGTTTTCGAGTAGTTTCGAACATATTGTCACACACTCCCCGATCCCTCCCTATCGTCCATCACGCATATCCTTGTCCGTATTGTGTATTTTACATCGTTGCCGTGCTACTTCTTAGACCGTCGGCTCTCTTTCCACCTGCTTCTTTCCTGCTGATGAGCGAGTAGATTTTTCTCTCTGCGACAATCAAATAGCGACCTGCATGACCCCGAATTTGGAGAGGGACAGTACTATTATCAAGACGATCACAATGCCTGCTTCCTTGTCCCAAAAAACGCGTCCAGTCTTCGTGAATGTCAAGTAGCTACAAAATGGTGAAGCAGGATCGCACAACTCGAAAACCCAGACAATCTCTACTTTGGCAAAGAGTTGTTCTGTGAGAAACTTGCAACTTATGAAGATACACGCTGCTGTACTGATATATCGGTCCTGATTGCATTTACTCGACGGTCCAAGCATGTAAACTCCTCATCTCCACCTCACTACTTCTCGGCGTTACTTCTCCTATGTTGTAAACCTTCGGCGGTCCAGCGGCTCGTAAAACCTGAATGGCAGCATCGACTTTTGTTCGGTCGACGATGACAATCATGCCGATTCCATTGTTGAATGTACGCGCCATTTCCAGTGGGTCTACGTTGCCATGCTTCGATAAGAACCGGAAAACAGGAGGGAGGTTCCATGTCGACACGTCAATGTAGCATCCTAGAGTTTTCGGCAACACCCGCGGAATGTTTTCTACAAAGCCTCCACCTGTGATGTGAGCCATGCCCTTGATGAGACTGGCTTCAACCGCAGGCAGAACCTGTTTGACATAGATTTGCGTCGGCTCAAGAAGGGCACGGCCGAGGGTAAGGTCATCGTTCCATGGGCAAGGGTCGGTATATGACAACCCAGAAATTGACACAATTTTGCGAACAAGAGAAAAGCCATTCGAGTGTAACCCGGAAGATGAGAGACCAAGGAGAACATCACCCGCAGCAATATCGGCTCGAGGAAGAATCATGTCACGTTCCACTGCGCCTACGGCAAAACCCGCTAGATCATAATCACCTGAAGATGAAAAGTCAAGATGTAGCAGGATGGCCTAATGATAGGGCTGCGCACCATCTTTATACATTCCGGGCATTTCCGCTGTTTCGCCTCCGATCAAAGCGCAACCAGCCTGCCGACATCCTTCAACAATTCCTTTTATGACGCCCGCTGCTATATGGACGCGAAGCTTGCTGCATGCGTAGTAATCCAAGAAGTATAAAGGCTCGGCGCCTTGCACAAGCAAGTCATTGACAGACATTGCGACAAGGTCGATACCTGTGATGAAAGTATCACAATATGCCGACGCTACACGCTTTATGCAAGAACCCACCGATGAAGTCGTGTATTCCCATGTCAACAGCAATGCGTAATTTCGTGCCGACACCATCTGTCCCACTTACAAGGATAGGATCCTTGTAACCTGTGGCTTTGAGGTCAAAGACTCCACCAAACCCTCCAATTTCTGCTTCAGCGCCAGCTCGATGAGTTGAGCGAACATAAGGTTTTATTATCTCGACCAAAGAATTTCCTGCGTCAACTGAAACCCCTGCTTGACTGTACGTCAAGCCCTTGATAACACCCTCGCTTGTGAGTGTCAGAGCTCTTCACGCAAACAGTGGGCAGATTTTCTTGTCCATACAATGAAGTTTCTCACCGATGGGCAATATCACGCCTATAAGTTTTACCTTCGAAGGTCACTTTATTGACGCCATCATAGGCTGAGCTGAGTGCATGTCGTAGGGTGGGGGCGTAGGCGGTGATTGCCATAACTCGACCACCGGCGGTGACTAATTCGCTGTTTGACTTGGCAGTTCCTGCATGGAAGGCAACGACATCTTTTGGGTAGAGGTTAGCTAGTAGACTCGACCCAGGGGTGTACGCACTAGGGGGCATCTCGTTGATCTTGACCGTCCGTCCCTTGACGTAATTTCCGGGGTACCCATGTGAAGCCAGAACGACGGAAACTGCATATCCTGGTCGGATGGTGAGGTTGACAAAATCTAGACGATGTTCGACACAGGCCTGCGGACCCTATTATTCCCATAATGATTATTACTGGAATTGACTAGCTCACTAGTAAGACTTCCGCTAGATCCAGACCTTCGTCCAGTAAAAGCATAAGGGCTTCTGTTTCTGGGTCTCCGAATCTTACATTGTATTCAAGAACTTTTGGGCCAGATTCAGTTAGCATAAGGCCCGTGAAGAGCAGGCCGATAAAAGGGAAGCCTGAGAGATTCTGCCATCAAATTACCAGAAGAGCACCATATCATATGCAGCTGACCTTCTTTTCGCATTCCATCGATTGTGGGACGCAGGACTTCCGTCATGATCTTATCCATAACAAGGGGAGTTGCAATGGGCGCAGGGGAGTAAGCGCCCATGCCACCGGTGTTCAACCCAACATCGCCTTCCCCGATGCGCTTGTGGTCTTGAGCAGCAGGGAAGGGGATTATGGAGTAACCATCAGAAAACGCCAGTACTGAAAGTTCCGGACCAATAAGCAATTCCTCGATCACAACTTGGTTTCCTGTGATAAAATTTCAAGAGTTCAAAGACACGCTAAATATGTGGATGCGATCACACCTGCGTCGCCGAAGACATTCGCTACCAGAATTTCCTGCAAGTTATTGAGAGCCTCTTCTACGGATTCTGGCATGAGGACACCCTTTCCCGCTGCCAGACCACTTGCTTTGAGAACCACCGGGTGTTGACATGTTTGAACGTAACGGATCGCTTGGTCGATCTCAGAGGATGAGAATACACGAAATTCAGCAGTTGGGATGGAATGGCGGGCCATAAAAGCTTTTGCAAATGCTTTTGATCCTTCCATTCTTGCCGCTAAGGCACTTGGTCCAAATACAGGTATCCCAACTGGTTTGAAAGGACACATGGTTGAAAACAGGAAGTCTGGGAGGGGGAGATGAATTACCTTTCCGAAAGTAACCTTCAACGCCATCGACCAAAGGTTGTTCAGGTCCAGGAATGACAAGGTTAACCTCGGAGACACACTCATGAGCTGCATTTACTTGAGTATGACGAGGGTTTTACCTCATGCTTGACAGCGAATTCGACCAAACGGGAGAATTCGTGGATTGGTAAATCGACATTGGTGACTTTCGGCTCTTGGGCTGTGCCGCCATTTCCTGGGCAAACGAAGAGGTGGTCCAGAAGTCTTGACTGTGAAAGTTTCCAAGCCAACGCATGTTCCCGTCCTCCACTTCCCAGAAGTAAAATTCGGATTGACATGCTGACAAGGGTGGTCAAGCCTTAAGCTAAGACAGCATCGTAGTATTTCGAGAACTAGCCAAACGCACAGCCCGCTTTTTTAAAAGTACTTCGTGAACGAGTATTGGCAGGCACGTGGTGGCCGTCGAAAGATCAACTCAGACCTTACCTTGCTATCGCTGCTCCCTTGAGGCCTTGCAAATACAAAGCCTTGAGCGGACTGCTTTTAGCGGTAGAATGGCTTTTCAAAATCCCATGCTTGAGGCTGAACCTTTCGAAGAGGTAGGCACTCGCGTACGAGCCCATCAAATTTAACCAATTCCCCCTCAGTCACAAGGCACCTCCCCTCCACCAGCAACACCGGACGATTTCAAAGCGTTTTATTCAGATATGGAGAGGCAAGAAACTCTGCAGCGTAAACTATCACGCAGCAAAAGTGGCTCAAAGTCAATATGGTCTCGCAAATCCTTGAGAAAGTCAACGAGCGTTCAGATAGCTGCAGAAGAGGTCCCGCCACCACAAGTCGAACCACACACCGAAAAAATGGTGGAGAAGGACAAAGAAAAATCATATGAAACGAAGGATATACCCAACATTGTGACGACCATCGCAATGTCGAAGTCGATTATTCCTGACCCTTTGAGGGACGTGCCTTCTTGGTATAACAAGGAAGGTCTCGCTGCAGTTCCTACTCACCGGACGAAGTATCCAATTCACAATCCTTTCGGCCCTCGCTGGTACAAAAACCAACACCTCATCCCACCGTCGCAACTTCGACCACCACCGTCTATCTTTTCCCCATCCTTTCCATCGTTGTCTCCTTCTACTCACGAGCGTTCCGAGGACCAATCACGGATACCTGGCCCTAGTCGAACACCATCTGGTTCGCCATTGCCGACGCCCACGTCATCCCAAACCGGCATTGCAGAGAACGGCGGAAAGCCCAGATCCCGCAAAACCTCGCAGACAGCTCATGACCCAGTCGACTTGCTTGATGTTACTGATCCGTGGGGCACTAATTGGCATCATCAGTCACCCTACGACATGCTCAATGCCAACGCCGTCGTCCCAGAACCAGCTGAGGTAACCACAATTCATCTTGGTCAAGTTTAGGAACCTTTCTAATGGTTATTTTCAGCCGCGAGTCCGGCCCTCAAATTCCACCCAAATGCAGAATCGTCGCAAGACGGTGACTCCATCACCTTTGTCCCAATCTACAACAACAGTCCACCTCCAGTCATCTGATATGGATGGAAACCATCTTTCCCATAAGCTCAGTAAACGTCGCAGACCTGTGCTTGGAGGATTCTTTGGCAATCAGGCTCAAGAATCTATCCCTAATGTGCCACAGGCGATGTCTCTCCCCACAACTCCCCTCGAGCGTACGTCTTCGCCACCAAAAGCAGACGAAGGACCAAAGATAAGAAATGTCTGGAGGCCCCACTCTGCACTGCCGCCCCCCACAGCTAGTATTCACTCCAACGACAAGAAGGGCAAACGAACTAGCGTCCTTGGGCGGCTGGCCAAAACGTTCAGTTTATTGAGAAAGCCATCACAGAATACTGGGCATGGGAGTGCTGCGAACGGAGAAAGTTATTTCCACCGCAACGGTGCTGAAGATGCAGGGCACGATGATGTCATTCGCCCGTCACTATTGACCACGAAACAATTGCCAGCCGTAGAACAAGGGAACAGTGTGGATCCTCTCGATCGCGTTCTACCACCCGTCGGACCCGTCTCCAGCCCAACCCGTGACGCTGTAGGAACTAGCAACACGGATAATTCTGACCTTGCCAGCGATCGGTCGTCTGCTTCCCTTTCCGTAGAGCCTCCCTTTTCTTCCGGAAAACTTACGATCACCAACCCGGATTCTCCACCTCCCGAAGACTCAAACACACCCTCCCAAAGCCACTTGCTGGATCTCGCCTCTGAGCCTGCCCGTGACATTCAGCCACACCAAGAGCAATTGGCTCATTCTGTGGGCGTTGCTCCGTCAACCCAACCTGTTGTTCAACAAAGATTATCTGCTTCGAAACATGAGTCAATAACTGCATCTTTTCCCACTGGCGTCGATTTGACACGATCTTCGCCTCACTCCGAAGTGGTTTCGCCCCCTGCATCGTACGTAATACAGTCCGGGAAATCCCAACCGAATGAGAGTCCCGTCACACAATCATCGGTCTCATTTCCTGTGGCAGCCGAGGCGCCATTACCTGATATACCTTCGATGAGTCTCGCTGCAATGTTATCGGGCTCTCCGTTATCTCTCAGTGGTTCGCCAATGTCGACCGCATCACTGTATGTCCACCCGCCCACACCTCATGTTCCAGTGGTACCGATACCTGACCACATGACGGTCCCTACTGCCATACCCACTCAACCGTCCCTCGATCCCAGACCCTCCGCTCAAGATCCATCGCCTACCAAGGCCAGCACACCAATTTCACGGCAAACAGAAACTTTCAAACTCATAAAAACCTCCTCAGGTGGCCTCGATAGGTCCGACACGATCATGGTGGCAGGCCAACATTGGGAAATCGTGGAATCTGACTCTCGGCGACGGAGTAAAACGAAAGACCGGCCATCAAAGTCGAAAGAAAGGGAAGGCAGCAGTCGAAAGGATTACAGACATCAAGAGAGATCGATGGTTGATTCTGTCGAATCGGGTGCAGAGCGAAGGTCCAGTCAGGCGCGACAGAGATCAGCAAACGGTCGCACGACAGATTCAACCATCGCCTTACCGCCGACCCCCCCTGGCCCTCGTGAACGTAGTGAAGACACTCGGAAACGTCGGGGTAGTACCCCCTCAGTCAACGAGGATGAACACAAACCGAATCGCAGACGCGACGAAGATAGAGAGCGAATGACTGATCGAAGACATCAAGATGGGGAGACTCGGCCCATCAATATTAATAAACCACAACCTCCGCCCCCACCCCTTCCTGGCGTGACCCAACTTGATCGACGGTTGTCAGCGTCAGCACGTCCCACTTCGGAGCTTCCCTCAGCGGCAGAATTAAATGCTCTAAGAGCGAGAGATGCATGGGATATGGAACGCCTATGGAAAGGTAGAAGTATGTACGAAGCCGAACCTCAGGAGATACCGTCATCCCCGATGCCCGTCCGAATGTCAGTGGAGTACTCTGGTTCCGGGAACAGATACGATCCTACACAAGCCAGTCACGGATCGAGTCACACGTCTGTCGTTGTACCGACACCATTCCATGGTCATCCTTCGTACCCAAACATATACCATTCAATGCCAGTCGCTCCTCCGCCTATTATATACTCTCCAGCACACCATGTTCCTCAAATCTATACCAACTCACCTCCATCGTTTCCTGTTCCAGATGTTCCATTAACCACTTCGTTTTCACGTCCACCAGTGGCTAATCCCCTTCCCGAACCGCCGCGCGAATCATCATATGAACCCTCCCCCTTGCCTCCACCTTTGAATCGGGGTGGTGGACATGCTGCGGATTATTGGACCAAATACACCAGCGTAACTACTGCCCATTGATACCCGGACAGCGGACATTTATTGTAGATAATCCCTCTTTGCTTGTTGTGAACGTCTCTTAGGGCACTCTGTTTTCTTCAAGTTTTTTTCTTTATTGACTTTCGAAAACTAGCTTTACGTTCTAATTGATAATAGTTATATAGGTTGGCCTGAAGGACTGAGATGATTTTTTCCACAACACTTGTACAGTACAGTACCATATGATTACTACTGACGCAGCGTAGAAAGCTAGGCAAGTCGAACACAACATCATGATGAGAAATGAAAAGGTAGAACTAATTGTAGGAACGAGGGTCAAGCGGGAAGGCTGGTTCTGGGTAGTCGTCCCAGACACGCTCGCTATCCAAAAACCGACGTAATCTCTGCACCTGCGACGAGAGATACACCACGATGATCTGCATTTTGATATCGAGTTTAAGTTTCAGTAGCTCTTCGCACGTCTTGAGAGCTTGAGTCCGAGTGGTCACAAACATATTTCCATGAAAACCCAAATCCTTAATATTGTCGATCAACTCTCCGAACTCGGAACACCACGCAAGCACACCCAGCTGTAGTGAGTAAGTATATATCAGTCAAGATGTCGATATATTTTTACAATCCGAAGAGCTCACCTGGCCATACTGCTGATACCGGCCATAAAGGACATTGGGCGCTGATTTGAGAGCAAAATCAAAGATTTCATTGTGTTCAATTACGCTGGGTAATGGCGCATATACAGGGGCAGTCGACTGGGGGGCTGATGGCTATGTTGGGCGTCGAAAATGTCGGTTATCCTACAGTCTTGGAATAGAAGCAAGATCCTTACCGGTGGTCGTGATGGAGCATCCTGGAACCATTCATACCCTTCATAATCGGTTTCGCCGCCAAAGTCCACTACATCTGATCTTTTCCCGTATAGGTCCATGTGTTATATATTTCCGTATCCTAGTATCCGAGGGCCCGTGTAAAGAGGATGAGGGGGTTAATGGTTGCCCTCAGTATGTGAAGATGGTTCTGATCGTTCCAGAAATCAGTAAGATGGTGAATAGATTGCATAGGGAACTCGTCGAAACCACAGACACGAAGAATGGCCTGACTAACGAAATAGCGCTTGCGAGGATGGTTCTTTGTCGCGAATGCAATGAATGTGTCGAAGATGCAGATTGAAGAAAGAAAAGTCTGATGGTTCTGAGTTGAACGACGAAGCTTCCGTTTTCTCGGTGAACTAGATGAGTGTTCCGAAGATTAATGGAAGAAAGGGTACTTCAGCGACAAAGCCTCGTGGGTCATGATTCAGTCGCCTCGAGGACGCTATGCTTTTATAGGTACGTAGCCAACAATTGGCAACAATATGCATATGATCACACATCGGGCCTATAGTACATACAACAACGATCGACAGTACTGCAAATGATGGTCATGTTTTGTTGGAGCAAATCACCCTCCCGAAATGGATCAATCGAGCAACGATGGCACCTGCTGGCTTGCTCTGGGCCGTCTCCACGTTTGTCGGAGTTCGTTGAATTTTGTCCTGACGAGCTCGATGGTCCAGTTCCGGGTTCGAGGATACCCAATGGAGACCTTTGTCTTCAGACCAATCCATGCCAAGCTTCCTGAAGACAATGCGAGGATTAAAACCAGCACCATACCGTCGCCAGCCCGAGCATATACGGTGCGAGTTTCGTCAAAGGGCCATTGTATGCCGATCATCCTGGCCCAGGAACCTTGACCAACGTGAGTAATTTCTTCGATCCCTCTTCCAGCAATACCGCTCACACCACCATCCCCCCCATCACACCAGAGTACCATACTTCCTATCTCTTCCGCCCTGGCCTTGGCTTGCTCCCACATGGCAAGACTGACCGCCGTGTGCCAAGTTCGTGCAGGAGCAAGAATGAGAGCCGGTCTGGTGTCCAGTTGTGAGAAAGCCGAGGGCCAGGCGAAGTCGAGACAAATTGAAGTGGTGATGGGGATTGGTCGGGTGAAATTCGGTGGTGGGGCCCAGTCAGGTTTGGTTGTGTACGCTGGATGTTTCAAGTCTATTGTGTAGACGGTAGGCGGGTCTTCTGAATGGGAGAGAGAGAAGGATTCGGCAACTAGAGGACTGTCACATTTTGGACAGGGAATGAGGAAGATAGACATACTTGGGACAAGGTGGCGCTTGTAGTAAATTAGCTCAATATTAATGTTTGTGCGATTTCGGATGCCATCGCTGTGTATGACAGCGAGCCCTGTCCGTCTCCGACCACGTACACTATTGTCTCGCTGATCGAATTCTTCGAATCCGACGCCAACAAAGTGACCAATGAGGCTTTTACCGATTTTTTCCAATCCAGCATCTCTGTCATCAGGGCCGTCGAATCTCACAGAGCCTTCCGGCCAAAGCAACAAGTCTGTTGTGCTGATCAACTTTTTGCTCTCTTCGATAAAGTCATCCAATGAGGGTGCGCGGTTGGGTTGTGACAGAATTGGCAAGACACAGCCCACAGCGAAAGGGGTAGTGTCTGAAGAGAATGGTGGGAGTGGTAAACCCGGTATTATGAAAGACGGTAGAGTAAGCGCCAGTAATATGGTGCCTAAGACAATTGACACTCTGTGTGTGTTCGTTGGTTGGAGAGGAGTGTGGTCTGCAGGTAGTTGATGTTCGATAAGGGGAGCATCTTCTGCAGACGACTCGATGACGAGTGATCTGACTACGCCAGCAATGATCACAGCCCAAGCAGCTGTGATCCAATCGATCCCGACTGGGCCAGTCCATTGAGCGAGCCATTTGTAGCCCGCTAAACCGACGGTGGGGGTCCAGGAAAGGAGACGACCGAGCAGACTGACCTGGGATACCAGATACCAGATTAAGACCCAAAACGTGGGGAAAAGTGTAAGTTGAGACCACGAAGAGGGTGCGTGGGCGCTAAACTGCGCATGTAGGAAGACAGGTAACAATGCGATGACAGCAGTGATTGAGGATAGCAGAAATAAGACGATGATAGATGTTATTGGGGTTGAGAGGGCATGAAGGGAAGGGAGGATGTGAGCGATAGTGACGCCGAGAGACAATGAAAGCCAGAGGTAAAGTAGGTGAATGAAACGAGAAGACTTGTTTGAGAGTAGATGAGGGACGTATAAGAGTAAGGTTGAGAGTAGGATGACCAAAGGTATCAATGATACGGTGGTCGAGAGCAAAAGGGAAAGAGGGAATATGATTGGGAGGTAAACATACTCAGGCCTGACCTTTGAGAGGAGGATGGTCGTCGACATTGTAGTTCAAGTTCAAGTTGAACGTTGAGCGCTGTCCGCAGCAGTGGCAAAGCTTATTATAATCTTATCAGATCAGTGATTCGAGTATAAAAATCAGACCAAGGAAGGGTCAGTCTCCCCACGTTTCTGGTATCAAACGAACATGGTCAGTCCCCAATACCCTTTCGTCGTAGGTATCGATACGCACTCATTCAACCCAGTCTGACAAACAATGCACCGCTGCTGTAAAATCTGACTGCAATTATCCCAACTGTGCGTGTGATGTTAAGAAATGTAAGTACACACGATGATACCTTTATCCTCTTCCTCAATCTCATATTCATCCACAGAAAACACCCAAATCCTATGTTGCTTTTTCCTTAAATCGTCCAAAAAGAATGTATTTTGTAACTGTGCTATGACACGAATGGATTGCTGCTTTCGTCCAACAATGGACCTCCAAGTATCTCCCCAAGACTCCCCACAAACTCAGTACCATCAGTCCCAAGCGCAGACATGTCCAGTCCCATAATATCTTCCGCACTCAGTTTTTCTTCAACATCAACCACAACACCCATAGATCCATCATCAAATGGGTTGAGTGACATAGGTT
>Ga0209006_10000771_pt1 | contig 29527 bp, 29 predicted proteins | sample JacPin_JW_Ref_O2_FD_188567 | JGI IMG/M metagenome (GOLD analysis project Ga0209006, IMG submission 188567) | Forest soil microbial communities from Algoma, Ontario, Canada - Jack Pine, Ontario site 1_JW_Ref_O2 (SPAdes) (version 2) | ecosystem: Environmental > Terrestrial > Soil > Boreal...
CTGCGAAGAGGTCGGCCGCGATCCGGCGACGCTGGAGACCAGCACGCTGGTGACCGCGTTGATCGATGAGAACGTCTCGGCTGACGTGATCCCCGCGGAAATGGGTCAACGCATGGTGGTCGGCAGTCCTGATTCGATCGCCGATCAGATCAAGACCAAGATTTTCGACGCGGGCATCGACGCCGCGATCATCAACGTGCCGTTCTACGCGCCGGGTGCCGTGGCCAAACTGGGCGAGGCACTCAAACCGCTGGTGGCCGGATAGCAACCGGAGAGCAACAAGTCTTGGTGGGTGGCGAATACCACTAAGAATCCCCGCGACGTGCGGCACGGGCCCGACTACCGTTACAGGCATGAACGCCACCACCGAACCGCAACCACGGCATCGAGTCGTCGTCGTGGGGTCCGGGTTCGGCGGGCTCACCGCGACGAAGGCCCTCAAACACGCCGACGTCGACATCAAGATGATCGCGCAGACCACTCACCACCTGTTCCAGCCGCTGCTGTACCAGGTCGCCACCGGGATAATCTCCGAAGGCGAGATCGCGCCCGCGACCCGGGTGATCCTTCGTCGGCAAAAGAACGCGCAGGTGCTGCTGGGTGACGTCACCGGCATCGATGTGAAGAATCAGAAGGTGACGTCCGAGCTGCTGGGCCACACGTACGTCACTCCGTACGACACGTTGATCCTCGCGGCTGGGGCCGGCCAGTCGTACTTCGGCAACGACCACTTCGCCGAGTTCGCGCCGGGCATGAAGACCATCGACGACGCGCTCGAGGTGCGCGCCCGCATTCTCTCGGCGTTCGAGCAGGCCGAGCGGTCCAGCGACGCGTCCCGCCGCGAAAAGTTGCTCACTTTCACCGTCATCGGCGCTGGGCCGACCGGGGTGGAGATGGCGGGCCAGATCGCTGAACTCGCCGACAACACGCTCAAGGGCGCGTTCCGCAGCATCGACTCGACCAAAAGCCGGGTGATCTTGCTGGACGCCGCGTCGGCGGTGCTCCCGCCGATGGGCGAGAAGCTCGGCAAGATGGCGGCCGCCCGCCTGGAGAAGATGGGCGTCGAGATTCAGCTCGGTGCGATGGTCACCAATGTCGACCGCAACGGGCTGACCGTAAAGGACTCGGACGGCACGACCCGCCGCATCGAGTCTGCGTGCAAGGTGTGGTCGGCCGGCGTGCAGGCCAGTCCGCTTGGCAAGCAGCTCGCCGAGCAGTCATCTGTCGAACTGGACCGCGCCGGCCGGGTGAAGGTGTTGCCCGACTTGACGATTCCCGGTCACCCGAACGTGTTCGTGATCGGCGACATGGCGAATGTGGAGGGGGTGCCCGGCATGGCGCAGGGCGCGATCCAGGGCGCCAAGTACGCGACGAAGGCCATCAAAGCGGAGCTCAAGGGTGCTGACCCGGCCAAGCGAGAGCCGTTCCACTACTTCGACAAGGGCTCGATGTCCACGGTGTCGCGCTACAGCGCCGTCGCGAAGATCGGCCCTCTGGAGTTCGGCGGGATCATCGCGTGGCTGGCCTGGCTGGTGCTGCACCTGGTGTATCTCGTCGGCTTCAAGACCAAGATCACCACGCTGCTGTCCTGGACCGTCACGTTCCTCGGCCGCAATCGGGGCCAGCTGACCGTTACCGAGCAGCAGGCGTTCGCCCGAACGCGGATTGAAGCGTTGGAGGAGTTCGCCGCGACGGTGCAGAACGAGGCGGCGAGCTAGGTTCGGCGTCCGCGAGCCGGGCGCCCTGCCAGGTCGATAGGCCCCCTCCCCTCGCCAGCGCCAATGTGATGCCTGCGGCGTCGAACCTTGCTTCCGGGTACCGGAACTCGCTGATGCATGCCAGCGGTGCGCCGAGTTCGTCGTCAGCCACCGACCCGGGCCCCAGTTCGACGCGGTGGCGCGCCAGCGGTGCGCCGTCGACGTCGACACGCAGCGCACCCGACCAGAACCCTTGCCACTCGCCGGTTCTGCCGATCTGCACTCGCTCGCGGAGTCTCACCCGTGCGCCATCGGACAGCGTGGCCGCCGTCGTCGCGTGATGCACGGCGGTGCCCGCCACGACCGTGGGTTGCGGGTCGAGGTCCAGCTCGCCTGCCACGTCGAGCGCCCAGCATGCGTGCGATTCGTGGGTAGCCGGGCCGGGCAGCGCGACGGTCGCGGCCACGCTGCGCACGCACAGGCGGGCCCCGGGCTCCACGACCACACGAAATCTCGTGACGTCACCGCCGAGCGGCGTGGCCGCGGTCGACACCAGGTGCACGGTGTCGGCGCCCGTCTGCCGGACAGCGATTCCGCCGCGGCATTCGATTCGGGGCGCCCGACCCGGGCACGCGACGATGACGACCTCGGAGTGCATCAGACCTTGACCCGCAGCTGCTCGCGCACCCAGGCCAGCACCGGCCCGGCCGTCGGGTCGTCGGTGAGCGAGATCAACGCGAAGGGACGGTGCTGCCTGACCGCTGCGGCGTCGCGGCGCATCACGTCGAGGTCGGCGCCGACCAGCGGTGCGAGGTCGGTTTTGTTGATCACGAGCAGATCCGAGTACGTGACGCCCGGGCCGCCCTTGCGGGGCACCTTGTCGCCGCCTGCCACGTCGATGACGAAGATCTGCGTGTCGACCAGCCCCGACGAGAACGTGGCCGTGAGGTTGTCGCCGCCGGATTCGACGAGGATCAGGTCGAGTCTGTCGTTGGCCGCGATGAGGTCGTCGATCGCGTCGAGGTTGGCGGTGATGTCATCTCGGATTGCGGTGTGCGGGCAGCCGCCGGTTTGCACGGCGGCGATCCGCCCATCCGGCAGAACCGCGTTGCGGCGCAGGAAGTCGGCGTCCTCGGTGGTGTAGATGTCGTTGGTTAGCACCGCGAGCGACAGCTCGTCGCGCAGCTGCCGGCACAGCGCGGCCACCAACGCAGTCTTGCCGGAGCCCACGGGCCCGCCGATACCGACACGAAGCGGTTCCCCCGGCCGGCGTTCGCGCCTCGGCCGCTCGTTATGGGAGTGTGGTTGATCGTCGATGAAATGCGGTGGCATGGCTGGCCTTTCAGGAGACAAACAGCGGGCGGTCGCGTTCGGTGTGCCGCTGCGCGAGCACGTCGAGCAGCGGATCGGACAATTCGGCGAGTTCGGCTACGGCCGCGGCGGCGGTCCGCTCGGTCAGATCTGCCAGCTCGAAAGTCAGCGCCGCGACGTCGGCGGGATCCAGTGCGAGCAATCGCTGCGCGGCGGTGGCCGAACCGGTCATCGTGGTGTAGACGACCTGCAGCGCAGTCTGATCGGGGGTCATCGCGCAGGCCAGGCCTACCGCGCCAGCCGCGACCGCGAGATGCGGTGTGGTGCCGAGGTTCTCGATATCTGCCTCGGGCCAGACGCGCCGCGCCAACCGGGCCAAACCGCGACCCTGAACCCGCGATGCGTGGCGCGCGGCGGGAGACGGGGTGCGGGCATCCGTTTCGGAATCGGCGGCCTGCACAGACAGTCGTCCGTCGTGCAGGGCGGCCGCCACCGAGGCCGTCACCAGGCCGTGGGTCCTGATCCTGCGGCGCAGGAACGCTCGCAGCGTGGGGACATCGACAACGAGCCCGCTGGTGATCGCCTCCTCGACACCGCCGGAGTGCACGTGCCCGCCGGTCGGTAGCCTCGAGTCGGCCAACGTCAGAAGAGTTGCCAGGTTCGTCATCAGAACAAGAAATACCGCTGGGCCATCGGGAGTTTGGTTGCCGGCTGCTCCTGCCACACGTCGCCGTCGATCCGCACCGTGAACGTGTCGGGATCAACCTCGATGCGGGGCAACGCGTCATTCAGCGGCATATCGGCCTTGCCGATCTTGCGGACATCGCCGACCGCGACCAGCCGCCGGGCGACCGCGAGTCGGTCGGCCAGTCCGTCCTCGAGGGCCTGCCGAGAGACGAAGTGCACGGACGTGGCGGCGGCGGCCGCCGGCGCGGCACCGAACATCGGCCGCGGCAACACGGGTTGCGGCGTGGGAATGGAGGCGTTCGCGTCTCCCATTGCGGCCCAGGCGATCATCCCGCCCTTGATCACCGCGTGCTGCCGCACACCGAAGAACGCCGGCTCCCAGATCACCAGGTCGGCGAGCTTGCCGACCTCGACGGAGCCGATCTCGTGGTCGAGGCCATGGGCGATGGCCGGGCAGATCGTGTACTTGGCGACGTAGCGGCGGACCCTGTTGTTGTCGGATTGATGTGCGCCGGACCTATCACCCTCCAATGCGCCCCGGCGCCCCTTCATGACGTGCGCGGTTTGCCATGTGCGCAGCACCACCTCGCCGATGCGGCCCATCGCCTGCGAGTCGCTACCGATCATCGATATCGCCCCAACGTCGTGCAGCAGGTCCTCGGCGGCGATCGTCGAAGGCCGGATCCGGCTCTCGGCGAACGCGAGATCCTCCGGCACGGTGGGATTCAGGTGATGGCACACCATCAGCATGTCCAGATGCTCGTCGAGAGTGTTGACGGTGTGCGGCCGAGTGGGATTGGTGGAACTGGGCAGTACGTGCGGCTCGGCGGCAATGGTGATGATGTCGGGTGCGTGCCCCCCGCCAGCCCCCTCGGTGTGGTAGGCGTGAATCGAGCGGCCGGCGATGGCGCCGACGGTATCCTCGACGAAGCCGGCCTCGTTGAGGGTGTCGGAGTGCAGGGCCACCTGGACGCCGGATGCGTCGGCTACGGTTAGGCACGCGTCGATCGCCGCGGGCGTCGTCCCCCAGTCCTCGTGCAGCTTGAAACCGGAAGCACCGCCGCGCAATTGCTCCCACATCGATTCCGCGCTGACGGTGTTTCCCTTGCCGAGCAGCGCGATGTTGACCGGAGATGAGTCCAGCGACTCCAGCATCCGGCTGAGGTGCCACGCGCCGGGCGTGACGGTGGTGGCTTTGCTGCCTTCTGCGGGCCCGGTGCCGCCGCCGACCAGCGTCGTGATCCCGCCGCCAAGCGCCTCGTCCACGATCTGCGGACAGATGAAGTGCACGTGACAGTCGACGGCGCCTGCGGTGACGATGCGGCCGTTGCCTGCGATGATCTCAGTTGACGGTCCGACGACCAGGTCGGGGTGCACGCCGGCCATGATGTCGGGATTGCCGGCCTTGCCGATCGCAGCGATCCTTCCATCGCGAATACCTATGTCGGCCTTGATGATTCCCCAGTAGTCGATGATCACTGCGCCGGTGATCACCGTGTCGGGGGCGCCGTCGGCGCGGGTGGCCCGGCCCTGGCCCATCGATTCGCGCAGCACCTTGCCGCCCCCGAAGACGGCTTCGTCGCCGGCGAGCTCCGGTCCGCCGCTGCGGTCTTCGGTGATCTCGATGAGCAGGTCGGTGTCGGCCAACCGGATCCGGTCACCCTTCGTCGGTCCGAACAGATCCGCGTAATGCGCCCTTGATAATTCGGTCATGGCGGGTCCAACCGCCCCGGCGGGTCAAGGCTGATGCCGTGCACCTCCCGTCGGCCGCGCAGCGGCACCAGCGAGATACGTTGTCCGACACCGGGCTCAAAGCGCACGGCAGTTCCCGCCGGAATGTCAAGACGGTGTCCGCGAGCTTGTTCCCGGTCGAATGACAACGCCGCATTAGCCTGCGCGAAGTGCATGTGACTGCCCACCTGCACCGGTCGATCGCCTGTATTGACCACCTCGAGGATGACCCGCGGCGCGCCAACGTTGATCGCGACCTCGCCAGGCCCGAAAAGGATTTCGCCGGGAATCATCGCGGTCCTACGCAATCGGGTGGTGGACGGTGACCAGCTTCGTGCCGTCGGGAAACGTTGCCTCCACTTGCACGTCGTGCAGCATCTCCGGGACGCCGTCCATCACGTCGTCACGGCGCAACACCTCACGGCCGCTGACCATCAGCTCGGCGACGGTCCGCCCGTCGCGGGCCCCCTCCAGCAGGTGGTCGGTGAGCACAGCGACGGCCTCGGGATGGTTCAAGCGCAGTCCGCGGCCCTGACGACGCCGTGCAAGCTCGGCTGCGTAGGAGATCAGCAGCCGATCGGTCTCGTGCGGAGTCAAGCGCATACACGGCGATCCTGCCACGGGTTGTGCGAGTCAGCAGGACGCGACTGGTCGCGCTACGTGTCCGCGAGGTTCTGGAGCCTGACCTGACCGCGCGCTACCACCCGGTCGTTGTCGTCGGTGATCGTGGTCACCCACAGCTGCTGCCTGCGGCCACGATGGATCGGCGTCGCAACGGCATACACCGTCCCCGCGCTGATCGCGCGCAGGAAATCGGTGTTGTTGTTGACCCCGACGACGGTGCCTCCGCCGTTCTCCGAGAGCCAGGTGTGGCCGCAGACGCTGGACAGGCTTTCAACGATCGCGCAGTAGACGCCGCCATGGACGATGCCCCAGGGCTGCAGCAGCTTGTCGTGGATGTCCAGGCGAGCTCGGCCCTCGTCGGGGGTGACCCGCAGATAAGTCAGCCCGATTTCGTTGTCGAAGCCCTTGCCGAACTCAGGTTCCGCTGATGACACGCCACTGTGTTTACACGCCGCGGTGCTTGCCGAAAGAGACGGGGCCCCGCGGATCGCCCGCGGGGCCCCGTTGGGAATGGACCGGGAGTCACTGCAGCCCACAGGACTCCGGCGCGGTCCGTTCGTCTCAGCACCATAAGAATAGGCAAGGCTGCCCTAATTAGGCAACCCTTTCCGATGCACTCCACGCACCGGAAGGCCGAAGGAGGCCAACGCGTCCAGCACCGCCTGCCCCCGACGCATTCCGCTGGCCTGCGACGAGCCGGCCAACACCGGAACCTGTGTGGCGGTGGTGACAACAGCCGATCCGACCATTCCCCACATCTCCGACACCGCCAGCGCGCCCAGGCTCACGTCGTGTAACCGCGAGAACAGCGGTTGCAGTGCCGTGTGGCACCGGTGCGCGGTCCAGGTGGCCAAGGCCGCCTCACTCGGCAACCGGACGACGTCGTCACAGCAGGCGGGATCGTTCGCAACACCCGGAGGGTGGGGTCGACGACGCCGACCCAGTCGATGGCGCCCTCGGAGTCGCAGTGCACCCACAGGTTCTCCAACCCCGGGTCCCACGCCCGTCCTTCCAGGATCACCAGCGCGACCACCCGGCAGGCCACGGTGTACGCGAGCGTCGCTGCCAGCTGTGACGTGGCGGCCCGGCCATCCATCTCACCAGCGGCGGTCACGAACATCCGGCGCAGCCGGTCTGTGGTCAGCGCCGAGGCGAGCGGCCACCAGCGCCGTCGGCCGACGTCCGCCATCACCGCGACGCCGTAGACCCGCGGGGACGCGGGATACAGCTCGCGCAGGCGACCACTTGATTCGTGCAGCGGCAGCGGGTACGCGATGGCCATCCCGGCGATCAGCGGATCGTCGGCCAGCACAGTCATGGGCACCTCCAGGCACGAAATTAGGCTAGCCTAACCATATCGGGCTACGGCTGCGAAGACCAGACTTTGACCGGTGCATACGACACGCAGTAGTAAGCAAGTAGTAGGCTTAAACCGTTGCTGCAGGAGATGAATGATCATGGCCAAATCCACTCGCTTGGGTGAACTCGAACGCGCGGTCATGGATAACCTATGGTCGTCGCCCGGACCACAGACCGTCCGTCAGGTGCATGAAGCGCTGTCGGCGCAGCGCGACCTCGCCTACACGACGATCATGACGGTCTTGCAGCGGCTTGCGAAGAAGAACCTTGTCGTACAGCACCGAGATGACCGCGCCCATCGCTACGCGCCTACCCACGGTCGCGACGAGCTCGTCGCGGGTCTAATGGTCGACGCGCTCGATCAGGCAGCCGATTCGGGGGGTCGTGAGGCCGCGCTTGTGCACTTCGTCGAACGTGTCGGCGCGGACGAAGCGGCAGCGTTGAGACGAGCGCTGGCTGAACTTGAGGCAAAGCATCTCCTACCGGGTGGCAGCCCGGACACCAGCTGAGGGAGACTAACCGCGTGTCCGCGCTGGCCTTCACCTTCGTCGCGCTGCTCCTGGTCGGTCCCGTACCGGAGATACTGGCCCGGGCCTCATGGCCGACGCGCGCGCCGCGGGCGGCGATCGTGCTGTGGCAGGCCGTTGCGGTGGCGGCCGTACTCTCGGCGTTCAGCGCCGGAATCGCGATCGCGAGCCGGTTGCTGGTACCCGGCCCCGACGGCCGGCCCACCGCGACGATCACCAGTGAGATAAGGGCACTCGGCCTGCCGTTGTGGCTCGTTTATGTCACCGTCTTCGCGATCACGCTGCTGATCGGCGCGCGGCTGCTCATCGCGGTGCTTCAGGTGGCGATCAAAACGCGGCGTCGGCGCGCTCACCACCGCATGCTCGTCGATCTGCTCGGGGTGGCCCGGGACGGTGCCACCTCCACCGGGACCGGCCACCTTCGCATCCTCGACGTCTCCGAGCCCCTGGCCTACTGCCTGCCCGGCGTCCGAAGTCGCGTGGTCTTGAGCAACGGCACGCTGGACACGTTGAGCGACAACGAGATCGCCGCGATCCTCAGGCACGAGCGGGCGCATCTCCGGGCGCGCCACGACCTCGTCCTCGAGATGTTCACCGCGGTGCACGCCGCGTTCCCGCGGTTCGTCCGCAGCGCCAGGGCGCTCGACGCAGTGCGGGTTCTCGTCGAGATGCTGGCCGACGACGCCGCGGTCCGCGCGGCGGGCCCCGCTCCCCTGGCCCGCGCGCTTGTGGCGTGCGCGGCGGGGCCCACGCCTTCGGGCGCGCTGGCCGCCGGCGGCCCAAGCACCGTAGTACGGCTGCGCCGCCTCGGCGGCCGCGGCAACAGCCTCGCGGTGGCCGCCGGCGCGTATCTGGCCGCGGCGGCCGTGCTGATCGTGCCCACCGTAGCGCTGGCGGTACCGTGGCTCACCGAGTTACACCGGCTCTTCATCGCATAGTCTCAATTTGGGCAGAAACCCCTTGCGCGACAACAGAACACGAAAGGCAACCGATGACGCCTCCAGCAGCAGACACCACCGGCACCGCGCAGATCGGCGTCACCGGGCTGGCCGTGATGGGCAGCAACATCGCCCGCAACTTCGCGCACCACGGCTATACCGTCGCGCTGCATAACCGGTCGATCGCCAAAACTGACGCCCTGCTGGAGCAACACGGCTCGGAAGGCAAGTTCGTTCGCGCCCAAACCATGGCGGAATTCGCTGCGGCGCTGGAGAAGCCGCGCCGCGCGCTGATCATGGTCAAGGCCGGTGACCCGACTGACGCCGTGATCAACGAACTGGCCGACGTGTTCGAAGAGGGCGACATCATCATCGACGGCGGGAACGCGCTCTTCACCGACACCATCCGCCGCGAGAAGGCGATGGCGCAGCGCGGCTTGCACTTCGTCGGCGCCGGTATCTCCGGCGGTGAGGAGGGCGCACTCAACGGCCCGTCGATCATGCCCGGCGGCCCCACCGAGTCATACAAGTCGCTGGGTCCGCTGCTGGAGGAGATTTCCGCGCACGTCGACGGTGTGCCGTGCTGCACCCACATCGGGCCCGACGGGTCCGGCCACTTCGTCAAGATGGTGCACAACGGCATCGAGTACTCCGACATGCAGCTCATCGGCGAGGCATACCAGCTGCTGCGCGACGGGCTGGGTTTATCGGCGCCGCAGATCGCCGACGTGTTCGCCGAGTGGAACAAGGGCGACCTGGACAGCTACCTGATCGAGATCACCGCCGAGGTGCTGCGCCAGACCGACGCGAAGACCGGCAAGCCGCTGGTCGACGTGATCCGCGACGAGGCCGAGCAGAAGGGCACCGGGCGCTGGACCGTCAAGTCGGCGCTCGATCTCGGCGTGCCCGTTACCGGCATCGCGGAGGCGGTGTTCGCTCGTGCGCTGTCGGGCTCGGTGGTCCAACGGACGGCCACCACCGGGCTGGCCTCCGGTTCTCTCGGTGAAAAGCCCAGTGACGCAGATGAATTCACCGAGGACGTGCGTCAGGCCCTGTACGCGTCGAAGATCGTCGCATACGCCCAGGGCTTCAACCAGATTCAGGCCGGCAGCGCCGAGTACGACTGGAACATCACGCCGGGAGACTTGGCCACCATCTGGCGCGGTGGCTGCATCATCCGCGCCAAGTTCCTCAACCGGATCAAGGAAGCGTTCGACGACGATCCGGACCTCCCAACGCTGATCGCGGCGCCGTACCTCCGCAACGCGGTCGAAACGGGCATTGACAGCTGGCGTCGGGTGGTCGCGACCGCGGCCCGGCTCGGCATCCCGATTCCCGGCTTCGGGTCCGCGCTGTCCTATTACGACGCGCTGCGCACCGAGCGGCTGCCCGCCGCGCTGACTCAGGCCCAGCGCGACTTCTTCGGCGCTCACACCTACGAGCGCATCGACGCGGATCGCGGCAAGAAGTTCCACACCCTCTGGAGCGGTGACCGCAGCGAGGTGGAGGCCTGAACCGCATTAACGGAGGCCTGAACCGCACTAAAGTTGGTAGGCGATGCATTTTCTGGAGGGTCACCCACCCCCGTACGACCTGACCTACAGCGACGTCTTCATCGTCCCGAACCGCTCGGACGTGGCGTCGAGGTTCGATGTCGACCTATCGACGGTTGACGGGTCAGGCACGACGATTCCGGTCGTGGTGGCCAACATGACCGCGGTCGCGGGCCGCCGGATGGCCGAAACCCTGGCCCGCCGGGGCGGCATCGTCGTGCTGCCCCAGGACCTGCCGATCACCGCGGTCGAACACACGGTGAACTTCGTCAAGAGCCGTGACCTGGTGGCCGACACACCCGTGACGCTGGAACCCGACGACTCCGTGTCCGACGCGTGCGCGTTGATCCACAAGCGGGCGCACGGTGCGGCCGTGGTCGTGTTCGGGGGCCGTCCGGTCGGGCTCGTCACCGACGCCGTGTGCGCCGGGGTGGACAGGTTCACCCGGGTGCGCGACGTGTTGGTCAGTGACTTCGTCACCGCGCGCGCCGGCACAGACCCGCGACAGGTTTTCGATCTGCTCGAGCACGCGCCGATCGACGTCGCCGTTCTCACCGAGCCGGACGGCACCCTGGCCGGGGTGCTGACCCGGACGGGCGCCCTGCGCGCTGGCCTGTACACGCCCGCCCTCGACACCGCCGGCCGGCTGCGCATCGGGGCGGCGGTGGGGATCAACGGGGATGTCGGCGCGAGAGCCACCGCCCTCGTCGAGGCCGGCGTCGACCTGCTGGTGATCGACACCGCGCACGGCCATCAGGCGAAGATGATCGACGCGATCAAGGCGGTTACCTCACTCGATTTGGGTGTGCCGACAGCGGCCGGCAACGTCGTGTCCGCCGAGGGCACCCGTGACCTGCTGACGGCGGGGGCGACGATCGTCAAGGTCGGTGTCGGACCCGGCGCCATGTGCACCACTCGGATGATGACCGGCGTGGGCCGGCCACAGTTCTCGGCGGTGCTCGAATGCGCGTCTGCTGCAACGCAAATGGGCGGATACGTCTGGGCCGACGGCGGCGTGCGGCATCCTCGCGACGTTGCCTTGGCGCTGGCGGCCGGCGCGGCGAACGTGATGATCGGATCCTGGTTCGCCGGCACCTACGAATCGCCGGGCGATCTGTTGCACGACCGCGACGACCGGGCGTACAAGGAGAGCTACGGAATGGCCTCCAGACGGGCGGTGGCGGCGCGCACCGTTGCCGATAGCGGCTACGAGCGAGCCCGCAAAGCTCTGTTCGAGGAGGGCATCTCAACGTCGAAGATGGGCCTGGATCCCGACCGCGGCGGCGTCGAGGATCTGCTCGACCACATCACGTCGGGCGTGCGCAGCACCTGCACCTACGTCGGTGCGTCAACGCTCGCCGAGCTGCACGAACTGGCCGTGGTCGGCGTGCAATCGGCCGCCGGCTTCGCCGAGGGCCACCCGCTGCCCACGGGTTGGTGAGTCCCGCGCTGGCGGTAGACCCGGCTAACATGAGGCTTTCATCGCGCCGCCGCGGCGGCTGACCGAGGGAAAGGGATCACGTGCCGCAGGCACCCGTCGAGGCCACGGGCTTCCGGGCCGAGCGGCCGGCCCCGGAGCCGCCCGACGCCGAGCCGTCCCCTAGTCAGCCGGGGATCCGGCCCGGCCAAACGGCGAGCGCGCGATGAGCGCCGTCCTGATTCTTTTCAGCCTGATTGGCTTCGTCGTGCTCACCTTCGGCACCGCGATTTTCGTGGCCGCCGAGTTCTCGCTCACCGCGCTCGAGCGCAGCACCGTCGACGCGAATGCCCGTAACGGCGGGCGGCGGGACAGGTTGGTGCAGCGCGCACACCGAACGCTGTCATTTCAGCTGTCCGGCGCTCAGATCGGCATCTCGATCACCACGCTGATCACCGGCTATCTGGCCGAGCCGCTGATCGCGCGGTCACTGCGACCAGTGATGACGGCGATATCCGTTCCCGGGCACTGGGTCGACGGGACTGCGTTGGTGCTTGCCCTGTTGATCGCCACGTCGGTGTCGATGGTGTTCGGCGAGTTGGTGGCCCAGTACCTGGCCGTGGCCCGGCCGCTTCAGACCGCCCGCGCTGTCGCCGGGCCCCAGCTGTTGTTCTCGATGCTGGCCACGCCGCTGATCCACCTGACCAACGGCGCCGCGAACTGGATATTGCGCCGGCTGGGCATCGAGCCGGCCGAGGAGCTGCGGTCCGCGCGATCCCCACAGGAGCTGGGGTCGTTGGTGCGCAACTCGGCACGCCGCGGCTCACTGGATCCGGTGACCGCCGTGCTCGTCGACCGGTCGCTGCAGTTCGGGGCACGCACCGCCGAGGAATTTATGACGCCGAGGTCGAAGATCGAGTCGCTCGAGGCCGGCGACACGATGGCCGACCTGGTTGCCAAGGCGATGGAGACCGGATACTCACGCTTTCCGGTCACCGAGGGCGACCTCGACGAGACGATCGGCCTCGTGCACGTCAAGCAGGTGTTCGAGGTGCCGCACGGGGAGCTGGCCCGCACCCGGCTGTCCGCTGTGGCGCGCCCGGTGGCGGTGGTGCCGTCCACCCTCGACGGCGACTCGCTGATGACACAGATCCGCGCGAATGGTCTTCAAACCGCGTTGGTGGCCGACGAGTACGGCGGCATCGCGGGAATGGTGACCGTCGAGGACCTGATCGAGGAGATCGTGGGCGACATCCGTGACGAGCACGACGAGTCCACACCGGATGTCGTGCGCGCAGGCAGTGGGTGGCGGGTGTCTGGCCTGCTGCGTATCGACGAAGTGGCCGACGCCACCGGATTTCGCGGTCATGACGGCGAATACGAGACGATCGGCGGGTTGGTCATGCACGAGCTCGGCCACATCCCCGAGGCGGGTGAGTCGGTGGAACTCAAGGCGTTCGAGCCCGATTCGGCCGCCGACGACGCGGTCCGATGGCGCGCGACGGTCGCGAAGATGGAGGGTCGCCGCATCGATCAGCTGGATCTCATCGAGCTTCCACGACGGGACGGGAGCGCGGTGGTCACCGATGGCTGATGTGCTCGGCGTCGTGCTGACCCTTCTGCTGTTGCTTGCGAACGCCTTCTTTGTCGGAGCCGAATTCGCGCTGATGTCTGCGCGCCGCGACCGGCTGGAAACGCTCGCCGAGCAAGGCAAGCGCAGCGCCGTCACTGTGATTCGCGCCGGGCAGAACCTCTCGGTGATGCTGGCCGGCGCGCAGCTGGGTATTACCGTGTGCTCAATCCTGTTGGGGCGGATCGGCCAACCGGCAGTGGCAGACGTGTTGGAGAAACCGTTCGACCTGTTCGGCGTGCCCGACGCGGTGCTGCACACGGTGTCGTTCGTGGTCGCGATCACGATCGTCGTGGTGTTGCACGTGCTGCTCGGGGAGATGGTGCCGAAGAACATCGCGATGGCCGGGCCCGAGTCGGCCGCGATGCTGCTTGTGCCGCCGTACCTGCTGTGGGTGCGGGCCGTCCGTCCGGTCATCGCGTTCTACGACTGGTGTGCACACGTGACGTTGCGCGCGGTGCGGGTGCAGCCCAGGACCGAACTCGAGAACACCGTCTCGATGATCGAGCTCTCGGAGATGATCGCGGAATCACGCTCGGAGGGCCTGCTCGACCCCGAGGAGCACATGCGGCTGTCCCGGGCGCTGCAAATCCGCAACCGGGTGGTCGCCGACGTCGCCATCCCGTTGGAACAGGTCCGGGTGGTGAAAATCGCCGCGGGCACCGATGGCCCGACCGTGGAGGCGATCCAGCTGGCGCTGGGCGAAACCGGATACTCGCGCTTCCCGGTGGTCGACTCCACCGGCCGGTTCGTCGGCTACGTGCACATCAAGGATGTGCTGCCCGCCGTCGACGATCCAGAGGCGGTCGTCGACCACTCGACGATCCGCCCGTTGCCCGAGGTACCCGAAGCCCTGCCGCTGCCCGACGCGCTGACGCGGCTGAGGCGCAACAACTCTCACCTGGCGCTGGTGAACGGACCGGACGGTGCCGTCGTCGCGATCGTGGCGCTGGAGGATCTGGTGGGAGACCTGGTCGGCACCGTGCGCGACGGGACACACCGTGTCTGAGGTTCTCACCGAGGCCGAATGGACGCGACGCCGGGATCGGCACCGACAGCGCGTCGCCGCATTGCTGGATCCGTACCTCGACCGGCGCGGTGACGGACCGGCCCACCCCGTCATCGACTTCCTGTTCACCTACTACAGACTGCGGCCGGGTCAGCTCAAACGTTGGCACCCGGGATTCGGCATTTGGCTTTCGGGACCGTCGGCCGCCGGGTACGCGCGGCTGAGCGGGTATCGCCGTACGGATGACGAGGTGGCCGTCGACCGCGATGTTCTGTTGCGGCGCAAAGGTACCGTCGAATTCGTCGCCGGGCTGCTCGAAGCGACCGCCGGCCGCCCGGCGCAATTCGGCTGCTTCGGGCTGCACGAGTGGGCGATGGTGTACCGGGCCGGGCCCGGCGACGTGCGACATCGCACGGTGCCGCTGCGGCTCGGCGGCCTGGGCACGGACGCGGTCGTGAAGTCGATGCCGTTGCGCTGCACGCACTTCGACGCGTTCCGGTTCTTCACCGATCCGGCGCGAGTGCGTAACAGCGCGCAGCTGACCAGAGAAGGGCAGCCTGCGACCGAGCAGCCGGGGTGCCTGCACGCCGGGATGGATCTGTACAAGTGGGCCGCAAAGCTGTTGCCTCTGCTCGACTCCGACATCGTGATGGACGCGTTCGAGCTGGCACACGCGGCGCGGGTGCTCGACATGCGCGCCAGCCCGTATGACCTGAGCGCGCTCGGCTACGAACCCGTACGAATCGAAACACCTTCGGGGCGTGCGGAATACGTGCGCCAGCAGGCGGTCGTCGCCGAGCGCGCGGCGGTTGTCCGTCAGGGATTGCTGGCGCGGTGCCAGGAGCTGCTGGCTGCGGCGGTTGTGGACCAGCGGTAGCTACTCGACTCGTGGGGGGATGCCGGTGAGCATCACTTCAGTGATGCGCCGAGGCGCTTCAGCCAACATTGATTGCAGGGCCATTCGCTTGGGGATCCGCACGTGCCTCCGACCCTTCCGTACGGCCTCGACAACCTCGTCGGCCACGTTCTCGCGGGGAACGTCAACTGCGAGGCGCATCCGGTAGCAACGCCGGAAAGCCGCGGCCGTCGGCTCATAGTCCTCGGTTCCGGCCAGCATCTCGGTAGGGATCGGCCCAAGCTCCACGAGGGTGGTACCGATCGGCAAGCCGCGAAGGTCCGCCCGCACGCCCCGGTAATCAGCACTCGTTTTCCGCTTAACTCCATGTCGGGAGCGTACGCATGCCGTCCACCCGGAGGGTGGGTAATGGTCGGGCCGGCCGGCTCTGGGCAAGGTGTCGGGCGCTGGTCGCAGAACGTGTCACCGACGAGCGAAAGTGGGCTTCGCAGGCACTGGCGCCCGGCACTCGGGTTTCTCTGTCTGCGGTGCCCGAAAACCCGACGTTACCGCTGGGTAAGCTGGATTGACACAACTCAGGGAGGATGCATGACGGAGCGGGTGGCCACTGGCAACTTGCGGGTGGCCAAGGTGCTGTACGACTTCATCAACAACGAGGCGTTACCCGGCACCGACATCGACCCCGACTCGTTCTGGGCCGGCGTGGACAAGGTGGTCACCGACCTCGGCCCGCGCAACCAGGACTTGCTGGCCCGGCGCGACGAGCTACAGGCGCACATCGACAAGTGGCATCGGCAGCGGGTGATCGAGCCGATCGACCTCGAGGCGTACAAGCAGTTCCTCGCCGAGATCGGCTACCTGCTGCCCGAGCCTGCGGACTTCGCGGTCACCACCGCCAACGTCGACGCCGAGATCACCTCGACGGCCGGCCCGCAGCTGGTGGTGCCGATTTTGAACGCACGGTTCGCGCTGAACGCCGCAAACGCCCGCTGGGGCTCGTTGTATGACGCTCTGTACGGCACCGACGTCATTCCGGAGTCCGGCGGCGCCGAGAAGAGCGGCAGCTACAACAAGGTGCGCGGCGACAAGGTGATCGCGTACGCCCGCAACTTCTTGGACCAAGCCGTTCCGCTGGCCATCGGCTCCTACTCCGACATCAGTGCGCTCAGGGTCTCCGACGGCCGGCTGATCGTCACGCTGGACGAGGGGCGGGACACCACGCTCGCCCAGCCCGCGCAGTTCGCCGGCTACACCGGCGACCCGGCGACTCCGGAATCGGTGCTGCTGGTCAACCACGGCCTGCACATCGACATCCAGATCGACCCTGAGTCGCCGATTGGTAAGACCGACAAGGCCGGCATCAAGGACGTCATCCTGGAATCGGCGGTCACCACGATCATGGACTTCGAGGATTCGGTGGCCGCCGTCGACGCCGACGACAAAGTGCTCGGCTACCGCAACTGGCTGGGCCTGAACAAGGGCGACCTTGCCGAACAGGTCACAAAGGACGGCAAAGCGTTCACCCGAGTCCTGCACGAGGATCGCCGGTATACCGCGCCCGACGGCAGCGAGTTCGCGCTTCCGGGCCGCAGTCTGATGTTCGTCCGCAACGTCGGCCATCTGATGACCAACGACGCCATCGTGGACGCCGACGGCAACGAGGTCTTCGAAGGTCTGATGGACGCGTTGCTCACCAGCCTGATGGCTGTGCACGGACTGAGGTCGAGCGAGGCGAACGGCCCGTTGGTCAACAGCCGCGCCGGCTCCATCTACATCGTGAAGCCGAAGATGCACGGCCCCGACGAGGTCGCGTTCACGGTCGAGCTGTTCAGCCGGGTCGAGGACGTGCTCGGGCTCCCGCAGTCGACGATCAAGGTCGGCATCATGGACGAGGAGCGGCGCACCACTGTCAACCTGAAGGCCTGCATCAAGGCCGCTGCCGACCGGGTGGTGTTCATCAACACGGGCTTCCTTGACCGCACCGGCGACGAGATCCACACCTCGATGGAGGCCGGGCCGATGGTGCGCAAGGCGGCGATGAAGACGCAGCCGTGGATCCTGGCGTACGAGGACAACAATGTCGATGTCGGCCTGGCAACGGGACTGCCCGGCCACGCCCAGATCGGCAAGGGCATGTGGGCGATGACCGATCTGATGGCCGACATGGTGGAGCAGAAGATCGGTCAGCCGGAAGCGGGTGCGTCGACGGCCTGGGTGCCATCGCCGACTGCGGCCACACTGCACGCAATGCACTACCACCAGGTCGACGTGGGTGCCGTGCAGAGGCAGCTCGCCGAGCAGGGCCGGCGCGCCGACTTGGACCAGCTGCTCACGATCCCGCTCTTGACCGAGGAGCTGGCGTGGGCGCCCGAAGAAATCCGGGAAGAGGTTGACAACAACTGCCAGTCGATCCTCGGCTATGTGGTGCGCTGGATCGACGAGGGTGTCGGCTGCTCGAAGGTGCCCGATATCCACAACACCGCATTGATGGAGGACCGCGCCACCCTTCGCATTTCGAGCCAGTTGCTGGCCAACTGGCTAAGGCACGGCATCATCACCTCCGAAGATGTGCGGGCCAGCCTGGAGCGGATGGCTCCGGTTGTGGATGAGCAGAACGCGGGCGATCCGACGTACCGCCCGATGGCGCCCAAGTTCGACGACAGCATCGCGTTCCTTGCCGCCCAGGAACTGATCCTGTCCGGAACCGAGCAGCCCAACGGCTACACGGAGCCGATCCTGCATCGACGGCGGCGCGAGGCGAAGGCAAGGTTGGGCTGCTGACGAGCTCCACCGGGTCTGCGGCGACAGAGATTAGACTTGCGGCGGGTCGATTGAAAGGACGCGCAGGGCATGGGTAGGCACAGCATCCCCGGCCCTGACGACACGCCGAGCGAGCCGTTCCCGGCCATCCCTCCGCCGGAGCGGCCCGGGCGAACGCCGTATCGGGCGTATGTGCCTTTCGAGGGCGAGCCGGCCTACGAGACTGCGGCCAGTCCCGCACCGGACGACGAGCACTCCGGCGGCCACTTCGCCGACGGCTCATGGCAGGGCGGTCATCGGAGCACGAACACGAAACGCCGGGGCGTGAGTATCGGCGTGATCGTCGTCCTGGTGGCCATCGTGGCCTTCGTCAGCGTGGTCATCCTGTGGCGGTTCTTCGGTGGAGTGCTGACGAACCGCTCCGACGCGGCCGCGGCCACCTGCTCAGGTAGCGCCGTGCCGGTTGCCGTCGTCGCGGATCCGTCGATCGCCGACAAGATCCAGGGGTTCGCCAACCGCTACAACAAGTCGGCCGGTCCGATCGGCGACCGCTGCGTCAAGCTCGGCGTCAAGCCGGCCGATTCCGACGACGTCATCAACGGATTCGTCGGCAACTGGCCGTCCGAGCTCGGTGAGCGGCCCGCGTTGTGGATCCCCGCCAGCTCGGTCTCCACCTCCCGATTGCAAGCGGCGGCCGGCTCCAAGGTCATCACCGACAGCCGGTCGTTGGTCAGCTCCCCCGTGCTGTTGGCCATCAAGCCTCAGCTCAAAGCCGCTTTGGCGGAGCAGAACTGGGGCACGCTGCCAGCGCTTCAGACCAACCCGGTGGCTCTGGACGCGAAGAACATGCCGGGTTGGGGGTCGTTGCGGCTGGCGTTGCCGACGGCTGGCGACAGCGATGCCACATATCTGGCCGCGGAGGCGGTGGCGGCCGCGTCGGCGCCGCCCAACGCGCCCGCCATCGCAGGTGTCGGTGCGGTCAACACCCTGATCGTCGCACAGCCCAAGCTGCCGAGCCCGAGCCTGTCGACGGCGATGGATGCGCTGCTGGCCGGCGGGGACCCTTCGGCCTCGCCGGTGCACGCGGTGGCGATTACCGAGCAACAGCTCTATCAGCGGTCGGCGAAAGTGTCGGACGCGAAAAACGTCGTCAGCTCGTGGCTGCCGCCGGGCCCGGCCGCGGTGGCCGACTACCCGATGGCGTCGCTTTCCGGCGACTGGCTGTCTGAGGAACAGGTCACCGCCGCCAGCGAATTCAAGAAGTTCCTCCAGAAGCCCGATCAGCAGGCGGAGTTGGCGAAGGCCGGGTTCCGCGCGGGGAGTGCGGCGCTGCCCAAGAGCGACGTGACCAGTTTCTCGCCGCTGTCCAACACCCTGTCGGTGGGCGACGACACGGCGCGGGTGACGTTGGCCGATGCGGTCATCGCCCCGGCCGGCGGCGAGGCCGTCACGATCATGCTCGACCAGTCCTTGAACACGCAGGAGGGTGGCAAGAGCCGCCTGGCGAATGTCGTTGCGGCGCTCAAGGGCAAGCTCGGGGCGCTGCCGCCGAACGCGGTCGTCGGGCTGTGGACGTTCGACGGCCGCGAGGGCCGCAGCGAGGTGGCGACCGGGCCGCTGTCCGATCAGCTGAACGGCCAGCCGCGATCCGCTGCGCTGACGGCCGCCCTGGACAAGCAGTCTGCGTCGAACGGCGGCGCCGTGTCGTTCACGACGCTGAAGATGATCTATGACGGCGCGGTGGCCAATTACCGTCCCGGCATGAAGAACTCCGTCCTGGTGATCACGGCAGGCCCGCACACCGACCAGTCCATGGACGGCCCGGGCCTTCAGGACTACGTCCGCAAGGCGTTCGACCCCGCGCGGCCGGTCGCGATCAACGTGATCGACTTCGGGTCCGATCCCGACCGCGCCGCGTGGGAATCGGTAGCGCAGACATCCGGCGGCGGGTATCAGAACCTGTCCCAGTCGGACTCCCCCGACTTGGCTACGGCGGTGGCCACGTTCCTGGGCTGACGCGCGGCCCAAACCGGTGGCCTACAGCAGGTGTACAGCCCACATTCACATCGGCGTAAGGTCGGCGTAATACCGTGGCATCGTGTCGAACAGCGTCGATCGGCGCACCCTCATGAAGGCCGTCGCGGTTGGTGTGCTGGCGGCGATGAGCCGGCCCGCCACGGCGCTGGCCGGCCCGCCGCCCAAGGGCCCCACGGGGCGGATTCCCCCGCCGAACGGCGTGCTGACTCGCCTACCCGGCGACGGAAATCTGTTGGCGTTGACCGTCGATGACGGCGTGAGCACCGAGGTTGTCTCGGCCTTTGCCGCGTTCTGTCGCGACAGCGGTACCCGGATCACCTTCTTCGTCAACGGGGTGAACCCCTCCTGGTCGATCAACGCGCCGCAACTGCGCCCGATGGTTGAATCGGGCCAGATCCAGGTCGGCAACCACACGTGGTCCCATCCGTACGTCACCCGGATCACCCCCGACGCACTCACCGACCAGATCCAGCGAAACAAGGACTTCCTTGCGAACACCTACGGCGTCGACGGCACGCCGTATTTCCGTCCGCCGTACGGGGCGCACAGTCCCTCGACGGACAAGATCGCGGCTGATCTCGGCTACAGCACGATCACGATGTGGAGCGGCACCGTCGGTGACTCGCGAGTGGTCAACGAACAGCAGCTGATCGGCTTCGCGCAGCAGGCGTTTCAGGGTCAGCAAATTGTGCTCGCCCACGCGAACCTGCCGCCCATCACGCACACTTACCCCCAGTTGCTCGACATCATCGCGAGCCGCAATCTCAAGACCGTCACGCTCAACGACGTGTTCGGCTGAGCGTCAGGACTCGTCGAGCAATTGCAGCGCCCCCGCGGTGAAGGTGTCCGGATCTTCAAGCTGCGGGTAGTGGCCGAGTCCCGGCAGCTCGATCACCGGCGCCGACGGCCGCAACTCCTGAAGCCCGTCGAGCACGTTGGTCGTCGCGACGGGATCCTCGAGCGCCCACAGAAAACCAAGGGGTTTCGGCCAGTCGCGGACGGCGCCATGCCAGCGTTGTGCGTACCGTTCGCGCTCGTCGAGGTAGGAGATCAGCAAGTGTGCGGTGCGCTGACCCTCGTTGTGCGACAACAACGCCCACTGCGCTGCGGCTTCGTCGGCTGACAGCGGATGATCCGGCGAGAACAGCCTGGAAAAGCCGCGAATGAACCCTCCTTTGTTGATCAGCCGAGCAGCCACCGGACCCACGCGGCTGCGCAACAACTTCTGGCTCGGCCTCAGGCTGGCCCGCTCCAAGATCACACTACCGTTCGTCAGAACAACGCGCTCTATTTCAAACGGCAAGCGGCCGTGGATATCTCGCGCGAGTAGTTCGGTGGTAACCGATGTGCCCATGTCGTGTGCGAGCACCGCGACCGGGCGGGTAATCGTCTCAGCGACGATGTCCTGCACGAGATCGGCCTGCTCCAGCAGGCTGTAACGGTGTGGCCGCGGCTTGTCGGACAGGCCGAAACCGAGAAAGTCCATCGCCAGCCACGAGCGGCCCGCCAGGTGGGGCACCACCATTCGGAAGTCGTAGGAACAGGACGGGTACCCGTGCAGCAGCAAGATCGTCGGGCCGTCACCCTCCGCGGAGCTGACGAACACCTTGCCCGCGGTCGTCGGGATCAGCCGGCCGCCGTCGCGCCAATCACGCACGCTCGCGGGAAGCACTTGAGCGACCCTAGTCGCCGCCCCGGCCAGGCGTCAGGCGAACGCCTCCACCGGCGGGCACGAGCACATCAGGTTCCGGTCACCGTACGCACCGTCGATTCGGCGTACCGGTGGCCACACCTTCGGCCGAAATCCGCGGCCCAGCGGGTAAGCCGCCTGCTCGCGCGTGTAGGAATGCTCCCACTTGTCGACCAGCAGGCACGCCGCGGTGTGCGGCGCGCCGCGCAGCGGGTTGTCGTCAGCCGGCCATTCACCCGACCCGATCCTGTCGATCTCACCGCGGATCGCGATCATCGCGTCGCAGAACGCGTCGACCTCGGCCAGGCTTTCGCTCTCGGTGGGCTCTACCATCAACGTGCCCGCCACCGGGAAGCTCATGGTGGGCGCGTGGAATCCAAAGTCGGCCAGCCGCTTTGCCACATCGTCGACGGTCACGCCGGTGGTCTTGGTGATCCCGCGCAGGTCGAGAATGCACTCGTGAGCGACCATGCCGTTCTCGCCCGTGTAGAGCACGGGGTAGTACTCGTCGAGTCGACGCGCGATGTAGTTGGCCGACGCGATCGCGGTGAGCGACGCCGCACGTAGGCCCGCGGAGCCCATCATGCGGATGTACGCCCAGGTGATGGGCAGGATCGACGCCGAGCCGTAGGGTGCCGACGACACCGGCGGCTGGTCGGACAGTTCGTCGGCCAGCGGATGGCCGGGCAGATACGGCCGCAGGTGCTCGCGGACGGCGATCGGACCGACGCCGGGGCCGCCGCCCCCGTGCGGGATGCAAAACGTCTTGTGCAGGTTCAGGTGGCTGACATCGCCGCCGAACCGGCCGGGGCGGGCGAGTCCGACCAGCGCGTTGAGGTTCGCGCCGTCGACGTACACCTGACCACCCGCGTCGTGCACCGCTGCACAGACATCGGCGACGTCGTGCTCGTAGACCCCGTGCGTCGACGGGTATGTGATCATCAGCGCGGCGAGGTTGCCGGCGTGCTCGGCGGCCTTGGCGCGCAGATCATCGAGGTCGACGTCACCGTTCCCGCGGCACGCGACCACGACGACGCGCATCCCGGCCAGCGCGGCTGAAGCGGCGTTGGTGCCATGCGCGCTGGACGGGATCAGGCAGACGTCGCGGTGCGGCTCGCCACGGCCGGCATGGTAGGCGTGAATGGCCAGCAGCCCGGCGTACTCCCCTTGCGAGCCGGCGTTGGGCTGCAGCGACACCGCGTCATAGCCCGTCATCTGCGCCAGCCAGGTCTCGAGATCCGCAATCATCCTTCGCAGGCCGGGTGTGTCCGACGCCGGCGCGAACGGATGTTGACGGGCGAACTCGGGCCACGTGATGGGCTCCATCTCGGCCGCGGCGTTGAGTTTCATCGTGCACGACCCGAGCGGAATCATGCTGCGGTCCAACGCGATATCCTTGTCGGCCAGCGCGCGCAGGTAGCGCATCATCTCAGTTTCAGTGCGGTAGTGCGTGAAAGCCCGGTGTGTCAGGAATTCGCTTGTTCGGGTTGCGATGTCCGGGCCGTCGAACGTGTCGTCGACAGGCCTCGCACGAAACGCCTCGAGCACCAGACCGATGTGGACGTCGGTGGTGGCCTCGTCGCATGACACGGACACATGGTCGCCGTCGACCACCCAGACGTTGATGCCGCGGGTCTTCGCCTGATCGCGGATCTCGGCTGCACGGCCCGGCACGTGGGCAAGGACCGTATCGAAGAAGGATCGGTGCGCGACGTCGACGCCCGCCGCCGACAGCCCGGCCGCCAGTGCGCGGGCGTGGCCGTGTACGCGGCGTGCGATCGCGGTTAGGCCATCGGCGCCGTGAAAGGACGCGTACATCGCGGCGAGCACCGCCAACAGCACCTGTGCCGTGCAGATGTTGCTGGTCGCCTTGTCGCGACGGATGTGCTGCTCGCGGGTCTGCAGGGACAGCCGGTACGCGGGCGTTCCGTCGGCGTCCACGGACACCCCGACCAGTCGGCCGGGCAGTTGACGGGCATGTTTGCTTCCTACCGCGATGTATCCGGCGTGCGGACCGCCGAAACCCATTGGCACACCGAAGCGTTGCGCGCTGCCGAACGCGACATCGGCGCCTAGGTCGCCGGGTGGGGTGACGAGGGTGAGCGCGAGCAAGTCGGCGCCGAGCGCCACCAGCGCCCCGCGCTCGTGTGCTGCCGCGGCGAGCGAGGTCCAGTCGACCAGCGCGCCACTGGCCCCGGGCAGTTGGGCGATCACCCCGAAGAACTCGCCGTCGGGCAATCGGTCGCGCAGGTCGGCGGTGACGATTTCGATGCCCAGGGGTGCGGCGCGGGTGGCCAGCACCGCCGCGGTCTGGCGGTAAAGGTCGGCGTCGACGGCGAGCCGGTTCGATCTCCCGCGGGCAGCGCGGTGCATCAGCGTCATCGCCTCCGCAGCGGCGGTGCCTTCGTCGAGCATCGACGCGTTGGCGATCTCCAGGCCGGTGAGGTCGGCGAGCATCGTCTGAAAGTTCAGCAGCGCCTCGAGCCTGCCCTGGCTGATCTCCGGCTGATACGGCGTGTATGCGGTGTACCAGGCTGGGCTCTCAACGATGTTGCGGCGCAACACCGCTGGAGTCAGCGTATCGAAATAGCCCTGCCCGATCATTGACACCGCGACGGTGTTGGTGTCAGCGAGGCGGCGCATCTCGGCCAGCGCCTCCTCCTCGGTGGCCGCGGGCGGCAGCCCGTCGAGGCCCGGCGCGACGTCGGCCCGCAGCGCGTCCAGAATCCTCGTCGGGACGGCCTTGGCGGCCAGTTCGTCGAGCGAATCGACACCGACGACGGTGAGCATCGTTGCCACGTCGTCGTCATTCGGTCCAATGTGGCGGTCGGCGAACGTCGAGCGATCGTTCACGGGCGGGCTCCTGACGGCAGAGGACGGCGGGTCCTCTCCCTCTGTCTCCGCCCGGAACCGGGCGCCTGAGAGATTCGGCTTGCGCCTTTCCCCATCGGCGGGCGAGCGCGGCTCGCCACTTTCCAGAGGCATCATGCCCTGCGCGGTCCTGGCTGCCTGAGAGGTTGACGGAGAGGTGTTGCTCCTTCGGCGTTCGTGACTGGCGGTCACGAAACTCTCCCGCTGCAGGGCGATGCAGCGTCGAGTTTACCTCTGCAGCCGATTCAGCCGATCTTGCGGTCGCGGTGCTTGCGCCGGGAGGCCAGCTCGTCCTCCGGCGTGGTGATCGACTCACCGCCGTCGGCGCGCTCGCCCGGGAAGTCGGCTATCGCGCCGGTCAGTTCCCGCATGGCGCCGCTGACCGCGATCCCGAACACGCCCTGGCCGCCCTGCAGCAGGTCGACGACCTCTTCTGCGGACGTGCACTCATACACGGTGGTGCCGTCGGAGAACAGCGTGATGTTCGCCAGGTCCTCCACGCCGCGCTGCCGCAGATGGTCCACCGCGACGCGGATGTTCTGCAACGAAATCCCGGTGTCGAGCAGCCGCTTGACGATCTTGAGGACCAGGATGTCCTTGAACGAATACAGCCGTTGGCTACCCGAACCGGCCGCGCTGCGGATCGATGGCACCACCAGGGACGTTCGAGCCCAGTAGTCCAGCTGGCGGTACGTGATGCCCGCGATCTGGCAAGCGCTGGGGCCCCGGTAGCCGACCAGTTCGTCGGGTATCGAGTCGTCGGGGAACAGGCCGGGCTGCACTGGCCCGCTCGGCGTGGTCTCGTGGCGCGTCGCGACGGTGTCGCTCGCGTTCACGTCCGGTTGCCCTTGACGTGGATGATCATCCACCGTGCTACCTCCCGCCTGTCGCGTTGGCTACCGACTGGCCATTGTTCGCGTATCGGCTCGAGTTGCTCGAGCATACGCGTTGGGCGGGCCACTGCGCCTGCCGTTACGACCAAAATTATGGCCGCTGCGACGCCCGGTCACCGTGACCCTCTCCCGCGTGTCGGAGCGACTCCGGCAAGTTGAGACGCATCCGTAATGTGGGATAGCCCGTCAGGTCGCCTTGAAATCATCTGGTGAGACGCTGTCAAGAAATTCCTTGAATTTCTCGACCTCCTCCTCGCGAACCGTGCCAGCGGCCTCGTCGTCGTTCTCGTCGGGGATGAGCAGGCCCGCTTCCGCGAGCACCGCCTCCTCGACATAGATCGGCACCCCCACCCGGAGCGCGATCGCTACGGAGTCCGACGGTCGTGCCGACACCTTGATATTGCGGTCGAAGATCAGGTCGGCGTAGAAGGTACCTTCCTGCAGATCTACGATCCGCACCTCCTTGAGCGAATGCCCAAGCGCGGCAATGACATCTCGGATCAGGTCGTGAGTCAGCGGGCGCGCCGGCTCGACGCCTTGTTGCTCGAGCGCAATCGCCGCGGCCTCCGACTGGCCGATCCAAATGGGGAGATACCGGTCGCCGTTGGCCTCTCGCAGCAGCAATACCGGCTGGTTCTGCGGCTGTTCAACACGAATACCGACGACCCGGACCTCACCCATCTGCGTCTGCCCTCCGCGGGTATCTGGGGCCCCGTCCAACGTCGGACCTCATGCGACGAAGCCGTCGGCGCCAGTCTAATCCTCAGCGGTCGAGAACGTCGCGCACAGCCGACTTCACCAAGGCCGTGTGCAATGTGATCGCCAACGCCGCGACCTCGCGGGCTAGGTCATCAGCGCGGTCGCGGGCACCGGTCTGGGCCCCTTTGCCGACTGGGCCGGCGATCTGTGCGATCAGGTCGGACTGTCGGTCGGCGGCGGATCGGAAGGCGCGCAGGTGCCGCGGCTCGACACCGAACTCCGCCAACGCCTTGGCGCATTGCAGGATCACCACGTCGTGCTCATCGAACAGACCCCCGCGGCCCGCGATCACCACGCCCGCTTTCGTCAGCGCGGCCAACAATGCCTCGTCGACGCCGGCGTGTCGAAGTAGGTCTTCGCGGCTCAGCCTGACCTGCGTGGGTGCGACGGCCGCGGCCGTGTCGACCCCGGCCGCGGGATCCTCGTGGTGACCGGCGACTGTCACCAATCGCGGTGCGGTGAAGGCAAACCCGGCCGCCTGCGGCAGTTCACCATCGGGTTGCGCGTCAAGATGGGCCTTGATCACCTTCAGCGGTAGGTAGTGGTTACGCTGGGCCGTCAGGATGTAGCGCAGCCGGGCGCAGTCGTAGGCGGTGAACCGCCGGTATCCCGATGGGCTGCGCTGCGGTGTCACCAGTCCCTCGGCCTCGAGGAACCGGATCTTGGAGATCGTTACGTCGGGGAACTCCGGCCGGAGCAGGTCGAGCACCGCTCCGATCGACATACCGGCCAGCGCGGGCGTTTCGGGGGCGCTCACGGCCTACCCGGAACCGGACTCGCCGTCGTCACCCCTGGGGCCGGTCAAGAACACCAGGCGGAACTTGCCGATCTGCACCTCGTCGCCATTGGCGAGAACGGCCGAATCCACCGGCTCGCGGTTGACGTAGGTGCCGTTGAGGCTGCCAACGTCCACAACTTGGAATTCGGCGTTCTCCAGTCGGAACTCCGCATGCCGACGGCTGACGGTGACGTCATCGAGGAAGATGTCGCTGTCTGGGTGGCGGCCGGCCGACGTCACGGCCTGGTCGAGCAGGAACCGCGATCCCGCGTTGGGACCGCGTTTGACGACGAGCAAAGCCGATCCTTGCGGGAGGCCTTCGACGCCCGATACCGCGGTTTCCGTGCCCGCTTGGGCCGGTGCGTCCAGTTCGTTGAGGAAGTCCGCGCGAAAAACGGAGGTCGTTTCCACGGTGACATCTTCAGACGGCTGGTCGTTGTCCTTGTCGGTCACCCGCTGCTCCTCCTGGCTGCTCTGGCGGCGTCGGCCGCGGTTTCCTGCGAATCCCCAAGCCGACCTGCGCCCTGCCCCTAAAACCGTACCCTGCGGACTTGCTTATGGGGGATTGCCCATTTCGTACCAGGCTCCGCTGCCCCGCGGGGCAAAATCCGTCGGTGAACCCTAACAACCACCTCACTCGGTAATCGTGTTGCGGTAGCCGTCGGCGTCCAGCAGCGCGGCGATGCCGCCGTCGAGTGCCGCGGCGTCGGCCGACAACTCCACGAGCCATCCGCCGCCGTAGGGTTCGGAGTTCACCAGTTGCGGGTTTCCCTCCAAATCGCCGTTGACCGCAATTACTTTCGCTGTCAGGGGTGCGTACAGGTCCGACACCGATTTCGTCGACTCCACCTCGCCGAAGGGTTCGCCGGCGGTCACCTCGGCGCCTACGTCGGGCAGCTGCACGAACACCACGTCGCCCAGTGACGACTGGGCGAAGTCGGTGATGCCCACCTGCACGGAGTCGGAGCCCGTGCGGCGCACCCACTCGTGCTCGGCGGTGTAGTGCAGGTCGGACGGGATTTCGCTCACGGGACTCCTAACCTGGTGCGCCTCTTCGCGCGGCTGTCACGCGGTCACTTCACGGGCTGAGCGTATTGGCGCGGTTTCGGTTGCCGCAAGGTAGTGACGTCGACGCGGTCCGACTGCTGGACCGCAACCGTCCCGCCGACGCGTTCGACGCTGTCGACTGCACCGCCCGGAATGTTGACCGCGGCCGCCAGGGTCGGCGGATCCCCAATGGCCAGAATCAAATACGGTGGACTCAGGGTCTGGCCGTCGACCGACAGCGCCCCTGGACTGCCCACCGCCCAGGTGTCGACGCCGACGCGCACCGCGGGCTGGCCCTGGGAGCCGCGGATCTCTATCGCCTCCGCGCCGGCCGCCCGCAGCTCGTTAATGACGTCGATCATCGTCTCCGGGGATACGCCGCCGACGGTGTCGCCGATCGTGAGAGTGATGCCCGAGCCGGTCGCGGCCACGGTGCCGACCAGGATCGACAGCGCCGCAAGCCGTGCGTGTGCATCCGCGATCGCGGCCTGGTCATCGGATCCCGAGGTCTTCAGCGCGGCAAGCGTTCGCTGCAGATCCGCCACCTCCTTGTTCAGCGACGCCTCGCGCTGTTGCAGCGAGTCGAGTAGCACAACGAGGTCGGCCGGCCGGGCCGACTCCAGTGCGTCACCCGTCGCCGTCCGTCTGACCTGTGTCGCGATGGCGACGCCGAGTACCACACACAGAACGACGGCCAGTACCCCGAACGACGTCGGCCGTCGCAGCATTCCGAACGTTCTGCGCGGCTGGACATCACCGATTTTCGGCGGCGTGGCGTCGGGTGGCAGTTCATGGCGGCCGTGGTGTGCGGAGTCGGGTTCGTGCGCGTTCATCCGTTCACGCTCCGAACAGCTTGCGCCTCAGGGCCGCGGCGTTCCCGAAGATCCGGATGCCCAGCACGACGATGATCGCGGTGGACAGCTGCGTGCCTACGCCGAGTTGATCCCCGAGATACACGATCAGGGCTGCGACCAGGACGTTGAACACGAACGAGACGACGAAGACTTTGGAGTCGAAGATTCGGTCGAGGTACGCGCGCAGGCCGCCGAACACCGCGTCGAGCGCCGCCACGACGGCGATGGGCAGGTACGGCTGCACCACTTCCGGCACGCTGGGATGAAACACCAGCCCCAGCACGATGCCCACGATCAGCGCCGCGATACCGATCATCCCTCTCCCCCAACGCTCATCGGTGCTGTTTCCTCTTCGCGCAGGCGCTCATCGGTGCTGTTTCCTCTTCGCGCAAGCGCTCATCGGTGCCGTTTCCTCCTCGCGCAAGCGCTCATCGGTCCCCAATTGGCTTCGCGTACTTCACCTCTCGCCCACCCCCGGCGGGTACTGTCAACGAATCGT
>Ga0209006_10000772_pt1 | contig 29526 bp, 29 predicted proteins | sample JacPin_JW_Ref_O2_FD_188567 | JGI IMG/M metagenome (GOLD analysis project Ga0209006, IMG submission 188567) | Forest soil microbial communities from Algoma, Ontario, Canada - Jack Pine, Ontario site 1_JW_Ref_O2 (SPAdes) (version 2) | ecosystem: Environmental > Terrestrial > Soil > Boreal...
GGGTAAGGAAAAGCCAGGCCTGCAGTTGAGCGATGGCAGCCGTATTGACGCCTCCGGGTTCGGTGGCGACTACGATGAAGCATTTTTCGCAAGCGGCGGACTCGCACGGCTCGCGTCCTGGCTAAAATCCAACCAGTCATCGGCGCCTCGGGTCGCCCCATCTGCGCGATTGGGTTCTGCTGTCTGCCGACCCAGCAAGATTGTTTGCATCGGACTGAACTACCGTGATCACGCGGCAGAAACGAAAGCCGAGGCTCCGAAAGAGCCGGTTCTCTTCTTCAAGGCGACCACTTCGTTGGTCGGTCCCAACGACCCGCTCGTGCGGCCGCGAAACTCGACCAAGGTGGACTGGGAAGTGGAACTGGCGGTCGTGATCGGCAAGCGGGCATTGTACATCTCCAAGGAAAAAGCTCTTGATCACGTTGCCGGATTTTCGTTACACAACGACTACTCCGAACGCCAGTTTCAGCTGGAGCGCGGAGGGCAATGGGTGAAGGGAAAAAGTGCCGACACTTTTGCTCCGCTGGGTCCATTTCTCGCTACCGTTGACGAGCTGCCAAATTTTGGCAATCTCAAGATGTGGCTCAAAGTTAATGGAAAACTCCGACAGAACAGCTCCACTGCCAATATGATTTTTGACGTTCCTACATTGGTTTCTTATGTGAGCCAGTTCATGACCTTGCTTCCCGGCGATATCATCAGCACCGGAACGCCCGCGGGGGTCGGCATGGGAATGAACCCACCCAGTTTTCTAAACGCGGGAGATGTCGTAGAACTGGGTATTGATGGGCTGGGAGAATCCCGTCAAGAAGTGACAGAATATCAATGATCATGCTGTTCAAATCTTATCCGTACCTGGCAGTGGCTCGGCAATCCTGCCATTTCAGCTTCCCTTGACCACCCTGGCCAGCTTAATGGGCGGCCAGGTTCGTGTCGGTCTGGAAGACAAGGTTTACTGTGCGCGCGGGAGAAAGGCCAAAAGCAACGCCGAGCTGGTGCATCGCGCCGTGCGGATTGCGCATGAGCTCAATGGAGCGGTCGCGACTCCGGCCCCGGCTCGCAGCATGTTAGGTCTACGTTCGAAGCCGAGCCATTATTAAGTCGGCAAGTGCTCGGCTGAGCGCGATGCGGCGACGCACGTTGACCGGTAGGCATCGTGGAGCAATCGTCAATGGGTTGCTCGTGCCGCAGGCAACGCAAACGTGACATACGCCCCGTGAATCGGCGCTTGCGGTGCAGGCTGGCCGGGAAGATCGTGCGTATGTGTAGTTGCCTGCGCAGCCGCGCAGAACACGACATATTCACGTCCGTCGATTTGGTATACCGCGGGCATTCCTTCAAGACCAGCTTCAAGCTCCGCTTCCCACAACACCTTGCCCGTGGTCGAGTCTAGCGCCCGCACCTTGCCATCGCGTGTGCCCGTGAAGATCAGTCCTCCGGCGGTCACCACCGGGCCAACCTTCGGGAAGTGGGAGCCGGTATTGTTGAAGCCTCGGGCGGCCAAGTCAGGAACTTCGCCCAAAGGCACTTGCCACTTGATGGTTCCTTCATTGAGGTCATAGGCGGTCAGGGTTGTCCACGGGGGAGCGATCGCCGGCAGTCCGCTCCGCGTGAACATGAAACCGAAACTGCTTCGATAATGGAGCTTCTCCGGCGGGGATGCCGGCGTGGTTCCCGAGATCGGGCCGATGTTATCCGCTGAGGAGGTCAGCGCGCGGTCCGGATGCAGAAGATATGCAATGAGCAACTCCAGCTCTTCATCTGAGACCTTGGATAAGGCCGGCATGGGGCCGCGTCCGTGCCTCACCAGTTCACGGATCTGAGTCTCATCCAGTCTCGACCGAACGTTGACCAGGGATGGAACTGCCGGCGGTTGACCTGACAAGTCGGCGCCGTGACACATACGGCACCGGGATTGATATAGAACACGCCCTCGTTCTTCTGGAGAACTCCCGTCCTGCACGATTTCTGCGGAACTAAGCTCCAACTTCAAGAGCGAAGGCAGATCCTTGGAGACCACGAACAAGCTGCCGTGCAACGGGTCGACCGCCGCGCCCTGAAAATTCGCGCCCCCGTTATTTCCTGGCATCTCGATGGTGCCGGTCACGCCTGGGGGCGTAAAAAGGCCTTCATTGCGCGCGCCTTCGATCGTCTTGCGAAGCTGTTCCCGTTCTTCCGGCTCTAGAAACGAACTCAAATCTTTGACCGAGAAGCTCTGACGCGCGAACGGCGGCGGTTTCAAGGGGAATGGTTGTGTCGGCCAGGTGACCTCTCCAGGCATATCGGATGATGGTACGGCGCGCTCTTCGATCGGCCACAGGGGTTCTCCCGTTTCGCGGTTAAAAACCCAGACGAAACCTTCTTTTCCGACCTGGGCGACAACATCGAGCATCTTTCCATTGTGGCCGACGGTCAAAAGCATCGGGGCGGTCCCGTTGTCATAGTCCCAAATGTCGTGATGCACCATTTGGAAATACCAGATCAGTTTTCCAGTGCCCGCATTGAGCGCAAGCAGACAGTCGCCGAATAGATTGGCTCCGGTTCGATTGGCGCCGTAGAAGTTATACTTCGGGCTCGCGGTCGGAACGAAGACGATGCCGCGCTTCTCATCCAAAGAAAGTCCGCTCCACGCGTTAGCTCCGCCGACCGTCTTCCAAGCGTCTTTCGGCCACGTGTCATAGCCGAGTTCTCCAGGATGCGGCACGGTATGAAAGCTCCACACCGGGCGACCGGTCCGGACATCGTAGGCGCGAATATCGCCGGGCCCAGATTCATATTCCTCGTTCGTGGCTGAGCCCAAGATCAGGAGGTCTTTAAATATCCTACCGGGTGTTGTCGATTGAACCAGGGTGAGGCTTTCCGGATCGCGCCCAAGCCCCGCTCGCAGATCGACTCGGCCTCGTTTGCCGAAATTCACGATTGATTGGCCTGTCCGTGCATCGATCTCCTGAAGGAAGTTATCGGCCGCGAATAACAACCGGCGCTCGGAGCGATCCGAACTCTCCCAATAGTTAATTCCGCGATTCGTGAGCAGTCTGCTCTTCGGGTTGATGGTATGAACCCATAACGGGCGTCCGGTTGCCGCATCGAGGGCCACGACGGAATCATTCTGAGCCAAAACATACATGGTTCTATCGACGACGATCGGGTTGAACAAATATTTGTTCCCGTCGCCCGTAGAGTAGTTCCAAGCAATCTGCAATTGGTTCACGTTGGAGCGATTGATCTGAGCTAAGGCCGAATACTGGGCACCATCCGCAGCACCCGCATAGTCGCTCCACGTTCTGTGCCCCAGAACTGCAGGATGATTCGAAGCAGTGGCGGCGGGCTTATTCACTTTGGAGGCTGTTTCCGTTTGTGACCGAACCCCCGGGAGGAGGCTCAACAACGCCCCTGAGACCACTTGAAAAGCTATTGCCCGGATCCTCATCTTGTGCCTGAACTCCGGCTGGTTGGGTCTTCGCCAGTCGTAGTACAGTAACAAAACTTTGCGCTTTCTTGGTTGCTCGCCTGAAGAATCAGACCCCAATCCTGGTCGATGTGATTGCGGCCTTCGTAGATTGGGTGACAGACGATTTCTTGTCATGAATCTCATGACCGCAGGCCAAGAGTCAATATGACTATATGTTTTAACAGCTTGATTCTATTTCACTTATGGATCTGGGGATGTTGCTTGCGTAAATTGCCCAGCCTGGCGCCGGAGAAGGCAAGCCGTCGCCCATCCGCCCGGGCAGCGATTCCGCAATTGTTGCAGAAACTCCCGATCGCCGCATGCCGGGGGCATGAGTTTGACCCTTGGCGCCATCCCTCCGTTTCGCACTATTTCGCTTGTGGGATTGTTAAAAACCGGTATTCTTCGGCAGCATTACGAATTTCACTTGTCGAATTGCGAGTATTATGTGATCCCGTTCGCCATGCCAATCCTGCCTCTTGATTATCGGGCACTGGTGTGCGGCTCGCCCGTGCCCTCTCTGAATGGTCAGGCTACGAGGTCTTGCCCAAGTTTATTCTGCGAATCCGCTTCCCAGCGGCCGCGAAGATTGCATTGCACATTGCTGGAACGAATGGCGGGACGCCAGGCTCTCCGACGCCGACCGGCTGAGCATTGCTCTCTGCGAGGTACATGAAACGGCGCTTCATGAATCCCTGCGTCGGACTCGCTGCGCTCAGAATGACAAGCGCACAAACGTCGGGCCGAACGACAGGGGACTAACGACGATTTCTAAAGAACGATTGCAGCACTTCCGCGCTGCGGCCAGCCAGCACTCCGCTGCGAACCTCAATCTTGTGGTTCGCTTGCGGATGGTTCAGGACTTGCATCACAGAATGCACCGCGCCAGCCTTCGCGTCGTCCGCGCCATAGACCAGACGCCGAATGCGGGAATGAACCAGGGCGCCGGCACACATAGCGCACGGCTCAATCGTAACAAACAAGTCGCAGTCTTCCAGACGGTAGTTGCCAGCGGTGGCACCGGCTTCGCGCAACGCCAGGATCTCGGCGTGGGCCGTCGGATCGCTGCTTGTGATACTGCGGTTCCATCCACGCCCTAGGATTCGACCATTGCGCACTAGAACTGCGCCCACCGGTACCTCTCCTGCTTCGAGCGCGCGCTGGGCGCAGCGCAGGGCCTCTTCCATCCACAATTCATCAGCCTGAGAGCCGTCGTGGAAAATCACCGCCTCGGGGTCTCTGGCCATGGGTTGGTCTGCCGCAGTTGTTTTCTCCGGGGGCACTCGAGTGTTAGGCTCTCACCCGCATTTTAGCGGCTTTAACGCAGGACAGTAGCAGTCGGCAGGCGAATTCGGGCGCACAATTTCGTAGACGCCGATCTTCCATCGGACTTCAGATCACACTTAACACGGCTCGTACGGCTTCTGGTACGACGGCGTGAACCACTGTCGGGACTACCAGGCGAACCACCGGGTAAGCCATCACGACTGCGGGCAAAACCAGCAAAAGCCAAGTCCTCGTCGGTAGATTTCTGAAATAGGCCTTCATAACAACCTCTCTATCTCTAAGTACGGACGACTCATCAGAAAAGTTCCCATCCAGCGCGGCATCCCTAAGCTCAGTCTCTTCAATATCTAAGACCGGGTTACAGGCTTAGACGTTTGGGAATAAAAACGGTCTCAGTCCAATTCAACGACCAGAGCGGCGGTCAAAGTTTTCGCGATTCGCCGGATAGTGGTAAGCTAGCGGCATCATGGGCATGACGAGCTTCTTCCGCAAAGTTTTTCTCGTTGACCTGCTGCAGGGGCTGAAGATCACCTTCCGCTACCAGGACCCCAAGGAAATCTACACCGAGCAGTATCCTCTGGAGCGTCCGCAAGTGGCAGAGCGCTATCGCGGGGCGCCGCGGCTGAACGTCAATCCCGACACCGACGAGACCATGTGTATCGCCTGCGATCTTTGTGCACTGGCATGTCCCGAACACCTGATTGTGGTCTCGAGCGAACGCAACGAAAAGACTCGCCGTAAGGAACTCACCAACTTCACCTACGACCTGAGCAGATGTATGTTCTGCGGACTCTGCGAAGACGCATGTCCCACCGATGCCCTCGAACTGACCCAGGATTTCGAGCTGGCCAGCTATACGCGTGACGGAGCAATCTGGGATCGCGAAACGCTGGAAAAAGGTCCGCAGCCCACGCAATACAAGAGATAGCTTCGAAACCCAGCGCCGCTGTCCCGGCGGCTGTAGTGGGGGCATCCCGCCGCCATCCAAATACAGAGTCAGCTGTCGTCAGGCAGGTTGCGATCGAAGCGCCATGGCAGAATTCTTGCTGGAGCTTCCCCTCTATCGCATTTCCAGCAACGCCGGCCGATCCGCAAATCTCATTGATGTTGTGCGGCCAGCTTCTTTTCCGGCAAAAAATACATCGCCGGAATCAGCGCAAAGATGAAAAACGACGCATAGATCGAGACATAAGCCAGCGGCACCGATAGCAGATAGAGCGCGCCCGAAAATGCGTTCTTGCGTTGAATGGCAGCGTGATAGTCGGCTAGCGCGGAGTCGCGGCGATCCTGTTCGAGCAGGATGTTCCGCAATAGGTAAAACGCGGACGAGCAAAGCACGAGGTCCAGTCCGTAGAGCGCTACCGCCAACGGCTCGTGGTAGTTCTTGCCCAGATAGTCCGTGACGAAAGGGACCAGCGACATCCAAAACAGCAGGTACAAGTTCGTCCACAGTAAGCGCGCGGATACTTCTCGAACCGCATGAATCAGGTGATGATGGTTGACCCACATGATGGCCACCACCAGGAAGCTGAGCGCATAGCTGGCGAACACTGGCGCAACCTTCCATAGCGCCGCCAGCTTGGGCTGCGAGGGAGCGCGGAGTTCCAGAACCATGATGGTGACGATGATCGCTATCACCCCATCACTGAAGGCCTCCAGACGACTGGTAGTCATCTCTCTGTGCGGCATTGGGAGAATCTACCACGGAGGCGTGGAATTTCAGATTTGCAGATTGAAGATTTCAGATTTGAACATTGAAGGCTGACTTGCAGGCGGAAAGGAGTCACGGTTTTCCAGTCTGAAATCGGAATCTAACATCGCCGCAGTTCAAGCCGGCTGCTGTTGCGTCATGCAGTGCATCGCGCCCAACCCCCAGATGAAATCTCCGGAATAGATGGGTACGATCGTGCGCGTGGGGAATAATTGAGCGAGTGCGTTCAGCGCAATGCGGTCGTTGGAGCGATTGAACACAGGCGCGAGCACCACTCCGTTGGCAACGTAGAAGTTTGCGTAGCTGGCCGGAAGGCGGCGGCCTGCAAAGACCACGGACTGGGGCATAGGGAGTTCAACAACCGTAAGCTGTTTGCCGCTCTGATCGCGCGCGGCCTGCAATCGGCGAAGGTTCGCGCGCAGCGGGGCGTGGTTCACGTCCTTGGCGTCCGGCTCAACCATGGTGACCACGGTGTCCCGCGAAACGAAGCGCGTCAAATCGTCGACGTGGCCATGGGTATCGTCGCCATCGATGCCGCGTCCCAGCCATATTGTGTGCGATGCTCCCAGATAATCCGCAAATGCTTTTTCGTAATGGACGCGAGCCATGTGCGGATTGCGTTCCTGGACTTTGCTGAGCAAACACTCTTCGGTGGTAAGGATGGTCCCCACCCCGTTAACATCGATCGATCCGCCTTCCAGAACCATGCGTGCCCCGGCCGAGAGTGGACGAATCTCACGGGCATGAGCGGCCCTCGCAATTAAGCTGCCGATCTTTTCGTCGTACCGCCAGTTGGAATACTTTGCCCAGGCGTTGAAGTGGAACTTTAACGCAAGCGGTTCAGCCCCCTCAGACTTTTTGGATTGGCGTGGGGACGGCTGCCCTCGGCTGTCCAGTCGGGCGAGGACCGGCAGCGGCTTGAGGAAGATGCAGCCGGAGTCGCGGAGCCATATGCGATTGGTAGGCCAACGGTGAAAGCGAATATTTGCCGACAAGGCATCGGCTCGCTCCAGAAGCCTGCGGGCCTGCCGGGCCGCCGATGCATCTTTAACGATCAGTTCCACGCGCTCTTGCTTTGCCAGATTGCGAATGATCTCGGCATACACCCACGGAATGGGCTCGAACTTCCCAGGCCAATCGTCCTGATAGTGGGGCCAAGCGAGCCAAGTCGCGGAGTGAGGTTCCCATTCCGCGGGCATCCGATGGCCCAGAGCGAGCGTGGAGTTCGTCGTGCTTAAAGTGTTACTTGAGGGGCTGCGCGAGGCTTTGGCCAAAATCGATTCTCGTCCTAGTCGATCAACCGGTTGGAGATGGGCGCGTATGCGTCGATGCGGCGGTCGCGCAGAAAAGGCCAGTTGCGGCGGATGTCTTCGAGCGCCTTGAGGTCGACGTCGCCGACCAGAGTCTCTTCACCGTCGTGCGACCCTTCGGCGAGCACCCGACCAAACGGATCGCAGAAAAATGATCCGCCCCAGAATTCCAGTCCCCGACCCGGAGCTGAATTTCCGCGGATGTTACCGGTTTCAAACCCGACGCGGTTCACCACCGCCACGTAAACGCCGTTGGCGATGGCGTGCGCCCGCTGGATCGTGCGCCAGGCATCATGCTGGACCGCTCCAAACTCAGCCTTCTCCTCAGGATGCCAGCCGATCGCGGTTGGGTAGAAAAGCACGTGCGCACCCTGCAATGCCGTAAGCCGCGCGCCCTCGGGATACCACTGATCCCAGCAGACAAGGGTGCCGATTCGGCCCGCGCTAGTGTCGAGCGCCCGGAATCCAAGGTCGCCGGGAGTAAAGTAGAACTTCTCGTAGTAGAGCGGATCATCCGGGATGTGCATCTTTCGGTAGAGCCCGCGTAGGGAACCATCACTGTCAAATATGGCTGCGGTGTTGTGGTAGACGCCGGCGGCCCGTTTTTCAAACAGCGATGCAATCAGAACGACTCCGTTCGCCCGTGCGGCGGCAGAAAGTCTTTCGCTCGTCGGGCCAGGGATCGTCTCCGCCAAATCAAAAAGCGAATGATCTTCGCGCTGGCAGAAATACTGTGTCTGAAACAGTTCGGGCAGGCATACGACGTTGGCACCGCGTCCGGCGGCGTCCGCAACCCGGCCGAGGGCCTTCTCCAGATTTTGTTCCGGCTCTGGACCGCACGACATCTGCACCAGGGCCACGCGAAATTTATCAGGCGGCACGCGTTCCAACCTCCGCGACCAATATAGCACTCGAAAACGGTTGTCAGGGGTCAGCGATCAGCTGTGAGGGCGTGGAAAACGTCTTCCCGCTCAGCGGGATGGCGCGTTGTGTTGCGCGAAGACCCTCGTCAGTCTTGAGTTCCCAGCAACGCTCTCCCGGAGTCGATTCACCACTTCGGAGGAAGGTACGGCTCGCAAAAGCGCCGTGATCGCAGCTTCGGCGTCCGGGGATTCCGAGCGGATGAAATCGAGCAGGAAATCCACCGCTTCCTCTTGGCGCGTGAGAGCGATGGCCGAGAGCAGAACCGAATGCCACCATGGATCGTTGGCCTTTGCGAGGCATTCCCGCAACGCCGCAAAGCCTTCGGGAGAATGGGTCCCGGCAATCGCCAAGGCTGCTTCCGCAGCGCATTCATCACCGCTGGCGAGGAAACGCCCTACCCAGGGAATGGCAGACAGACCTTCGATGCACAAGATCCCGCTATAGCAGGCGCCGAGCACTTCGGGTTCGTCGGCCCCAAGAACGGCCCTCAGGCGAAGCAAGAGCACAGCGGACGACGATCCGACTTGCTCGATCGCGCGCACCACCTCCGCGCGAACCCCCTTGTCCGTATCGCCCAAGAGTTCCAGCAGGTGCGCCAGCAAGGCAGACTCGCTGAGAGCGCAAACCTGCACCAGCGCCAGGGCACAGGTGGCACGCAAAGTTCCTGCCGTGTCTGATCGGCCTCCCCATATCGGTTCCATTTGGATGTGCCGCATTCCGCGGAGAAAAACACCTGCATCCTGGTGCTCAAGCGTGGCTAGCGACCGGCTGAGCGCGTTCTTAGCCCAGCATTGCGGGTCGGTCTTCCCCGGATTGTGAAAGAAGCGATCGAAGGAGACGAGAAGTTCCGGTATCAGTTGCGCCATCTGGAACTCGCGCACTAGGTCTGCCGCTTTCGCGACCAAAAAGTTATTGCGGTGGGTGAGCGCTTTGCGCAAACCTCTTTCGCGAACTTGTTCGGGCTGTTGGCGAAGCGCGTCCAATGCGGCGAGTTGTTGATCGAAATTGCGCTTAGCAGCCATCGATGGTCAGTTTAACCGAGGAATCCTTGGCCTATGGGGGAGCAGCGCGTGGCATCCCCTCCCATGGTTCCTGTAGAGTAGTGAGTCGGGGAATGAATCCGCTTGGGTTCTTCAACCTGAGTGGTTCGGCTTGGGAGGTTCGCGTTGAAACATGGCAATCAGGGCAATTCGAAGCAGCATACGAATCAGGCTCAGGGACACGGTGCCGGAGGCGAAGGAAAAGACCGTCATCTGCACAATCCCATTGAAGACCGTCTAATTCCCCTCGCCCCGCTGGACTTGGGCAAAGTCAAATCGATCGATGATTTGGTGCGGGCGATGGCCAAGACGGCCTTCACCGGACGTCAGCTGGGCGAAGCCGCTGATGTGCTGGAGGCAATGGCTCTCGACAAAGACGCCTTCATCGTAATGACTCTGGCTGGCGCCATGACGGTTGCCAAGCAAGGACTGATCGTTACGGAACTGATTGATCGCGGCATCGTGAATGCGATTGTCTCGACCGGCGCGCTGATGGCTCATGGATTGGTCGAGGCAACGGGCCGCGCTCATTTTCGCGCTAATCCTGAGGTTTCTGATGAGGAGCTTTACGAGCAGGGCTATAACCGCGTATACGACACGCTTGAGCCCGAGCAGAATCTCGACGACGTCGAGGAAGTTATGGCGGCCGTTCTGGAGGCTTGGGACCATAACGAGGTGATGTGCTCCTACAAACTCAATCACACCATCGGAGCGTATCTGGCAAAGCGCGACCAGGGGCAACGGGGAATTCTGAAGTCTGCCTATGAACAAGGCGTGCCGGTATTTGTTCCGGCGTTTAGTGACTCCGAACTGGGTCTCGACACGGCCTTGAACAATCGGCTTAGAGAATCGACTGGAAGGCACAAAATCCGGTTCGATCCTTTCGAGGATCTCGAACACTTTGCCGCAACTCTTCTGCGGCAGAAGAAACTTGGGATTTTCACCATCGGAGGCGGCGTGCCGCGCAATTGGTCGCAACAGTTTGGGCCCTTCATTGAACTAAGGCACCGGCGTCTGGGCGAGAACGTGCCCCTGAAGCGCTACCATTACGGTCTTCGGATTTGCCCCGAGCCGGTACACTGGGGAGGACTATCCGGCAGTCCCTATAGCGAGGCGATTTCGTGGGGCAAATTCGTGCCCCCGTCGGAAGGGGGAAGGTTTGGGGAGGTCTTCGTGGACGCGACCGTTGGCCTGCCGATCATCGTGGCGGCCGTGATCGAGCGGCTTGATAAGGCCAAGAAGGGAAACGCCCGCAAGGCGGCCAAAGCTAGTTCCAAGAGGTAAGCTATTTTTGCTAGGGAGTTTTGCTGTCAGCAGCTAGCAGGCCCGAGTTGCGGAGGCGGTTTCCTCGTTGGCGAAATCCTGTGCGTCATCTCTCTGGGTGTCACTGTTACCAGTCCTGAGCCTGCGGTATAGCGGAGCAAGGATACTGTTTCCAAGGACTTCGGACTCCGCCTGAAACCAATCCTGTAAGGCCTGGCCTTCTTCTTGACCGCGCGTCTCGTAGAGTTGCTTGGCGCGCGACCGCACCTTTCTCTCCACCAACTGCACCATCATCGCTTGTTGCTTCTTCCTACGTGTTTCGATATCCAACGCTATCCCCTTAAATTGATCCAAGTATGCCTATTTGCTTCATTTCTATGATAACTCAGGACGGTTAACGGACCATTACATCAGGGACCGCCAGGAGTTACCGAAGTACTAAAACCCGGCGAACTACATTGGATGCGACGTAAGTCACTTGGATTCAATTACTTGATCTAGAAAAAGGCTCGCCCGGGTCCTGTTCTTTACAGAGCTTGAGGGGGCTTTGAGTTGTCCTATCAGGAGGTTCAGTTCCAGCCGTCCTCAGTCGAAGATCAGCACGGCCGAGGCGATCACCGTAGTCCAGAGCGCACGCTTGTCGCCCACAGCTGACTGGGTCACGTTCGCCGTGCGGACGATCTTATTGGACAGGCGGTAGATCTGCTTTTTTTCGTCCCAGGAGCGGTCAGGATCGAATTCCACGTTGAGGGTGGTGGCAAGCATTTCAGCGGCCAGTTCCTCGGCATATTCTCCGGCAGCGTCTTCGGTCTCGCCAAAAGAGTGATGCTCGCTGAGGTAACCGTAAGTGTTCCGGTCCGCGGGAATGGCGACGCCGATCGATGAGGCCAATAGACGGTGAGGTTCGCGGGTGGAGTTTTCGGCGACGACGGCGAAAACGACTTCGCCGGGATGGAGATACTTCACTCCTTCCTTGCGCGCAAGCAGTTTGCAATTGGGCGGAAAAATAGACGAGACCCGAACCAGATTTTGGGCAGCGATACCGGCGTCACGCAACGCCAATTCGAACGAAGTCAGCCGCTCGCGGTGTTTCCCCACTCCCTTGGTAAAGAAAATCCGCTTCGGAACCATGTCTTTGCCCAATTCGCGTTTCCTCCAAAAAGAAAGTGGACTGTTGGGAATGCACAATCTAACACAATGCTTTGTAAAGGAAATGTGAATTTGCAGGCGAGACGAAAAAAAATGCGGGGAGCGCTGGCGCGTCCCCGCTTCATGCCCGGATATTTTGGGGGGAGGGCCCGGGCGAAACTCTTTCATTCTCCGCTCAGGTCGCCGCGGTCGCGACACGCTGCTCCTACTTCACAGCATCCGCCTTACTAACCTCAATGCTGGTACCGTTTACCGTGCCGGTGACGGTGGCCTTTTGGCCCGCCTGCTGATCGAGCACCGCCAGCACAGCTTTGTCGCTGGTTTCAAGGACGTATATCTTATCGCCCACGACCAGCGCGTATTTTGAGCCGTGCGCCACGCAGCTGCGAGTGCACTGGGCGGGTGTACCTTCGCCGGGCATATGCTTTGCACCGCACATGGCGTCGCCCACTTCTCCGGTGAGCGTTTGTTTGCCGGCTGCCGCAACCGGATTGGACACGAACAGATTTGCTGAAACAACCAACGCCGCAATCAGTACCCAACGCTGCCAACTACTCCTCATTCCAGTCTCCTTCAAAATGAATGCAGCCCGCGCGCGCAACCCCGCGAAGACTTGCGCGCCAGTGTACCAAGCCGCTCTCCTTTCGCAAATGCTGCCCGCGGTGGAAACTGTTGTCCGGCTAGAGGCGATCCCCAGAAATCGCGGCGATAATACCCGCAAACGGACCGCCTTGGAAAAAGTAATCGCGCTTGTTCCGAAAACCGGAATAGGCTATTTCGGCGCCTTCACCGAATAGATGAGATCGACATCGACGGTCTTGTCTCTGACGTTGGCCGTCACATGCGGTGCTACATCCCAGTCCAAGGTGGGCGGGAGAAGCTTATGGGCGGCGGGGAGGTATTCGCTCAGGTAAGTCGAATCGTAAACTTCTCCGGGGCGGATCTTCCAGGCGCTGCGAAGTTTCGCGGTCAGACTGTTGTCGAGGCCGCGATATTCGAGTTCGCCCATGTGATAGACGTAGCCCTCCTTCACGTCCAGGCGGATGGCCACGGTGCCGGCGGAATCATCAAACTGTGAGTCCGGCTTGATGGCACAGGTGAGAAATCCCCGGGAACCGTAGAGCTTCTGAACGTCTTTCAGGTTATCGCCAAGCCGAATCGTGTTGGCCGGCTGTCCCAGCTCGGCGCGGACCATTTTCTGTAGCGTTTCGGTAGGGAACTCGTGATTCCCCGACCACTCCAGGCTCTTGAGCTTGTACTGCTCGCCGGGTGTGACCGCGAACGTAACATCGACCACCGTCTGGTTGCGCGGGCCATCTTCGGTTTCGGCAGCCGGTAGCTTCACGATTTTCGGTTGCGGCTCGCCGAATTCGGCCTTTAGGTAGCCTCGCTCGTAATAAACCGGGAGAAGTTGTTTTTGCACGAGCTGAGCCAGGCGACTGCGCGAGTATTCATGGTCCGGAAGCCTTCGGCCGGCAGCTTCGAGGGCGGGCGAATCTGCCGCGGCTGCTCCTGTGAACTCGATATTCCGCACCCGGATGAGAACGTCGTTCACATGATAGTTAATCGATTCGACAGGCCCATCCGGTTTGCCTGTCCGCTGATATTCGACGTGCCCGGGAATCAATTTTTCGACCAGCATAGCTTGGAGCACGTCGGAGACCTCGTCGGCCAGGCGGCCGTAAAGCGGCAGTTCTCCGTCAAACAGCGGGGCGTGCTCCTTGATACGTTTGCGCAGTTCGTCATCGGAAAACCAGACGAAATCCTCAAAACGGGCCGGGACGAACTTCCCCGCGTCGGTCACATGCAGTTCGAGCTTGGTTCCCGCAGACGAATAAGAAAAGCTGTAAGCGATGTCGGTGAAAACTCCCGTATCACCCAGGCGGCGCGAGGCTTTCTTGAAGTCGTCGTCGTTCACCGCGGTCCCCATCTCCAGGCCTGTTGCCGCAGCGATAGCCTTTTCGGGATAGCGTTTGCTTCCGGTGACCCTGATGGCGATCAACTTCCGCGCGGAGGCTGGCAGTTGCGCCAGCGACTTCGGCGACGGTGCGCTCTGCCCCCTCGACAGCAAGCAGAGATTTGGCAAACAGAGCCCGGGGAGCAGTATAAAAAGCAGAAATCTGGAGATCGCCTTCATCATCGACTTGGGGTCTGCACCAATTCTTCCGTAGATTTGTGCTTTACCGCAATATCAATAAAAGCGAGGGCAGCTCGGCTGAGAGCTTTGTCTTTGCGGAATACGAGCGCCAGATCGCGGCGGACCTGGGCGTCGGCGATGGGAACGGCGGCAAGAATCTTGGCGCGAACGTCTTCCTCGACGTTGGAACGGGCAATGAAGCCAATGCCCACATCGGCGGCCACAAACCGCTTCAACAGTTCGCTGGAGTCGAGTTCCATGGTGTAGTTCGCCTTCAGGCGGCGCTCGTGAAAGAGTTGCTCGATGGCGTCCCGGGTATGTCCGGCCTTGGGGACGACCAAGGGAAACTTGGCCACGTCGGCAATCGTCGCTGACTTCATCTTTCCCAGAGGATGGTGCGGGGGCGCGATGACGATCAGCTCATCCCGGTGAATGAGGACCACCGTCAGGCGTGTGTCTGTCACCGGAAGAGAAATGACGCCGAAGTCCACCGAGTTATCGATGATGGATTCGAGAATCTTGCCGTAGTCGGCCCGCTTAATGTTCACCGAAACGTCGGGATATTGCTTCTTGAAGTCGGCAAACACATAGGGCAGGATGTGCAGGCAAGTGCCCTCGTTCGCACCCACAATGATTTCGCCTCGGGGCACGCGCTCCATCTCGGCAATGGCTACCAGCATCGCCTTCCGGGCATCGAGAGTGTCCTCAACATACTTTTGAAACGCTTTGCCGGCAGCGGTGAGGGAAACTTTGCCGCCCGAGCGGTCGAACAACTTGGCGCCGACTTCTTCCTCAAGTCCGCGAATCTGCGACGAGATAGCCGGCTGAGTCCGGAAACGCTTCTCCGCCGCCCGCGAGAACGAGGCGTGCCGGGCCACTTCGAGGAAGGTTTCGAGCTGGTCGAAGTCCATGAGAGCGCTCAGCACTCAGCAATCAGCCCGAGGGCGGCTGGCGATACCAGGCACGCCGTGGTCAACACCACCTGTCCGGGCTGAATGCTGACTGCTGAGGGCTGAGAGCTTTCAGTATAAAGTCGCGTTATCCCCGCTATAAGAACAATCGAATTGCCAGTCTCCGCGACAGCCGTTAGACTCTTCGCTTCTTGCACAACGCGACCGATTGTAGCAGCCCGCCACCTGCAGGACTGTGCGCGACCATTGGCTCGAATGAGAAGGGAACTGCTTCACGGAAAAGAGTTCGCATGGCTGACGTTAAGACCATTCTTGAGTTTGCGAAGAAGCACGACGCCAAAATTCTCGACCTCCGCTTCACCGATATTCCCGGGCTATGGCACCATGTTTCCTATCCCATTGCACAGTTGACGGAATCTTCTTTCGAAGATGGCTTTGGCATCGACGGCTCCTCGATTCGCGGATGGGCAGGCATTCACGAGAGCGACATGCTGTTGAAGCCGGAGGGGAACTTTCATCTGCTTGATCCTTTCACCCGAGTGCCCACCCTTGTGCTGGTATGCGACGTGGTCGATCCCGTGACCAAGCAGCGTTACGATCGCGATCCTCGCTATATCGCCCGAAAGGCGGAGCTTTACCTGGCCTCTACCAGTATTGCTGATATCGCGTACTTTGGGGCCGAGGCCGAATTTTTCATCTTTGACAACGTCCGCTTCGATCAGCGTGAGCAATACGGCTTTTACTACATCGACGCCGAAGAGGGTCGCTGGAATTCAGGCAGGGAACAGAACAATCTCGGATATCGTCCTCGCCACAAGGAAGGCTATTTCCCGGTGGCGCCTACCGATCACTATCAGGACTTGCGCTCCGAAATGCTGCTGACCATGCAGAGCTGCGGAATGGACGTGGAATGCCACCATCATGAAGTAGCCTCGGGAGGTCAGACAGAAATTGATTTGAAGTTCGATTCGCTGTTGCGCTCAGCCGACAAGATGCAGCTTTACAAATACATCGTGAAGAATGTCGCCAACCGTCATGGCAAAACGGTCACGTTCATGCCCAAGCCGATCTTTGGCGATAACGGAAGCGGGATGCACACCCACCAATCGTTGTGGAAGGCCGGAGAGCCTCTCTTCGCAGGCGACGGCTACGCCGGCATGTCGCAGCTTGCGCTCTGGTACGTCGGCGGACTGATCAAGCACGGTCCCGCGCTGTCGGCAATCATCGCGCCCACCACCAATTCCTACAAGCGCCTCGTGCCAGGCTTTGAGGCCCCGGTGAATCTCGCTTATTCCCGGCGCAACCGCTCGGCAGCTTGCCGGATTCCAATGTATTCGGCCTCGCCCAAAGCCAAGCGCGTCGAGTTCCGGCCTCCGGATCCAAGTTGTAATCCGTACCTTGGTTTCACCGCCATGTTGATGGCGGGCCTCGACGGCATTGAGAACAAGATGGACCCAGGCCAGCCGCTCGACAAGGACCTCTTCGAAATGGATGCCGAACAGCTGTCAGGCATCCCCTCAATGCCGGGATCGCTCGAGGAAGCTCTCGACGCGCTGGAACGCGATCACGCTTTTCTGCTCAAGGGCGATGTATTCACCGAGGAAATGCTGAGGACCTACGTCGACTACAAGCGCTCGAAGGAAGTGGACGCCATCCGCCTGCGGCCGCATCCCTACGAGTTCGCGCTTTATTACGACATCTGAGGTAGCTGTGAGTCATTCGCCTGAACGCGGCTGTCGAACCATTTCGACCAACCCGTTCCGAGCCTCTCCAGAATTGCGTACTTCCCGGGGAAACGCGATGCGGGCGCCCTTCATGCCTTCCTGAGTCTTCATCCGCAGGTTGAAGCCGAGGCGATCCACCGCCGTCATTGTCGCCTCCTGCGCCTCGAAGCCTGCAAATTTCCGAGCCAGCAACACGAGCGAATCCTTATGATCGGCGTTCATGTGCTGGATGATTGCCGCCATCGAGTCGGCAAGAGGATCGGCCTGGCTGCTGCCATATTCCGAGGCCGCCACCCAGCTCATGACCCCAAAGCCCCCCACGTAGTAAGTGTCAACCACGTCCATCCGGTAAAAAGAAAAGTCTTCAAAATCGACCCAGTATTTACTGTTGGGCTGGCGCTCTAAGTAGAGCTTGCGAGCGCCAGGTATCTCCGCCTCCGGCACCGGAAGAACGTTTCCTACCAGTGTGACCCGGGACGCCCCGAGCGGATCACCATCTGCCTCATCCTGGGTCACGAGCAAGCTGGAGCGCGGGTCCGCCTTCAAGTTCTGTGTGTGCATGGCCATCGTGCTGATGAGAAATATGGGCCGGCCGTGTTCATCCAAACCGTAAGGCATGACGGAACCGAACGGAAATCCCGGCTGTTTGCGGGAAAGGGTAGAGATGCTCCCGACGCGGGTCAGGTGTACCAAGGTTCGCGCTCGCTCGGCGAACGACGGCTCGGCAACAACGGGCTGGTCGCTCGCCGCGCCAGTGCCCGCATGTTTTCTGCTGGAAGAGGAAGACATGGCGCCAGTTTAAACAACCCTCAGGCGCTTGTACATGGAGTCGCTGCAGCACTAAAGAGTAGAGAGGGACTATAGGGATGAAGTCGTTCAAGGGGCTAAGGCGGGGCCCTCCGCGCTTGCGTCCGGTCGGATATTCTGATTGACGCGGAAGAAATTAGTTGAATCGTACTTCGCCTTAACCCTGGCCAGCCTCTCGTAGTTGCTACCGTACGTGGCGCGAATGCGGTCTTCGCCTTCGCCTTCCATCATGAAATTTACGTACGCCCCTCCGGCGCCGTATGGATGCAACGCCTCCCAGTAGTCTTTAGCCCAAACGGTAATGCGATCCCTATTAGCCCGATCTGGGTCTACGCCGACAATCACTTCGCTCCAGTTGGCATCGCGATAACTCCACGGGGTGTCATTGCTTCGGGCCTTATGCGCGGCCCCATTGATCGGGTACAGGTGCATCGTGGAGTGTAGTGTGGGTAGTTCTGAGCCATGCTTTACGTGGAGAGCGATAGCCTCGTCGCTCAACTCATTCACGAAGTCCGCCTTCCAGTACCACTGCAGACCCGGCGTATAAAGCCCGTCGAACATGCTTTGCAAAACGGGAAAAGGCATGGGCTGGAAAAACTCAAAGGCCGGAGGGCGGAAACTCCGCAGCGGATCAAGAAGCTCATTTGCCTGGTCCAGCGTTCCAGTGTGGCACCATACAATGCCGCACATTTTCTTGAAGTGCAAAGCTTCCGGGAAAGGCGGCCCGGGCGGGACGGTGAGAAATGCAAAGAAACCGCTAATCTCTTCCGGCGCTTGAACAATGAACTCGCGATACCATTTCATGATATCGGCGGACTGGTCCAGATTCCACAACATCGGGCCGGCGCATACCATTTGAACCGGATGCGCCTGGAACAGGAACGACGTCACCACACCGAAGTTTCCTCCGCCTCCGCGGATAGCCCAGAACAGATCAGTATTCTGATCGGCACTCGCTACTGCAAGTCTTCCATCGGCGAGGACAACATCCGCCGCCAACAGATTGTCGATGGTCAACCCATATTTTCGTGTCAGGTGCCCCATGCCGCCGCCCAGAGTCAAGCCCCCAACGCCGGTTGTCGAAATGATTCCAGACGGCACAGCGAGCCCGAACGCATGCGTCGCGTGATCAACGTCGCCCCAGGTGCAACCGCCGCCCACCCGCACAGTTCGTGCTGCGGGATCGACATGAACGTACTTGATGCGGGAGAGATCGATGACCAGGCCATCGTCGCAGACTCCCAACCCTCCGGCGTTATGGCCCCCGCCTCGAATCGAAACCCGCAGATCATGTTGCTGGCCAAAACGAATGGCGGTCATCACATCGGCCACGTCAGCGCACTTGGCGATCAAACGCGGTTTGCGACTAATCATGGCGTTATAGACTTTGCGCTCTTCTTCGTAGCGCGCGTCAGTGGGCTCGAGCAGATCACCCCGGAGCTGAGCTTTGAATTCATTGACTGCTTCCTGTTGCATAGATTCCTCGATATCCTGCAAATATCCTTGCCACTCTAGTCTTCAAGGCGCGCCGCTGAAAAGTACTTGGGTCGGCTGCTCCGCGCAGCCCCTTCGTGGGGGTGCCAGTTTACAAATGCGCCATTGGGATTCGCCTTCCACGCCCAGCCATGCAAGGTGTAGAAGACCGGGAGACCGAAGCGATTGGGCGACTCGAAGTGATGAGAGAACTGTCCCATGAGCTCCGGCGGCCTGCCCGAATGTTTCGCATCCCATAAGGAGGCGAGGACCAGATAGTCCGCGCGGTCAATTTCAGATCGCCGTTCGGCTGCGCCTCGTAGAGCACGATCTGGGGACACGTGGCGTCCACCATGCCGTTACCCACCAGCGTGCCATTCCAATAGTGAAGACCTATTTCCCCCGAGTCGGGTCCGCTCACGCAGCCGAATTCAAGGCGATACCCCTCGCTTTCCGCCATCCTCACATCTTGGAAGCGGGCGGTCGATTCTCGGACAATCTTGAGAAGTGCGCTCTGCTGACTCTGCTGCTCCGGCGTCAGTTCCTGTTGTTGCTGTGTCGTGTGCGAGTGGCTATCTTGCGCAAGGGCGCGCAAGGGCCAAGCGCTGATTAGCATGAGAGAGATCATGAAAGACTGGAATTGCTTGGCGAATTGTAGAGCTTTCATGTGACTCGTAGGAACCTGCGGCGGGTTCACTCGACGTGTCTCCTTTGCGGATCGGTGTTCATCTTCCACTGCTGCATTGCTGGGACTTCTGCGGCAACCACATTTTGCTGGAATCCGCTCTGGAGGGCGTCCCAGTCCTGGGTTGTTCTAGAGAGACGCGCTATGAAGTGTTGCATCTCGCCTAGCAGGCCCAAACTAACAAGCGTCAGTACGACAAGTAACGAAACAACGCCGAAGAAAAGCCAAAATCCGGACGTACAGGCCCGCTTGGCTTTTGCGGAAACGGAGCACCCTTGGAAACGAGTTCCCTAAACTATCAATTCGGCGAGTTCACGCTGAACATCACCAAGGGGTGTGTGCTCAAAGCGGGAGAGGAAATCAAACTTCGCCCTAAGGTATATGAAACCAAGTACCTGATGGAACACTCTGGACCGCTGATCGGCAAGCAGGAATTGATGCAGGCAGGGTGGCCCGACGCCTTCGTTACTGATGATTCGCTGGTGCAATGTACCCTCGAGCTACGTCGCGCACTGGATGATCGCAGTCAGCAGTTGCTCAAGACTGTGCCTCGGCGCGGGTACCTCTTTAGTGCCGCGGTGATCCGAGTCGCTCATCCAAACGATATTTGGATCTTTCCCGGGCTCCGGTCGGTTTGTCGCCACTTCGGACATTACTACTTACTAAACACTGTCCGGCAGGCTGGCAGAAGGGCAGCCGGAGAGGCCTTAGCGTACATAAATTTCCGTTTGTTGAGGTGGCCCCCAGAAAAAGATGGTCCTGCCGGTTTTTCAACCTAGGCAGGACCACTGAAACGGAATCGCTACGGATTGTAGAAGCCCGCATTCTTGCTGTAGGGGGCATGTCCCGGCTCGCCACGGCGGAAGTGGCCGGATGGAATCGATTTCCCATCGCGCTGATGGGCCAACAACTCGATGAACCATGCCTCGTGCTCGATCACTTCGTTCAAGAAGCGAGACGCCATGCTCAAGGAAGGCCACTGCTTTCGCGAAAACACACCTGGCGGCCTGAGGAGGAGCCCGCCTGCATTCCAAGGTGGTTTTCGAAAGCGGCCAGTTCACTTACCATCGTGGCCATGGTCGCGGCCAGGACGGGTGTTTCCGTGGTGCGGGAGATGGCGGTGGAAAAAAGGGATGGCTGCCGTTTCCTGCCACTCGCAGATGAAAATGCCAACCGGAGGGTTGGAATCGTTCAGTTGAAACAGCACTTCCGCAGTCAAGTACACCGAGCGTTTCTTGAACACTTGCGACCGCGGATTCCGCCGTTCGCGAACCCGGCCTGACCAGATTAGCGAGTCTCGATTCCAGCGGAATGGTTACGGCTTCAGTTGCTTTTTAATGGCGGTGGTTACTTCCTTCGAGTCCGGAGTAACGGCGGGTTCAAATCGCTGGACCACCTTACCGTCACGGTCGACCAGGAACTTGGTGAAGTTCCACTTGATCTCGCCGGCCATTCCTGCTCCCGTGTCTTTCGTGAGGTAAGCATACAGCGGCGCCTGGTCGGATCCCTTCACCGAAATCTTGGAATACATGGGAAAGGTCACGCTGTACTTGCGCGTGCAGAACGTCTTGATCTCCTCATTCGTGCCGGGCTCCTGCGCACCGAAATTGTTAGCCGGAAAGCCGAGAATCACAAATCCTTGATCCTTGTATTTTTCGTAGATAGCTTCCAGCGCGCTGTATTGCGGAGTGTAGCCGCATTGGCTCGCCACGTTCACCAGAAGGACGACTTTTCCCTTGTAGTCAGCCAGCGGCGACGGCCTGCCATCGATCGAGTTGAGAGTGAAGTTGTAAACCCCAGATCCTGCAAACAGCGATGTGGCCATAATCAGCAGTACTCCGAAAGTAACGATCCGAAGAGAAAGGCGAATGTTGGACTTCCCGCGATTCGGGACAGACGGCTCCATCTTGACCTCCTGTGTGCAAATGCTGTTTTAGGGGCAAGATTGAGGATACGGACGAAGTGATCCTCTGCGCAACAGGGGAATTGTAAATTCTATGTCTCCGACCGGGTCGCGGGCCTAAACCACGCTTCGGACCGAGCTCTCTTTGACCATGCGTTCGAGCACGCGCATGCGCTTGCCCGGAAGCGGGGAATCACCCATCTGCGGCCGCGGAAGCTCACAGGGGGTGACGGAAAGAAGCGCGTCTCCCATCGCGTCCAACGCCGAGCCCGAGCGCCCGAGCACCATCAGAAGATATTTCTGCGCAATCGGCCGGTCCGCGGGATGGATCAAGGCCCACCAGCGGCGAATCGACTCCTGCACCTCGGTTTCGCTCTTTTCGCTGACCACGAGGGAATCAATCAACCTGTAAACCTTGCTCTTGATCGCCTGATACGACACCGAAATTTCTTGTGGCATAAGTGTCCTGGGTTCTTCTGTACCTCACCTTTGTGCAATCCGCGCACCAAACCCGCAGACCCCTGTTTTTGCGAGGTTTAGCGCGATTCCCGCTAGTGTGAACGTACTATGAATGGAATAAAACGAGTATGGGATATGAATTCTGGAAGAGAAGGAATGCGCGAACACGTCCGCACAAGTGTGGCCGCAGTTCGTAAGCAGGGTGCTTGCTACAATGTTCCGCTCTGCTGAGTCAGACGTTGTTCAGCTCTCTTGTCCGGGCCAAGGACCCGGGTGTGTCTGAACACCGTAACCGAACTGAATTCATTCGGAGGAAAAATGAAAAGGTGGGCGTGGTTGTTCGCGGTTCCTGTACTGATCTCGTTCGCGGGTGCCCAGGTCTCTTCATCCCTGGCAACTCAGGGCGGTAGTTCACAAAGCAACAGTTCGCAAGGCAGTTGGCACGAAGCCGATCCGGGAGAAAGAATGTTCTTTCCCCGTGACATGTTCTGGGGTTGGGCGCAGTTTGACCTGGCGCCTCCGCATAACGAGATTGATCCCAACCTCTGCGCCGGCAACGCAGGCCAGTACGGGGGAGTCAATGCGCCCTGCAGCCTGTTTGCACGTTACATGCTTTCAGGCATTCTGGAAGTTCGTCCCTTTGGCCGGGGTCCGCTGCGAAGGTTCATGGTTTACGGAGCACCAGCGTTCCTGTTCGGCAAGACGATACCGAAGACCCTTTACACCTGGTCGCCCGACGCGATCGGAATTGAACACTCCTGGGGGATCGGGGTCTACATCGACAAGGGATTCGAGTTTCGCGTGACGCAGCACTTCCTGTTTGATCGTTTGGGCGCGCGAGATAGAAATTTAGGCCCAGCCGACTTGGGAACCAACGGGCCCTGGGGCCGCTACTTGACCGTGGGTGTGCGGAAGACGTTTGGCACCCGACGGTGGTAAGCAGCCGCTGGATCAGCCGGCACGTCAGGCCGCCGCCGCCGGAATCGAGGGCCGCATGAGCCGCCGGATCAGCCAAACGACGAACGCCCCAAGCGCACCGAGGAAGATCAAGGGGAGGAGAACAAGCAGAAAGATCCAACCCGGGCCCCCCATCGTCGTGACATCCCCGCCGACTGTCGCTGCGGGGTCGCGGCGAATCCGGCCGCCGAATACTGTGACATCGCCGCCTAGTTTCACTTCCCGGTCGATCCGGACATCCCCGCCAAAAACAGTGGTGTCCCCGCCCACCTGGCCCTGATCCTCCACCACGACGCTTCCGCCGAAGGCAGTGACGTCGCCGGAAACATGTCCGCGCACCCGGATGCTGCAGCCAAAACAGGTGGCCTCATTCACTTCCTCATCTGGTCCGATGCTGATGTTGCTTCCAACCTGTGTGCGATCGCGACCGTCGGCAAGGGCCGCGCTTGACAGCGCAACGATGAACATCAGTCCCGCAGATAACGATCGGAGCAGACATGCAGAACAAATCATGGAAGATCCTCCGGTAGTTCCCCTCGGAACTGAAATTATGGCATAGGTGAGCCTCACCTGATGCCGATTTTGAAAACCCTCTGGAAGTCACAATAAATGCCTCCAATGCAAAGCATTTCTTTATAATTGAAGGTTTTCCAAATCCTGTTTGGATACTCTGATAGCGGAGGTAGTGTGCATGGCGAGCTCTTATAACGGCGTAGCTGTACCTGCGGACGGCAACAAAATCGGTTACGCAAATGGCAAGTACAGCGTTCCAGACAATCCGGTCATCCCTTTCATTGAGGGGGATGGCACGGGTCGAGATATCTGGAAAGCCTCCCTGCGTGTGTTTAACGCCGCGGTTGAAAAAGCCTACAAGGGTAAGCGCCGCGTCGCCTGGTACGAAGTCTTCGCCGGAGAGAAAGCCAAGGCCAAGTTCGACACCTGGCTCCCCGACGATTCCGTGAACGCCATCCGCGAGTTTCGCGTTGCCATCAAGGGTCCACTCACTACCCCGGTAGGGGGCGGCATCCGCTCACTCAACGTGGCGCTACGCCAGATTCTCGACCTCTATTGTTGCGTCCGCCCCGTGAAGTATTACAGCGGCGTGCCCTCTCCCGTGAAGCATCCTGAGCGCATGGACGTTGTCATCTTCCGCGAAAACACGGAAGACGTTTACGCCGGCGTTGAGTGGGAGCAGGGAACTCCCGATTGCGCTCGACTGATCGAATTCCTCAACAAAGAGATGCTGAAGGGCGGCAAGAAGCAAATCCGACTCGACTCCGGAATCGGCATCAAGCCGATTTCCGTCACCGGAACCAAGCGCCTGGTGCGCATGGCGATCCAGCACGCGCTCGAGTCCGGCCGCAAGTCGGTGACGCTGGTGCACAAGGGCAACATCCAGAAATTTACCGAAGGAGCATTCCGCCAGTGGGGATACGACGTCGCCACGGAAGAGTTCCGCGACCAGGTTGTCACCGAACGCGAGAGCTGGATTATCGGCAACAAAGACAAGAATCCGAATCTCACCGTGGCAGAAAATGCAGAGATGATCGAGCCCGGGATGGAGTTCGCACCACCGACATTTCGGCAGGCGGTCGAAAAAGAAGTAAAGCAAGTTCTCGATCGCATCTACTCGACGCATGGCAACGGCGCATGGAAGAAGAAGATCATGATCAACGACCGCATTGCCGACTCGATCTTCCAGCAGGTAGTCACGCGCGCCGACGAATATTCCGTGCTCGCCACGCCCAACCTCAACGGCGACTACATCTCCGACGCTTGCGCAGCGCAGGTCGGCGGACTCGGAATCGCTCCCGGAGCCAACATCGGCGACGGCTACGCCATTTTCGAAGCGACCCATGGCACAGCCCCCAAGTACGCGGATAAAGACGTCATCAATCCCGGCTCCGTGATCCTGTCGGGAGTGATGATGTTCCGGCACCTGGGCTGGAGCGAGGCCGCTGATCTGATCGAACAAAGCGTGGAGCGCACCATCGAACAGAAAAAAGTCACCTACGACTTCGAGCGCCTGATGCCCGGCTCCACCAAAGTCAAGACCAGCGAGTTTGCCGGCCATATCATCGAGAACATGGGTGCCGGTGTGCTGGTGTGAGCAATCAGCTTTTAGCGGTTTGCAATTAGCTCGTGTGGGGACAACTGCCCTCGGCTGTCCGGCGGGCATAGCCCGGGCGGTTTCTGTTAATTGCCGAATGCTAATTGCTAAATACTGCTGTGAAAGGAATCATTCATGCGAAGCAAAGTCACCATCGTAGGCTCGGGCAACGTGGGCGCGACGGCCGCTCACTGGATCGCCTCTAAAGAACTAGCCGATGTAGTCTTGATCGACATCATCGAAGGCGTGCCCCAGGGCAAGGGTCTCGATCTGCTTGAGGCTATGCCCATCGAAAAGCGCGACTCCTACATCAGCGGCACGAACGATTACAAAGACACCGCGAATTCCGACATCGTTGTGATCACCGCTGGCATCCCGCGCAAGCCCGGCATGAGCCGCGACGATTTGCTCAACACCAATTACGGCATCATGAAAGCCGTCGTCGGCGAAGTGGTGAAGCACTCACCGAATTGCATTCTGATCATTGTTTCCAATCCCCTCGACGCCATGGCGCAAGCCGCCTACAAGCTGAGCGGCTTCCCGCGCGAGCGCGTCATCGGCATGGCCGGAGTACTCGATTCCGCGCGCTTCCGCGCCTTCATCGCTGCCGAACTGAAGGTCAGCGTCGAGAACGTCACTGCCTTCGTTCTCGGAGGGCACGGCGACACCATGGTTCCACTGCCACGCTACTCGACGGTCGCAGGCATTCCAATTACGGAGTTGATCGAGAAGACAAAGCTCGAAGCCCTGGTCCAACGCACCCGCGATGGAGGCGCCGAAATTGTCAAGTATCTCAAGACCGGATCGGCGTACTATGCGCCCTCGGCGGCCGCAACGGAGATGGTCGAAGCGATCTTGAAAGACAAAAAGAAGATCCTGCCTTGCGCGGCATACCTGCAAGGCGAATACGGGATCACCGGCCTTTACGTCGGTGTTCCGGTAAAGCTGGGCGCGAAGGGAATCGAGCAAATCATCGAGATCAAGCTCACGCCGGAAGAAAAAGCGGGCCTCGACAAGAGCGCCGCAGCGGTGAAGGAGCTCGTAGGCGTGATCAACGTCTAGATCGAACCGCCATCAGTTCGAATGCCGCTCCGAAGGGGGCAGGACTTTTTCTGTCCGCTTAAAGCGATTCTTCTTCCTGCTGCTTTCGATCCTTAAAAAATTCGTGGTCCGCCATGATGCGGCTCACAACTGCCCGTCGAATCTCCTCCAAGTCATAGCGGGGCAGCACAAGTATTTCCGGGGCGTGCAGATATTTCCAGGATTTGTCCCGAAGAATCTTCGCCAGCCCCTGCGGAGTGGCTACAAAATAGGACTGCCACCACCGATAACCACTGTCCGGATCGTAGAGTTCAACGTGTAGATCATCCGCGAAAACCTCGGGCTCGGTGGGGCCAGCAGTCAGGTCCGCCTTATCGAAGAAGAACTTCTCCATACGGATCTTCCCCAGGACGGGATCAAAAGGGAGAGAAGCGGCAGCCTCCTCCGCGGACGGAGGCCAGACCCGAGGTTTCCTCTTCTCGTCAGGCAGCAGGTCCTCTACGTCGGGCGTGGGTGCGGCAGACAGAGGTTCTATCTCGGAATTTGCACCCAGCCGTGAACTCCATCGTCCTAACCACATCAGCCCGCCACCGACGAGTACGAACAGCAAGAGCTTGAGAAAGCCATCCGTTGAGGGTGAGGTCGTCACGGCCATGGGCTGGAATTGTATACCTGCCCCTAGGATTTGCTCGAAGGCGAATTAACCATGGTCATTGACCATGGTATGAATGAGTCATGAAGGAATCGCCATCTCCGAGTTTAAGCCAAGTGCCTCGGGATTCTCGAAGCAGTCGGCAAGACACGTAAGCCGATCCGGGTCACCCGTTTCGGCAAGCCAGTGGCCGAAGTTCTCCCACCGCCTCCTCGAAAGCCGGTAGGAAAGCGGCTGGGGTGCACGGTTGGAACCGGGCGCATCGTTGGCGCCATCGTGGGCTCCATCAGCGGCGAAAGCGACTGGGAAGCCACCCGCTAATGAAACTCCTGCTCGATACGCACATTTGGCTTTGGAGCGTGCTAGAGCCAAGGCGTCTGGCAAAGCGCATCGCGCGGGCCATCGGCAACCGAGAGCACCAGGTGTGGCTTTCGCCCATCAGCGCCTGGAAGCTGGTAATGCTCACCCAAAAGGGAAGAGTGCAATTGAATGAAGACGCGGTCTCATGGGCGCGGCGAACTGTGGACCAACTACAATTGCAGGAGGCGCCGCTGACCTTCGAAGTCGCCCTGGAAACATCCACGCCGAGCCTCGGCCACAGCGATCCTTCGGACCGTTTCATCGCGGCATCGGCCAAAGTCTTTGATCTGACGCTGGTGACAGCGGATGAAAAGCTGATCGCTGCACCCGGAGTCAAAGTCCAGCTAAACCGCCAGGGTGCCGAACTTACACCTTCTCGATCGTCACCTTCTTCAGAACCACATCCTTATTTGGCCGGTTCTGGCGATTCTGAGGAACTCGAGTGATTTTTTCGGCAATCTCCTGTCCCTCCACGACGTCGCCAAAAATTGTGTGCTTGCCCGTGAGCCACGTCGTTGGCACCGTGGTGATAAAGAACTGCGAGCCGTTGGTATTTGGTCCGGAGTTGGCCATGGCGAGTTTGCCCGGTTTGTCGAACTTGTGCGGCGAGCCCTTGGTCTCATCTTCGAACTGATATCCTGGCCCGCCCATGCCCGTCCCCTGAGGGTCTCCCCCCTGGACCATGAAATCCGGAATCACGCGATGAAAAATCGTGCCATCGTACAGGCGGTCTTTCGACTTCTTGCGTGTCGAGGGGTGCGTCCACTCCCGCTTGCCCTCGGCGAGTTCGACGAAATTGGCGACGGTCTTGGGCGCGTCCTTTTCAAAGAGGCGGCAAACGATGTTTCCTTCGGATGTTTCGAAGATGGCATAGAGTCCAGGCTGACGAGTCATAAGTTTCCTTTCGAAGTAGTTCGTTAATCGTCGATCATTAGTCGTTGTAAGCGCCGGGCGTGTAGCGCCGGCATCCTGCCGGCTGTCGTGAGGGCGTCTCACTCGTCGCCTCCCGGAATTCTCAGCAGCCGCTTAGTTTGGCGTTGTCGGAGCCTTAGGCGCCGGAGTCGTTGCGGATTTTTTTAGCGCGCCTCCGGCTCCCGGTTTAGGAGCAATTCCCGTACTGCGAACCACGCTGATGTGAACAATCTTCACGGGACGGAAAGGCTTTTCGGTCGCAGGATCGGTGGCCATGTGAGCAATGGTTTTCACCAGCGCGACTGTCGCTTCATCGCACTGCCCAAAGATGGTGTAACCGCCATTCAGGTGCGGCGTGGCTACCTCAGTGATGAAGAACTGTGAGCCGTTCGTGTTCGGCCCAGAATTAGCATAAGCGAGTCGCCCCGGCTGATCGAACAGCAGATCGGGCGAGACCTCGTTCTTGAATTTGTACCCGGGATCTCCCGTGCCGTTGCCCGCAGGATCGCCTCCCTGGATCATGAAACCCGGAATCACGCGATGAAAGATAGTCCCGTCATAGAGCGGAACGCCATGTTTGGTGGCGCCGCTGACTGGATTCTTCCAGTCTTTCGTGCCGCTCGCCAGCCCAATGAAGTTCTCGACGCCAATCGGCGCCTTGTCGGGGAATAGGGTACAAGTCATCTTGCCCGCGGTGGTACTGATGATGGCGGTCGGCTTGGTCGCGGGGTGGACCGCCGGCTTCGCAGCCGTGCTCGGTTTGGCAGCCGTGCTCGGCTTGGCGGCGGTCCCCTGAGAGTTTGAAGTGGACTGCGCCAAAACGGCCAATGCGGCCACTATCAATAGGAATAAAATAAGGAATGTCTTAGGCATGGATTCTCCTCGCGCAACGACCATTGGTATGTGCGCAACGTTGCATTGTACACACTGACGTCTTTAATTTCCTCCGGGTGAATGCGCGAGAACGGAGTCGGGCGCCTATTTTGTACTGGTCTCTGCGTGGGCCTGCATTTCGCGGCTCACCCGTTCGACCTGGCCAAAGACGCGTAGCAGGTTACCGCCAAGAACCTTGTGGATGTCGCTCGGGTTGTAACCGCGTTCGAGCAGAGCCTGCGTTATCTTGGGCAGATCAGCGGCCGAGTCGATGCCCTGTGGCGTGGCACCGCTCACGCCGTCAAAATCCGAACCCAACCCTACGTGATCGATCCCCGCAATCTTCGCGATGTGGTCGATGTGATCGATCAGCGACTTGAGCGGCGG
>Ga0209006_10000773_pt1 | contig 29522 bp, 24 predicted proteins | sample JacPin_JW_Ref_O2_FD_188567 | JGI IMG/M metagenome (GOLD analysis project Ga0209006, IMG submission 188567) | Forest soil microbial communities from Algoma, Ontario, Canada - Jack Pine, Ontario site 1_JW_Ref_O2 (SPAdes) (version 2) | ecosystem: Environmental > Terrestrial > Soil > Boreal...
CTCGGTCTCTATAACGACACTGAAGACGAGGACTTCCTCCGCACTTTTGCCCTGCTTCCGCAAAGCGTGTATCCGACCGATCTCCGCGACGCGACTATTTCTCATTTGGGCGCGGATATCTACGGAACAATTTCCCTCACGCACCGGCTCGGGTTTCTTTCCTACACGGCCTATGCCGGGCACCGCAGCGACAGCATCTACAGCGGCTATCCCTATTACTTAAGCAGTTTCGGAGCCCAAATCAAGAGCTATGGTGGCGTGCAGTACGGCGGCGACCTTCGCTGGAACACTCCACTAAAGGGTCTTTCGATCGGAGCATCGCGGCTGAATGAGCACATCACCGGCAAGGGCTTAGCGATTAACCCGTTTGACCCTGGGGTAGGGCTAGTGCCTTACTCCGAGTCTTCGAAAGCTGACTGGACCGGCCCTTTCGCTGCTTATGAAGCGTTCGGCGTGGAGGACCCGCGCGTTACCCTGATGGATGGCGAGTACCTCATCACCTACAGCGCCTACTCGCGAAATGGAGTGCGGATCGCTCTGGCCAAGACGAAGGACTTCAATCAAGTGGACAGAGTTTCCTTGATTACGGAGGCGGATTATCGGAATGTAGTGATCTTCCCCGAGAAGTTCGATGGGCTATATGCCCGGCTTGACCGTCCTCATTCTGAAATCGCCCCTTGGTCAATCTGGATTTCCTATTCTCCGGATCTCTGCTATTGGGGCCAGTCACAGCTCATCATGAGGCCTGTGCAATATCACTGGGATGAAATGAAGATCGGTCCTGGCGCTCCTCCAATCAAAACGGACCAAGGATAGCTATCTATCACGGAGTCTTCCGGACTATGGATGGATCGGTCTATCGTTGGGGGTGGCTCTCCACGACATCAGGGACCCGGCAAAGATCCTTGGTGTGAGCGACTCCTGGATTTTGCAACCGGAAGATCCTTGGGAGGTCACGGGCTATGTACACAACGTCGTCTTCACCTGTGGCGCTGTTGCGGAGCCAGATGGAACTGTAAAAATCTACTGGGGGGGCGCAGACACAGTCATGTGCGTAGGCGAAGCGAATGTCTCCGATTTGATCGCGCTGTGCCTTGATCAGAGCAGACCGGCCAAATGAGTACGGCGTAGGACGTTGGCACTGCGTACCGGGTGCCGCGAGGGATAGGGTCGACCGACAATCCGGGAGAGGGCTCTTATTGTGTCTGGGTTTGAGCGGCTTGCCAATCGCAAGCAGAAAAGATGGCACTCTTGCGTGCGGTGAAAAGAGTCAATGAGGCAGAGAACCTTCCGATTTGCGCACGAATCGGTACGAGGCACAAGGAAACTCGCGCCGCATTTCGAGATCAAGTAGACGGTTCACCGTGCCGTCCACGAACCCGAGGATGATCTCGGTCGACCTCCGGCGTCCCAAATGCTGCGACATGAAAGGCCGTCGCTATTGGCAAACGGAAAATTAAGGCGAACAACCGGAAGAAGGTGAGCATTGGAGTGGGCGTGTGCTTTAGGAAGGGACAGTTGGTCCTATTTGGCCCTTCCTTCGACCAGCGAATGGTTCCTGCCAGCGTGCTCTTCTTGGCCTGACCCTGGGGAAAGCAGAATTTCTCTCCGCTGGATGTTGAGGTCGTCGGTGATAACCTTGCCATCGTCAGGAGAGCGATCTCCCGCAACTGACACTTGCGTTGATCTCGGAGCCGGGTGCCCTTACGGCAGCCACCTGAAGTGGACCACGGAGTTTGCCAACCACCAGAGTCGCCAGCGCCTCGTCCCCGGCCTCCTCCGCAATTATGAGCAGCGGTCTGCCGATCTTTCCTGTCTGCTCAGGTGTGACGCGCTACGAACCAACCATGGACAAGATCATGCGCATGCACTCCGTCACCAGTTCCTTCGAGAACAAATACGTGTTTCTTCCGACCGAGGCCGAGTAGCTTGACACCTATATCCGGGAACTTATTTCCTTTCCCGCCGGCAAACACGACGATCAGTGCGACTCGACGTCTCAGGCGCCCGATTGGGCCAAGCAGCATACCTTTAGATATCCGCTGTTCGAGTACTACCGCCTGCAGGCGCTGCGGCAGAAGCTGAATCTTCCGCGCGACTACGACTTCGTTGAGAGTGATGAAGAAGAAGGCGAGCCCATCACCGCGATCCAGAAGGGCACCGGGCACATGATCGTGCGGAATGGTTGTGGTAGGGCAACTTACAACCCGGGCGAGTCTGAATAATATCGATGATTGAACAAAGTGGAGATCTTGGCCTAAAGCTGCCGCGCTAGCAATTCGGAAAGCATTGAGGTCGCGGGTCGTATGGTGCTGGCAAGCGCAAGTGCTCATGATTGCCGTTCTCCTCCTCGCCCGCTCTGGACGCACCCCGCGGCTGCCCAAACTGCAGATGCTTGGAAAGCACAGGCGAAAGAAGGCACTTTTACGGCGTCGCATTTCCTCTTTGGCGACGGTGAGACCCTGGACGCCCTGCACCTGCACTATCGCACCCTCGGAAGCCCTCATCATGGTCCCGACAGTCGCATCGATGATGCCGTGCTGCTGCTGCACGGCACTGGCGGCAGCTCCAAGTCGTTTCTGATACCAACGCACAATTCCCAGATGATCACCGAACAGGATCGGACTCGAGTGAAAGGAGAAGGACTTTCGGCTTATCAAGCATCATCTCCATTCTGCGCCGCGCGGGAACTTCGATGAAGGCATAACAGAACGACGCTATACCACCGAAAGCCGCGAACCACACAGCTACCGTGCCAACCCGCTGGTCAAAGGGAGCGCTAATAACCCGACTTAAAGGCAACACCTTGTCCAGCAGCATGCCCGCAACCGCATGAAACATATACAACGAGTACGAAGCGCGTCCCCAATAGAGAAACCATCGACCGGAGAGCAGGCGGGACACGAAACCTTCTCTTGTCAGCCCGTAAACGAAAAATGGAAACGTCAGGATGAGCCAGACATCCGCATAATATCCAAGAAAGTGTCCGCCGAGTGAGGCAAGACACACTATTCCGGCGAAAGCCATCACAAAGCGGTTCGGCACGCCGGCACGATAAATCTTCCACAGGACGACACCAGCCGTGAACTCGGTGGAGACGCGGATCAGGTCATTTCCACAATGTGCTTGTACCGTTGCACATTGCACTGCAAGTAGGCCGAGCACAAGGAGATGCAACTGCCCAAGATGGTTTATTCTCAGCAGCGCAACAAGAGCTGGAAATGCTAAGTAAGCGAGCCATTCACAGCTGATTGACCAAGCGGGAGCATTCCAACTCAATTGCGCAGAAGGCATCCAGTGATGAACCAGCAGAAGGTTCTGTATGAATGTTGCGCAAGTCCAACCACTGAGATCGCTCGCAATCGAGACATGCCGCCAACGCACCAGCAAAAACAGAACTCCGGTGAGACATAGTGCTACGAAGTGTACGGGATAGATCCTTGCGAGCCGCATCCACAAGAACCTGCGGAACTCGTAAGGATCAAACTCGGCGAAACGCTCCCAATAGTTATATGCGATCACAAATCCTGAAAGGACAAAGAACAGGTCAACGCCGAGGTATCCCGAGTCCGCAAGACTGTGGATCAGGCCCGCGATCCGCGGGAAGATCTGGGGCAGAAGTCCTCTAAGGTGATAGATAACGACCCACCAGGCTGCGACCGCGCGAACGCCAGTCAGGGCCCGAATTTCTCGTCTTTTCATAAGGGGACAGTTGTAGGTGCTTAGCTCAAATCCGACTTGAGTTTATCGGGGTCAAGACATTTGGTTTTAGGCAGGGCAGTCTGTGCCGATAATTGGGACCGGCACAACCGGCACGTTCTCCCACGCTGGTAGTTTCGAGGCCATTGCATTCCGCGACGGAAGCTCTGGAACCACATCGATTGATGACGACACGGGGGAGCGTATGGCGGATTGATACTCTGGCACAATCTCTTTGAGTTGGGCGCGGATTTCTTCGTCGGACGCCGTCCTTACTGCGGTCGTTAGTTTTTGCAGTTGACTCTGCAGAACGTCCCACTGTACTGCGTTTCCGCGTGCGCGCAACACTTTGTCACATCGCGTAGGTAGTTGACTTTCGTGTTCATAAAACAGCTCTTCGTAGAGCTTCTCCCCATTCCGCAGTCCCGTATAAACGAACTCGACTTCATCGTCGGCACGTACGAGCAGGCGAATCATGGTATGTGCCAGATCGGCGATGCGGATTGGTTCCCCCATGTCCAGCACCAGAATCTCGCCATCCTTTCCGACCGCAAACGCCTGCAATACGAGTGAGACCGCCTCCGGAATCGTCATAAAGAAGCGTGTAATCTCAGGATGAGTGATGGTGACGCGCCGATGCTTCAGAATCTGCTCCTCTAGGACAGGTACAACGCTCCCTTGCGATCCCAACACATTGCCAAAACGCACGGAGACATGACGCATGTTCCCATTGGATCGGGCTGCCAGGATGAGTTCGCCGATACGCTTTGTGCAACCCATTACGCTGGTGGGATTCACAGCCTTGTCAGAAGAAATTAGTAGGAACGAATTACAGCCGCACTCTTCGGCTGCATCGAGCAAAGCTATAAGCGCGAGGACGTTGTTGCGTACAGCCTCGTGGACGTTGCTTTCCATCATGGGAACGTGTTTGTAGGCAGCGGCATGAAAGACAATCTCAACTTTGCGGGATCTAAGAATCGAAATCATGCGATGTTGATCAGCGACGTCCGCCACGTGGTACTCCGCCGGCGTGCTTCCCGCTTGTTGCGCAAGTCGCTGTTCCAGGAAAAAAAGACCGCTTTCATCCTGGTCGACACAGATGAGCTTCGAAGGCAGGTGGAGAAGCAGCTGTGCGCATAACTCTGAGCCAATCGATCCAGCCGCACCCGTCACCAACACAACTCTGCCCGCGACCTCGTCGTGAACTGGAGATGGATCGATGTGCACGATTGCTCGCCCGAGCAGGTCTTCCAGGTTCACTTTCCGCAATTGGTCAACCGAAACCGTGCTTTCAATCAAATCACGCAAGGCTGGTATGGTGCGAAAGCGCACCCGGGCTTGATGACAATATTCCGTGATGCGCCGCATCTGCTTTCCGGTGGCGGAAGGGATTGCGATCAGGATTTCGTCAATCCCATGTAGTTTTGCTAATTCGGGCAATCGATCGATCGGGCCGATCACGGGGATGCCGAGTAGTCGGGCCTTCGCCTTTGCCGGATCGTCATCAAGCAGTCCGATCGCGACATATCCATTCTGAGACAGTTGAGATAGCAGCGCCGCGCCGGCGAATCCGGCACCCACGACGAATACCCGCCTCCTGGACTGCATGCTTCGCCGGTCATCCCTTTGTCGTAACAGCACTCGAGAACAAATCCGCATGCCGGCCAGAAAGATTGCAGTCAGTATCGCTTCCAGAATGTAAATTGAAATCGGAAATGCCGTCATCCCGACGATATAGCGCCACGTCACAACGAAAGCAATGGACCCCGAGACCACCGCCTTCAAGACGTCTTGAAGGTCGTTGAGCCCGGTATAGCGCCAGTATCCGTGGAACAAGTTAAAGTACCGCATCATTGGTAATCGGATGATTGCCAGGAGCGGAAAAGCCGCGAACACGATGCCGAACCCGGACAGTCTGAACTCGAACCTAAGCAACCATGCCAGGGATAAAGAGACAAATACCATGGCCAACTGCAGCAGCATGATGAACCAAAATCTGCTTTTGAGTAGCATATGAGCTCCGTTGGGAGGTAGGCTAAGAAAGAAAAAACTAACTGGCACCGACGGCAGCTGCGGCAGAACCTGCGGTCGCGGTCTTCATGACACTCTCAACTACACGGCATGTATATTCGATCGATTCTGACGACAGTGTGGGGTGAACCAGAAACATCAGACTGGTATCGCCGAGTTCGCGCACCACCGGAAGACGATCTTGGGTACGCCTTTCCTTGCGGAATGCTCGTTCCAGGTAGATCTCGCTGCAGCTGCCAACGAAGCATGGAACGCCCTCGGCGACGATCGCCTGTATGAGCCGGTCGCGGGACCATTCCGGAAGCAATTCTTTGCGATTCACGAAGGCGTAGAACTTGTAATAGGAATGCCCGAAATCCGCGGGTGGAAAAGACAAACGCAATCCCGGGATGCGGGAGAAACTTTGAGCAAGCGTCGCCGCGTGACTGCGACGCCGTTCGACCCATCCAGGCAGCTTTTTCAGAGCAAGGCGGCCGATTGCTGACTGCACTTCTGTCATGCGCCAGTTGGTACCGAACGATTCGTGCAGCCAACGGAAGCCGGCGGGATGCTGACGATGGTAAACCGCATCGTAGCTCTTACCGTGGTCTTTGTAACTCCAGCTTCGTTCCCAAATGGTGGCATCGTTGGTGGTAAGCATGCCGCCCTCGCCGGCTGTCGTCATATGCTTGTCTTGACAGAAGGAAAACGCGGCGACATGGCCGATAGAACCTACTGGCCGTCCTTTATAGTTCGCGCCGTGGGCTTGTGCGCAATCCTCGACGACGTATAGGTTGTGTTCGCGAGCCAATTCGAGAATAGGGTCCATATCGCAGGGCCATCCTGCCAGATGAACCGCGATGATGGCTTTCGTCATTGGGCTAAGCATCGGACGAATAGTCTCGGCGCTGCAATTCTGGCTGTCGCGATCAACATCCACCGTGACCACCCGCGCGCCGACCGCTGTCGCGCAACTGGCAGAAGCGATAAACGTGCGACTGGGGCAGACAACCTCATCTCCTGGTCCGACTCCGATCGCCCGGAGGGCTGCTTCCAGCGCGACTGTTCCATTGGCTAGAGCGACGGCATACTGGCATCCTGTAAAATCGGCAAACTCGCGCTCGAATTGCCGGCCCTCATCACCGGTCCAATAGTTCACCCGACCCGAACGCAAGACCGATGCAGCCGCTTCAATCTCATCGGCCGCAAAAAACGGCCATGGCGCAAAATGTGGCGCGGTCGCGGGATTCGGCGAACGATTGGCGGAATCCTTAGTGGCGCTGTTAGTAGTTTTCAGGTTGTGCTTCATAATCAGAGGGCGGCCATGGTTTCGTTTTGTTTCTTGCGTGTGTAACTGTTCAGAAGACTGTTTAAGCTTGCGTCTCCACGCTGCGGAACGGCTTTCGCGGGGACCAAGAGAACATCCGTACAAGAACAGTACGCAGCCATGGGTCTGCGTAGTTGAATGCGAGCCATGAAGAGCCGATCGCAACCACCAGAAAGACAGCGCCGGCGAGAGGCGGTAAGGTTGCCCGGCGCAACGCAGCCTTAAAGGCGAACAGAACGGGATGATGAAGAATGATAAGAGCGTAGCCGGAATCACCCAGACTGACCATCCATTGCGGACAGCTCTTTATTTCCGTAAGAGAGAAGATCAGCCACAGAAATAGCGGTGCCGTGACGCCATTGTGGAGAGCAATCTGAGGCAGGGGAACAAAGAGAACAACCGCCACGCAGACGGCTGCCGGAATTTGCCACGATATACGCGCTTTCTGTTTGAAACAGAGTCCACCAATCACGCCTACGCAGAATTGGGGGAGATTCACAATCGGAAGGCGTGAATAATCTCCCGGTACACACAGCGCCATCGGAAGAAGGGCTGCGAGGATTCCGGTGGCTACTCGATGTCGGACCAGAAACGGCATCAACAGATAGAAGAAAGCCAGGCAGCTTAGGCTCCAGCCAGGGCCGTTCCATATCAAGGAAAACGACGGCACCCAGGCTTGCAGCATGAGCGGAGCCAAAGCCAACACACCGACCCCATTGAAGTGGAAGATCAGCGCCGGAATTCCGAGAAACAAACCCAAACAATACAAGGGATAGATTCGCAAAAAACGGCGCTTGTAGAAGGTTGTGCACTTATCGATTCTGCTAAAGCAAAGAATGAAACCGGACAGCACGAAGAAGAAAGTGACTGTCACATCGCGATCAAACCATCGCAGGTGATAAAAAACCACGAGCAGCGCTGCGGCAAAGCGAGCTGCTCGGACGCCCGGAAAGCTGCGCTTAAGATTGGGCTGCTTCTCTTCGCTGCGCGCGGAGACGGTTTCAGAAACAATCTGCAATTAGCACCTTTAAGGTTTGAGAAGAAGGGAACAGGACCGATTAGCAACGACAGCCTGCGAAATATCTGATCTGATTTAGCGATTTAGCAGCATTTCATGGATTTGGCGTAAGTCACCGAATTCGCGATCCGCGGCGTAACCCTCCGGGGCATCGGATCGAAAGTGCAGACCGCCTTCGCGCCGAATCCGAACCGTACGCCAACCGAGGCCACGCGGCGTGACGAAGTCCTTGCAGGGGTTGTCCCCGATGTAAACACAATACTCGGGGGAGACTGTTAATTGTTGCTGAACATATTCGAAACTTCGCGGATTCGGCTTCGAGAACTCCGCTCCCCATTCGCCGGTGAGAACAATCAGGTCCACTTTCTGGGTTAATCCCAGCGCATGAACTTTGTTTTGCTGCGAGTCAACTGCTCCGTCGGTGATGATAGCCAGATGGCAATGCGGTCGGAGGACACTCAGGCACTGACTGGCATCTGGAAGCAGAGTGAGTGATGGTGCATGCGATCTGTAAGCATGCACCAACTGCCCAACAGCAACGATATCCGAGAGACCGTAAGAGGCAAGTACACGGTCGAAAATGTCTCCGCGACCACCGCATTGGAATTCGCTTAGAGCGCGTTCGGAGAAATCCGGGACGCCAAGTTCCTTTTCAGCCCACACACCGGCGGCGTGAAAGCCACTCCGGACGTAGTCCCGCTCCAGGTAAAGAGTGTCGTCAACATCAAATACTGCGCAGAACATAATAGCCGTTTAGGAATGCCGATTAAGATTCGCTGATTTCATAGGCGTGCCTGTAAAGCTTCCGGTGGGGACAAAGACGGCCGTATCATGCCGAAGCATGAGCAGTCCATCCTGCCAATCTTCGAATCTTTCGTTCACGGGTTGCCCTAAAGCCTCCCGTAGCAGCCAAGTGGGGAAATCAGCTCCCGCACGGTGTGCTAGTGGATAGCCTCCGCCGAAGCGAGCATTGATCTCCGTCACTTGAATTCTGCCATCATCAGACAGAAAACACTGTATGTTCAACGCGCCCCAGGCGCCGGGCAACTCTTCCGCGATGGCATACGCCAAATCAGTCATGCCGGGATGCTTTCTGGTAATCCCCTTGCTTACCTCGCCCGAACGCACCTCAATGCGGCGGTGTGGAATCGCGCACAGGCATTTGCCCCTGCGATTCACGTAAACGTTGATCGTATGTTCTTCGCCTCGTGCGCATTCCTCCACCAATATGTCCGGCGTCCCTTGACTCGCAACTTCCAGTTGCGCGAGTGACAAAACTCTCTGGACCCCGATTGAGGCGCTCCCGCGTCGCGGCTTTATTATTAAGGGAAATTTCCATGGGGAAGGATTCGCTATTACTTCCTCAATCGATGCCTGTGCTACGGTCGGGAACCCATGCCCAGAGAGCCAGCGGTTCGTCTGGTGCTTATCCGCGGCGATGCTCACCGTCTCTGTTGCGGACACAGCGACACTCGTGCCAATCTCCTCGAACTCACGAACATGCTCTGCATAAAGCGGTAACTCGGGATCGATCGTGGGCACAACAAGCCGGACTCCCTCCCGCCGGCACAAAGCGAGCATCGCGCTCATGAAGTTGGGATCGCTACTCCGGGGCACCAAGAACGACGCCTCCGTCAAGTAGGCGGCCGGGGCATATTCGGGAGATGCATCCGCGCCTAAAATCCGGCCTTTTAATCCAAGACCTTCAAGTGCTCCTTGAAAGCATTCGGTTAACTGACTGCGGCGGCCAACAGAGGAAAGCAAGATTGTGGAACTCACTGCAGCACCCCGGCTTTGTAGCGGGCCTCGCAACCGCCAGGATTAGAAAAGAATTCTGGCATGGTGGCGTGTCCCGTGTGTGAAACGTTTTCGCGTCGCAGAACATACCAAAGTGTAGCGACTAAGATTCGGAAGTCGAGGATCAAATTCCAATGGTCAACGTACCACGTATCCAGCGCGAATTTCTCCTCCCAGCTAATCGCATTGCGGCCATTGATCTGGGCCCAACCCGTAATACCGGGCCGAACCAGGTGCCGGCGCGCTTGCCCCCGCGTGTAGCGTTCCAGGTACTGCATCAACAAGGGACGTGGTCCTACCAGGGTCATCTCCCCGGTTAACACGTTCCATAACTCGGGCAACTCGTCGAGGCTCGTGTTTCTGAGGAAATGGCCGAGTCTCGGGAGCCGTTGGGCGTCCGGCAGTGGGTTCCCATTCGCATACCGATCATCCGTCATGGTGCGGAACTTCAGAAGGGTAAATGGCCGGGCATCTCTGCCTGGGCGCTGTTGTCTGAATAATATGGGGGCGCCCATTGAAACTCTGATCACTAAGGCGATGATCGCCAGAAGCGGCAAGAGGAGTGGTAAAGACAATGCCAGAACTGTCAGGTCCAATCCACGCTTTGCTGCGCGTTGCCAACCCGACTGCGCAGCCTGACACCGGTCCGTCGTCGGCGTCCCCCTCAATAGGCGATCATATTCATTCACTACGACTGCTCGCACCTTGTCTCCAGCAAACTCCTGGCTAACCCATTCCTGTCCAGCCTGGCCCATCGCCGCACGCCTGAGTGGATCATCGAGCAAGCTACCTATCGCGTTAACGAGCGCTGGGATGTCACCCACTGGCACTATCAACCCGCTCTTTCCAACCAGAACTGAATCGACGATGCCGGTAGCCTCGGTAATCACTACAGGAATGCCCGCCGCTTGCGCTTCTATCGACACTAACGAAAATCCCTCTCGGTATGTTGGCACCGCAACCAAATCCATAAGGTGGTAATAGGGAGACGCATCCGCCACGAACCCGGTGCGGATAATCGCGGGATGCTGCTCGATCGCATCGCGAACAGTGCGCGGCACGGGATCAGATGCTTCAAAATCACCAACCAGCAGCAGATGCAACTGCTGTCTCTGGCGCCGTAATGCGCGAAAAGCTTCGAAGAGCTCGCAAATCCCCTTATCGCGCGTAAGCCGTCCGACGAAACCCAATACAGGAACACCGGGGGACAAACTGACTGTCTTGCGAATCTGTTCGGAGCGCGCCACATTCATCGGGAGGGGTGAAAAGCGTTCGACCTCGATTCCGTTGCACGTGCCTCTCGCTGGAACAATCGTCTTCTCCAGTTTGACAAGCTCAAGTTCAATGGCCCGTTCGCGCAGGCTCGGACTGACACAAACTACCTGATGCGCGCATCCGCAGGCTATCTTCTCGCAGATGGCCAACATCCACCGATTCCACCCTGTAGCCGTTTCCAGGCGAAGTCCGTGCAATGTATAAATCCGGTGTGGAACGCGGCAGAAGAAGGCCGCCAGGTTGCCCAGTAGACCTGCTTTCGGAGTTCCGAAATTCGTCAGATCCGGACGAACTTTCCGAATTACCCCGACAAGTTTCAAAAATGCACAGAGGTCCGATACGATTGAAGGCGGCCTTCTCATTGGTACCGCGAAGACCGTCACGCCCTCGGAATGCGCGAACTGTTGGCTGAATGCCCCTGGGGCAGTGACGAAGGCGGTCTCGAACCCAGCGGCCTTCAGGGCTTTCGCATGCCCTGTATAAAAGACCAGACTGACGTCGGTCGTGACCCCATAGAGTATCGATTTCATAAAAGACCTGAACTTGCTTGGTTCAACCTAGAGAGTGCTTCCGATTCTTGCTTCGGCTTCAGGAAGGATCGCACGATCTTCACTCAGCGCCCAACGCTCTTTAAGGGCTTCGCCCGCAGGAAGCCCCTCAACCATCTGCCTTCTTCGCCCTTCTTTGTCACGTATCGCGAAGACCCTGGCGGGAAGCGAATTACATGCGGCGTATACCGCTAGAAGAGAAAACATTGAGATGCTTCCGTAGAAGTATTCTCCACTCATGCCTCCCACCATCGCTGCGATCAGTGCGGCTCGGGCAGGGATGTCGAGCCCGGCCCGCTTCGCAGAAACCGAGCCCGCCAGACCCCATAGGCGGCACCAGATTGCCAACATCAGCAGCCCACCAGGAGTCCCAGTTTCGAGGAACATCTGAAGGAAGAAATTGTGTGAGCCGTTGGGGTAGAGTCCGGTTTCCCCCGCACGGTGAAAAAAACCTGTGCCTAGAATCGGAGAGCTTTGAAATTGTTCAATCCCCTTGGCGAAATTCTCGGGTCGTCCGCCATCGTCCACTGGGCCAGAACTTGGTTCCACTTGAGAAAAAGTGAATTGCATCCGTTGCTGAAACCCGGGAGAGAATGTGTAAAGAAGGAGAAAAAATACAGGACTGGCGGCAATAATGAGAAGTGACTGTTTTCGCAGCCCTCCACGGTAGCACAAGTACCCCACCCCAGCGATGCCTGCCACCCAGCCGCCGCGTCCCTCCGAGACTGCCGAACCGACGACCAAGCTCGCCATCGCTATAAGGATCAGGCAGCGACTCCACCTGCTCTCAACCTTGCGCCTGCACAAGAGACCACAGAGGTAACTTCCCAGGATCGCTGCCATCACACTGATCGCATTGCTGGCCTTGTATCCGAGAGCCCTCGTCTCCTCCGTGATGGCCGACTTTTGGCCCACGAAGAAAAGGCCGATGCCGGTTACGATTCCGGCAAGCGCGAGCGATCGAATGAACTCCCGACGCACTCGGTCATTTCTTAACGCCTTTGCGGTGAGCATCCCCGCCAGCCCGTAGACCGCAAACTTGACGAGTTTTAATAGAGACAAGAAAAGGTGGAGGCTGTCGTTATAACGATAGCGAACCGTAATTAAGAGGGTGACGACCAACGCCCAGCCAAAGAACAGAAGCATCAATGGCACCAACTGACTACCAAGCGTCCGTCCACGCCAGCGAACCTGGAGAGCGACCAGAATTAGATACGGGCATATCAATAGATCAGATAACTCCAGCACACCAAACTGTGTTCGTCCCACCAGTCCCAGTCTTGGGAGGAAAAGAAGAGGGAAGTAGTACAGCCAGGCGATTTGCCCAAAACTTAATTTACGGCGGCGATCTGAACGACGCATTTGAGCACCAAATCGAATCATGAAAACTGCGGGAGAAAGGTACCTGGCTGCAGCTTCGCTAGGCTTAGGCTTGCCGTCGTCAGTGCGCGCAGGGTAACTTCGTAGCGTTGCCGCTCGGATTCGAGCGGCGCCCTGGAACGGCGAGCGATGCTCTGATCCAATTTTCCAAGAGCCGCCGCAGCACAGTACCCAGCCTGCTTAACTCGCGTTATGGCAACTGCAGCGGCACGTTGAGGCGCCGGCGCACCGGCAAAGTTCCAATAGATCTCACAGCACACGTTCAACGATGAAAGAACCTTGGAAAGGGGCGTGACCCCAACTTCCCGGTAGACGTAGAGGGGGCGGTTGATGATGGCGTATGGTTTGCCAAACAACGCCCGCAGGACGAAGTCGGTATCTTCGCACTGCCGGTACGAGCAGGTAAACCCCGTCCGCTTCGCTAGGTCTGCTCGCACGATTGAGGCGGGGAACACAAAGGGCAGACTGCTGACTGAATCGATCCGACCCCGTAACACCGGTGAATCATTCGTCGTGCGGCGGACACCCATCAATTCCAGCCTGTCATTCACGATCGCTGCCCCTGTGCTCACCACAGCTACTCCCGGCTCTCTCTGAAGCAGATCGAGTTGCAGCCGCAATTTGTCCGGAAATATCCAATCATCACCATCCAGCCAGCCGATGTACTCGCCAGTTGCCATCTCCAACGCTTTCTGTCGTGCGTGGCCGCGACCGCGATTGCGGTCAAGACGAGAAAAAAAAATGCGACGATCGGCAGCGGCGGTTACTACCTCGGCAGGATAATCTGTCGAACCATCGTCGACGACAATGCATTCCCAATCGGCAAGAGTCTGGGCCTGTAGGGATGCCAGAGCCATCGCCAGGGTGTTTGCACAGTTGAAAACGGGAGTGAGGATAGAAATCTGTGCAGCCAATGCTGGCACCTTTATAGAAACGAGACCTAAGGCCTCTGCTGCAGGATGGTAGCGTCCAGGGAGTCGCCTTGGACGCCCCTGCTGGCGACCACCTCGCTGTAGGCCATGATACCCATCATCCGGACGCGAATCGCAACGGGCAGGAGGGCCAACAACGGCTCCGCTGCGACTTTTAACCCAGTATAAAACTCGCGAGTTTTTGTGCTCTTGCGGCCCCGTCCAGCGCAATATAAGCGGGAGGAGACGTTACAAAAGCCGCACTCCGTAAGCAGACACCTCAGCTCATTCAGAGAGTATTCACGCAGGTGCAGCCCGACCGAACGGCTGCCGCGTGGAAGCCTAAGGATTGAAGCGTCACCGGGTCCGGTGAGGCGATTAGGCGTGACCAAGCAGAGCGAACCCGATGGACGCAAGAGGCTAAAACACTTGTCTAGAAAGTCCGAGGCTTCATCTGGATGAATGTGCTCCAGAACATCGTTAGAGTAAATGAAGTCAAACCGGGAGGCACCGAAATCGTAGCGCAGAAAATCTCCAGCAATGAACCGCGCGTCCGGGGCGGTCGCAGTTTGTTTCGCGAGAATGGACCGTGCTCTAGCAATCAAATCGGTCGAAAGATCGATTCCATACGCGTTGTAGCCGCGACTGATCAAGGCCACGACCAAGGACCCGGTGCTGCAACCAACATCAAGCACCGACCTTGGAGGCGGCTTAATCAAATCGCAAATTCGCGGTATAGAGTCGGGAGAGAAACCCATCGGAGCATCCAGGTCTCTGTTATCCCGAGCTCGTATCGCACGCAAAAGCCTGCTCAAACCAACGTAGGCTTCTTGAAACAGATGAGTACGCTCTTCTCCGCCCCGGTTAGAGCTCTTAATCGCGTCCGCAAAACCCACCTCCCAATCAAAGTGCAAGTCTGCCAGTTCACTGCGAGATCGAGGTGCTGTGCACTCGATACGCTCTCGCAAGGAATCCAGTCCCGGGTTGTTCATACTAGCTCTCCAATTTGATAGTTGGCGCACAGGCGGGGTCGCTGCGCGGCCTGTCTCCCAGTTACGATTCCCTGAAATCCGGTGGAGAGAAGCCTGGGGTTGCGATGGTGCGCTGCATAAGAGCTAATGAGCAACAACAGACGGATATATGCTGAAGGTATTTGGAACCACGTTAAGTAACGGTCGATCAGAATCGTCCGATTGTGAGCGAGCGCTGCGACATAACTTGACATGTCGGGGGTGCGGCACCCTCCCTGGCCGGCCAGCAAATGTAGAACGCGAGCGATTCCGTTGAAGCGGATATGGAATCCACAGTCCATTACGCGTAAACAGAGTTCGGTCTCCTCGTATAGGGCTGCACCCTGAGCCAGCGTCTCATCCACGCCCCCTGCCTGCTGGAGCACAGAACGCCAAATGGAGAAATTGCAGCCCGCAACGTGCATAGCCGGACATTCTCGGCGGGCGGCAAAGCTGCGTACCGGAGTAGCCGTCCAAAAAGAGAACTTGCCTGGATCGGCATCGAGGTCGGGCGCCAGAGTTCGCTCCTCGACTCCGCCAGCGACCATACTCACGCCGGGAAAACGCAGAGTTCGAAGATGTTCCCGCACCAGGCATGGCCCGCAGCGAATATCATCATCAACGAAAATCAATGCTTCATATTTTGCATTCTGCCAGCCGTGATTTCGCGCCTGGGGTAACCCGCGGAAATTCACGCGATGGTACCGAATCAAATCCGCGTAACCTCGGGCGAACGTCTCAGCGGGACTAGGGGCCTCAGTCGCCATAGATTGGTCAACCACCAGGATTTCCAACGGGCTGTAGTCTTGGGCCACTAAATCCTTCAGAGTGTCCAAGAGAAATTCCCCACGATTCAGGGTGGCGATAATAACGGTGGCACCTGGCTCGCGGTCACTCATGGCGCACCAGGGCGCGATCGATTGCTTCCGAGAAGCGACTCACATATTGGTCCCAGGTAAACTCTCGAACCACTCTTTCGCGAGCCCGTTGACCTGCCGCGCGGAATTTCTCAGGAGCGTGAACCAGTTCCCGCAGAATGACAGCGAGCGCCTCGCTGTCGTTCGGATCCACCAGCCATCCTCCATCCCCATCCTCAAGGGCATCGCCGATTCCTCCAGACCGAGTGCCAACCGCTGGTGTGCCGCACGCCTGAGCCTCCAGGAACACAAGTCCGAATCCCTCAACGGAGCGTTGGGAGGTAAGTTCCTGCGTACAAAGCGCAAACAGGTCAGAAGCCCGATACACCAGACTCAAATCTTCCTCCGGCACAAAACCGTACCATCTAACGACGGGGCCCAGTCCAAGCTGAACTGCGAGCGTCTTCAATTCCTTTTCATAGGGACCGGTGCCAGCTACAACGTAGATCAGCGAAGCCCGCTCATCGGCGCTGAGCTGCGAGATTGCGCGCAACACCACATCATGGCCTTTGTACTGGTGAACGCGAGAGACCGTGCAGACGACTCGCTTGCCTTCCAATCCCAGTCTTTGTTTCGCCGCCGCGCGGTTGCCGGGCGAGAAACGCTCGTGGTCGACGGCCAAGACAATGGTTTCAACGCGCGCTCTGGGCGCTACAGTCAGTACCAGCTTCCGCGTATACTCGCTATTTGCTACCACCAGCCTTGCGCTTTCGAGTACCCAGCGTTGGAGAATTGCCCAAAAAGGGCGACGCCAGGTCTGGACCGGAGGAAATAGCTCAGCGCCGTGGGCAAGGATGATGCGCTGTTTTATTCCGGAGAGCAACGTCACCAATCCTTCGGGATACCACAAACCACAGATCACTGGCATGTCGGAAGATTGCTTCCGCAGCCATTTGAAAGCGGCCCATTCTCGCCATGGCCGTTCCGCTGGCACCGCGATCAGCGCCGGCCCTGCTGCCAGGTAGGCGCCATCGTACTGCTGAGTAAGAATCCGTAAATCCCGCTTATCCTTCTTCAAAGCGGTGCTTATCTCGACGCAGAGCCGCGCGATGCCACCTGAACACGGCGGATATTCATATGAAAAGAGAATCATTGAGGATTACGTAGAAGAGGAGTCAATCTCGGACATTATTCCGGAACCCGGGGCAGGGACCGACTTAAGACATTCTTTCCCACTCCCTCGTCGCGTCGTCACAATATCGATTAAACGGCGCGGCCAGTGCTTATTCATGCAGGGCTTTTCAATAATCACGAAAAACAATCCGCTGCAGAAAAGCACTGGCAGCACGAGTAGCACAGCTTGTGTCGACGTGTATACGCTGATCGAATGCGACATTGCTACTCTGGAAGTGAGCTTCCCGAAGAAGCAAATCAAGGGTTCGTGAACAAGATAGATTGAATAACACATCCCACCGATGGAGGTGACCCAGCGGTGCGATAGCAATCGCGATAACAGCAAGCCTCGGAACCCGCAAGTAACAGCGAGTCCAAAAAGAAAAGGAAGTATCCAAGCCGTCCAAACCACGGGAACATAAAAAGCGGCTGCCAGGGCCGCAATGCCGATCGCATCCCAGGCAAAATACCGAACGGATCGCCAACACCCCTTCGGGAGGGCTGCGTCGGAGACGGCGATACCAGCGATGAATAAGGGTAGGTAGTGAAATAACGTGACGCGCGATAGCGACGGGCTTGCCGCAAGCCGGCGATCGAGTAACAACGAGAGCCCAGCAACCGCCAACAAGCTAAATCGCCTGATCAGCGTCTGAAACGACAGCATTCTAAGGATGAGGGGTGCCAGCGAGTAGAACTGGATCTCTATTTCGAGCGACCAGGTAATAAATGCAATCGTGCTCTTGGAGTGATAAATAATGCCGTGGGAATAGATGCACGTTGCCAACAAGTGCGGAAGCAAAGGTTGAGCTCGAACGCCGTGCACGAGCACAAGGGCGGCGTAAGTGACAAGCATGGCCAGGAGAAATGGTGGCTCCAGACGTGTGAGCCTCCGCTGGTAGAACTGACCAACATCGACTGCGGGCGCGTGCAAGCGATAGTGACGCACGAACGGTGTTGCTATGACAAATCCGCTGATCACAAAGAAGAGTTCGACCCCACGAGCCAAGCCTTCATAGTGGTAGCGTAACCATTGGTCAGTTGGTCCGGCCGCAAAGACAGTTCTGTACGTGAGACTATAGGCGATGACGTGAACAAGCAGGACGGCAGAGATTGCGATGAAGCGTAGGCCATCGATCTCCGCGATAAACACTCCCCCAGATGGTACCCGCCTGAAGCACGGGGCAGCTCGCGCAATGAAAGATTTAATCATCAGGCTATTTCTCAGCAGTGGGGATTGCGGCGCCGTGGGAGCAGTGAAGCTGAAAGGATCAGCAAGTGTGGCTGACCCGATCAAACACTTCGGCAAAAGACCTCACCTGCGAATGAACCGTATATCGATCGCACTCAGATTGGTTGGGCTGCGGGAGTCGATATTCGCCGAGAAGAAATTCCGCCAATCGGTTGGCTCGCTCTTCCACCGAACCGTCGAGAAAGATGCCTAGGCCGGTTCGTGTCAGTTCGCTACGTGCTTCGGAGGGATCGGCTACGACGGCGACTACCGGTTTGCGCATGCCGATAAAGTCGGTCATCTTGGCAGCATTCGTCCACCATCGCGATCGAGAGCCGGGCAGCAGCACTCCCGCAGTGGCCTGTGAAACGAGGCGGTACACATCCCGCTGCGACATCTGATCTCGGAATTCAACATGATCTTCCAGTTTGAATCTCTCAACCAAGGGCATCATTCGCTTAAGGTTCAGTTGCAGTGTCCCCACGACCAGCAGTTTTATCGCGGTTCGCTTCAGTTCACTTCGGCGTAGCGCGGCAGCAAAACATTCAAGAAACTCTGAACTGTAGTTCGGCAAGAACTCCCCGGTAAAGATCAGATACGGACTCTGTTTGCTGTCGCTCGCCGCAGGTTCCAACAGCACGGTATCAATTCCGGTGGGAATAAACGTTGCATCCGCGCCACATTTTCCAAAGACGTCGGAGTAAATGCTGCCAAAACAGGAAGCTGCCCACGTGAGAGCATCGGCGCTTGCCAACGTACTCCCGACAATCTTTCGCTGTTTGTTGTAGACGTGTGGGGCATTGCTGGAGAGCCGTTGATAGTACGCGACAGGATCGCGGAAATCGGCAATCCACTTCGCCCCTGTCTGTTGGAGCGCCTTGCCAACTTCCAGGCACGAGTAAGGAGGAGCCGTGGTAAACACCAAATCAATCTTGCGATCTCTTACTAGTTTCCGCCCCGCCACAGTAGCGCTATTCGCCCAGGTCCAGAATGCGTCCGGTACCTGACAATAATGTGACAGTAAGTATTGATACGCGCGGCTACGCATGCTTTGCCGATCATTCGTAGACACTGCTTGCCTGTCGGTTCGCAAAGCACCTGCGTCTTTCATCGCCTTGAAGCCGCGATCCTTTCCCCCCAAGGCCATGCGGAGGCCCCGAACGGTGGGCTCTATGTATCGAGCTTTAACGATCTCCACCTCTTTGGGCAGATCCTCAATGAGTTGCGGATCCTCGTTGTACTCGTACTGAGTGTCGACCGTGAGGACGATTGGATTCCACCCATACTGGGGAAGATACTTGGCCAACTTGTACGCCCGAAAAACCGCAGCGTGGTTCTGTGGAGCGAAAAATGGAGTGACTATGAGGACAGACTTATTCATTGTCTAAAAGCTCACAGCGCGGTTGCAGCTCGTGTGACAAGCTGCATTTCAGGACGATGTTGAATCCGCCATGTCAGACACAGTTCCATCCAGTGTGCGAACCCTCTGACCGGCAATCGATAAGTACTTCGGCGAGGGCAGCCTGGCCTGCCCAGCGAGCAGGATTTAAGAGACGGCCGAAATCTGGTACAGGTGGCGGATACAAGGTATATATTGCTCGACTGAGAACTTGGACTGCGCCAATTCGCGTCCAGCTACACCCATTCTCCGGCGCAGTTGAGAGTCAGCCGCGAGTTTCGCCATAGCCCGACCCAGGGATACATGATCCAGCGCAGGATAAAGTAGCCCGGTTTGACCCTCGATTACTGTCTCCCGGATACCGCCCGCATCAGGCACGATGATGGGCAGCGTCGCCGCCATTGCTTCAATGGCGACGATGCCAAAAGGCTCGAACGGCGCCGCGTGACAGAAGACGTCGCAACCCCGAAGTACCTGCGCCACGTCGCTGCGAGTCCCTAAAAACCGGACACAGGGGCCAAGATCGAGCGACGCCGCTAAGGCTTCTAACTCTTCCCTCTGATTTCCGTCCCCGCACACTACCAATTCCGCGTTCGCGCCGTCCGATCTAGCCACGGCTAAGCCGCGGATCAGCACGTCGACGCGTTTATTTACGCCGCGGCCCAGTGTCCCGACGGCACAAAATCTGAGCACTTCTGTATTCCGCTCCATGTCCTCGGCTGCGGGTTGCTGGGCGCTAAACCGGTGCAGATCCACGCAGTTGTGCAAGACGACAAGTTTGGACCTCCGGATTCCATGCGTTCGATGCACCCAATCCTTAAGGGCATAACTGCACACGACTATGTGGTGGGCAAAAAGCTGGGCCACAAAATTCGCAAGCCTGAATTTCCAGGAATTTAGGTAGGTATCGCCCTGCTCAAACCCAATTCGCCGGGGCACGCCCGCCCGCCATGCAGCAAACAGCCCGAGGAGACGGCTCCATGTTAGGTGCGCTTCAACCACCTCCGGATGCAACTCCTGGAAAAAGCGTTTCAATTCTGAAGTGGCTGCCAGAAAGCTGCGCCGGGCAAGGTGAGGACTGAAGTCAAAGATATGAACCTGTATTCCCAGGGAGCGGAATTGGTCGCTCATTTCACCGTCACCGAACAGACTTACCACGTGATGCTCGGCTTTCGAGGTTGGGAGCAAACCTCGCAGCATGGTCACAAGGTGAGTCTGCGCCCCTCCGACTCGGAGTTCGTCAATCAGATGTACGTAAATCATCTACGCGGCAGCCTTGCATTTGCAGAAATGGCCCAGTCCCCCGACGATGTCAAAATATGCCGGGCGGCTCATCTGTCGCAGGGCAACAAAGTAAACAATGACGCCCGCAACTACCTTGATCGCAAATCGCGCAGGCATCCCGAATCCCGCCACCGAAGACTCGACTCCAACCGCCCAGGCAACCGCTCCCATCACAATTGCACAGGTTAGGACGGGCATGCACTCAAGGAGTGTCTTTCGCAAATCCATTCCGGCGGCGCGGTGCGCCATAAAAAGAATCGGAAGTGCGATTAGCGTGTTGGCAATCGCATAGGCGCGGGCGACCCCAACTGGACCGGCCGGAAGCCCTATAGCAAATGCCAGCACCGAAGAACTTGCCACGACAAAACCGAGGATCAACATATCCCACCCTCGTTCGAGAGCAACGTAAATCCACTGGGCCGTGTTGTGGATCGGTTGCAGAAGGCAAGCTAGCGAGAGCCAAATCAGAATTGGCACGATCGGCATCCACTTGGGCCCGTAGACCAATCTCACAAGCTCGGGAGCGGTCGCCAGAAGCCCGGCCGCCAAAGGGCAGCCGATCATGGTAATCCTGCGAATCGCCCGCACGTAGACCAACTCCATCTGCGCGGGTTCTTTCTTGTAGACGGCCATCATCGGAATCACAATGGAGGCAAACATTCCGCCCACAAATAAACCGGGCAGAGTCATTAGGAAATATGCCCGAGAGTAGTACCCGAGATCAGTAGCCCCCCAGTACTTCCCGATCAGCGCATTATCCAGATTTCGCGAAAAGTAATTGAGGATGCCGTAGCCCGTCGAATACCCTCCGAAGACCAGCAGTCCAGTCACGTTCAGCACGCCACGGGGAACTTTTGGCACATAACCGGAGTACCAGAAGGCAAGCGCCGTCGCGACCAACTGTCCCGCCACAAGCTGAATGACCAAGGCACCCCATCTCAATCCGAGCAACGCGGCCGCGATCGCTGCTGCGGATCCCGCTAAGGATGAATAAAGCGTGCACAGTGACTGCTCCTTCAATCTCATCTGGCGCCGCAACAAACCATTCGGCTGCACGGCGAGGGAGGCGAACAACAAGGCGAAGCTCACTCCTGCGAGGATTCTCCGCAGCTCCATCCGACCGTAGAACCGGGCCATGCACGGCGCCGCTACGAAGCATAGGACTGTGAGGGCTACTCCAATGACGGCGTTGATCCAGAACAATGCGTCGACTTGATTTCGGGTCAGCTCACGGCGTTGCGTTGTGGCCCATGACAAGCCGCAATCCAAAACAACCTGGATTAGAATAGTGAACGTTGCGACCATTCCCAGCAATCCAAAATCGGTGGGAGAGATGAAGCGTGCGAGCACCGCCGAACTGGCGAGTGAGATCACGTATCTCCCAACGACCAGTCCAGCGGACCAGCTCATTCCAGCGCGCGCCAATTTCGGCACTTCACCTTGCGTCGGCATTTCGAGGCTTCCGAGTCGCGTCATTTATTAACTGACCCTTTTCGTAGGAATGTATGCCACACGCGTAGACTTCAACTGAAGCTCAGTGCTGGACTGATAGATATAGTCGAGGCCAATGGCTTCGAGCGCCACTTCAGGTTTAGTAGAGAGAGCCGCTAACCTGTCCGGTCTCGCCCATATGGGAAGACTGGCATGGCTCGCCGGAAGAGATGTCGGTTACAGCTGGCGACTTGGAATCCGAGCACTGTCCCGAAGATGGTTGATTTTTATCCCCACTCTTTCGGGTTCTCAGGTGATGACCACCCTGGTGCATAGAGCGGGAAAAGCGCCTTAGATTGGTCCGCGGCGCGCCGTACGAGGTCGCCGTCGTACCGAATGGGGAAGACTTGGCAGAAGTCTGCGACATAGTGGGCTTCACCTGAAGAGAACTCGAGGTGAGCGGCTGTGATGCGCTGGAAGTACTGGACTGGTAACGAAGGATGCCGCTCGCGGAGGCATTTGCGATTTGCAGGCGAACGGCCTGCAGTCCTGGGCTCGCGGATGTTGAAGCCGGTACGCTTTGGCTCGCAGGTTTGCCGTTCGCCTGAGGTTTTTGCATCGGCGGCTGACCAGGCGCCGCAGCTGGCGGGCAATTCACAACTGCGCTGGAACTTGTATCCTGTTGCCCTGGCGCGGCGTTGTCTAGCGCATTTTGGCCGTTACTTCGATTGTCACCGCCGCTTTGCAAACTGCAACCTGCGGCTTGCGAGTTGTTGGGATGACTCCAAATGGAGGCAGACAAGGACGTCGAAGGCGCTGCTGCTTGCGCTCCCCAGACCGACGACACTGCTGAACTCGATAACCCTCCGCCACCTCCGGACGACGAACCTGAGGTGAGGGTTTTCTCCAGGTTCGCCGGACCCGAGGAATTTCCGGCTGAAGCCATTGAGTCGTGTGTTTTGGATTGCTGGAGAGTATCTTGGCTGCCGCCTACGGACAAATTGACGGGCGCGATCGCGACATTTACCGGTACGGTACGTGGTTCCACGCGCTGCGCCGAAAGGGCGAGGCTGAGAAGCAGCCAGAGAACAGCTGCCATGCAAGTGTTCAATATGGGCTTGAGCACGGATAAGTCTCGAAAATTCATCGTCAATTTCTTGCTGCCTGAGATCAGCAAAAGTGTCTACGTCGCTTAGAGTGAGCTGGCTGCGGAGAAGGCCACGACGCTCTGAGTCATAGTGACAGCCGCATCGATACCACGATAAGCCATGGCTTTCCCGAAGCTTGAAGGGACGAACAGAATGTCGCCGTCTTCCACCTCAACATCAGGATCCTTGCCGGACAGAATTCGCTTCAGTCGGACTCTCGTTTCTGTGCGTCCTTGAGTAGTTCTTCGGATCAGCCGGCAATGATCCAGAGACGCAGTTCGATTGGTTCCCATGGCAAGTGCGACCGCCTGTGCGACCGTGAGCCGATTGTTGTTCTCGATCAGAAAGCCACCAGGTCGGAGCAGATCGCCCAGCACGTAGACAATGCCGGAGCGAGAAATGATAATGATGTCGCCCGGAAGAATCTGGGCATTGGCTCGACTCGCCAGATCCCTGGCGTTATCAAGCCGGATCAACAGGGGATGGTTGGGGTCACTCCTATGGGTGATGCTGACATCTTTCCCTGCGGTCGCCGTGACTCCGCCCGCCACGGAGATAAATTCGAGCAGGCCATGCGCCCCGAGAACGGGGTAAACACCAGGAACTTTCACCTCCCCGAGCACGGAAGCGCCCTGAGTGGCGTATTCCGATATAAAAACGGAAACGAGTGGATTCTTTAGGATCTCCTGGCTCTGCAGAATTTCTTCGATGGCCGTGCCTGCTTCCTTTGCCGTTTTCCCGGCTACATGCAGGTCGCCGCCCACGGGCAGAGTGATGTCGCCGTTGCTATCGACACGAAGCCTCGACGACAATTCCGGGGTGTCGAATACGTTTACGTCGAGCATATCGCCCGCAGCGATGCAAAGAGCTGGGGCGACCGGGCCCGGACTATCGGCTACCGGCGCAGCTACAGCGGAACCATGCTTCTCGTCGCCTGCCCGGAGGGAAGGAACCAAACCGCCCACTACCGTCAGCGAGATCAGCAGCCCGGCTGCAATATCAATTTTTAGATTCATGACTATAGCCCTCATAACTGTATCCGTAGTACCTTGGGCCTGAATAATAGTATTCAAGTTGCGGATTCGCAGCGTTGAGTACCACTCCCACAACCTTGGCGTTAATTCTTGCCAGGGTTTCACTAAGACGCTGCAGTGCCTTCCTGCGGGACACACCGGCGCGGACCACTATCAGCACCGCGTCGGCTTGGGCCGCCAAGGGCAGGGCGTCGCTGACTGCAATCATCGGAGGAGTATCGATGACAACGTGGTCGTAATCCGCTGCCCAACTTTTCAGCATTAGCGCCATGCGCTGTGAAGCCAGCATCTCCGCTGGGTTGGGGGGAGTCTGCCCCGCAGGCAATACAAACAAAGTGTTGAGATCCGAAGCGGGTGTAAGAATGCATTCGGATCCTGAGACACCGGCCAAAAGTGTGCTGAGACCCTTGCGCCCATCTACGCCGAATATCTTATGGATGGAGGAGCGACGCATATCTCCGTCGACTAGTAGAACCCGTTTCCCTCTTTGCGCCAAGGCAATGGCACAGTTGCAACTGGTGATACTTTTTCCCTCCGCAGGAAAGGCACTACCGATTACGATCACTTTGGGAGGATGGTCGACGTTGGCGAGCATCAGTGAACTCCGAAGTGCGCGGTAGGCTTCGGCCACGCCGGAGTTTGGCGACTTTAAGGTTGCCAACCCCACAGAGCCCTCGCTTCCCTCGCCAGAGCCACGGATCTTCTTGCCGTTTGCCTGAGTGAACGGAATGGTGGCCAGAGCTGGCAGAGATCCCCACTTCTGAATCTGCTCACTTGTTGTGATGGTGTCGTCCAGCGCCTCCAAGGAGAAAGCTAGAACGATTCCCCCCAGCAGGCCGCCAAACAAAGCTAAAGCCAGATATAGCGGAGGCTTCGGCAAAATCGCGTGGGCAGGGACTCGTCCGCGGTCAACGATGCTAATGTCGGCAGAGGCTAACCCCGCGGTCACGGCCGCCTCTTTCAACTTTAGTTGCAGCGTATCCGAAAGCGCCTGGCTGGACTCAACTTCGTGCTTCAGAGTGGCGAACTCCGCAGCTTTTCGGTTCAGCCGGAAGGCTTCCTGTTTTTGCGCTTCTAGCGTGCCGCGCACCATCGATTCCGTCTTGTTTGCAGCCAGGTATTCGTCATGTAAACGTTCCTCAACATTACGAACCTCCTCGGCAATCGAGTCGTCGAGTTTGTTCAATTGGCTAGTCAGTTCGCGCATTTTTGGATAGCCCTGCCCAAACTTTGACTGGAGTTGAGCCGACTGCGCTTTGAGGTCCGCTTCCTGAGTACGGAGGATTTCAAGCGTAGTGCTCGGTACCACCGCCGCCACCAGTTCGGGGTTGCCGGTACTGGCAAGGCGGTAACGGGCTTCCTTCAGAATGCGGTCGGCCTCCGCCTGAGTGAGTTGCTCGTTCAACTGCTGCAAGCGATCGATGATGATGTTGTCGTTCACGTCCGGCCCCAGAATGTCATTCTGCTTCTGGAAGTCTGCGAGTTTGCGCTGGGCGTCCTCAGCATTGGTCTTCAACTCGTCCATTTGTTTAGAAAGCCATTTCGAAACCTGCATCGTTCCGTCATAGTGCGACTGGAAGTTCCGTTCCAAGTAATCATCCACTATGGTGTTCACGCCGTCTGTGGCCAACTGCGGGTCAGTACTGCGAAAGCGAACCTCGATGATCTGAGTCTTGGGCAATACCTCATACTTGGCGCTCTCGTGAAAACGTTTCAGCAATTCATCCAACTGGTTCGGCCGCATCTGCGCAGGGTCCAATGTGCTCACCGGGGTCGCCATTTTGCCGGCAAAATCTGGCCTCCGCGCGAGGCTCAGGTCCTTGATCACCTGCATAGACACCTTGTCACTCTGCAAGATCACTAGCTGACTTTGAAGCCGGACATCGCCATCACCATCCGACAGCTTCTTGGAGATCAGATCCTCCAACCCAAGGCTTCCCGATTGGCTCGCATCGTATTGCAGCTGCGCGACACTCTCATACATCGGTTTTTTCAGGAATGTGTATAAGCCTACGAGCAAGATCGCAACCATGGCGCAGGCTCCTATCGCCAGCCTCCGCTTCCATAGCACGAACTTGATTTCAGCTAAGGAGAGCCCGTCATCAGCGGCGTTTAATTCTTCGCCAGACAAAATGATCGGCATAGACATTAACGATCCGGGTCGAACAAGCGCATCTGTTTTGCTGGTCTCCAAAGTTAAACTCCGTATGTGTGGGTAGACAGCCGGCGGCACGGACGACGTCCCGCACTGACAAGCGGTTGGCGCAGTCGTCTGCCCCCAACGCCGAGGATGGCCTTGAACGCTGCCAAATTTTGAGAGGGAGATTGCACGGAAAAAACTGCTTGGCAAGACTTCCGCGAAAAGCAGGGGGTGGCTAAGCTCCACGCGGAATGACTTATGCTCATACTCGTACCGCTCGATATGTAACTTGGTGCGGAAACCAAGAGTCGGTTAACGGGGGTTGCCCGAGAAGTAAACACAACCATTCCCGCCGCATTGAGCCGCATGAGCTCCGTACACAACATTGCCCACGGTGCCGACAAGCATCGGTACGTACCAGATGCGATCGTAGCGGGTGCGGCGAAGCCTACTGCTGATGTACGCGACTCCGATGTCAGCGGGGATGGCGATGCCGTATATGATTCCCCGGCTGCGCAGAACCGCTGGGACAGCCTGGCAGGCCTTAGGTTCACAACGTAAGATCATTTCTGCATTAAAAACTGAAGATCCGATCAGAGCGAGAGCGGCAATCGTGAAATGTCTGTCGAATGCCCCCACGGTGGCTTGGGGAGGCATGTGCTGAACCTTCATCACGAGGTTGTGTGCAGAGGGCTGAGTGTCTTGGACTGTTGGTGCATCTGGCAACGTCTCTGCCGTCTGCCCCCAAGAAGGACAAGTTAGGATCGCAAGAAGAAAACTGAGTGTGAGGGACTTAAACATAGAACTGATGCGCACATGCTGATGAAACGCTAAGTTGATCATACGGTCACTCCGCTATGACGTGAACTTCGGCGAGCAGTAAAGCTAACCCACGATGTCGGCGGTACTCGTCACTTGCTGCCTCCAGAGTTGCAACAGTTCAGAAATCGAAGGAGCGATGCTCTCTAGGACTAGCCTCTAAAGACTCGATTTCTGCGGCATTCACTTCGACCGCGACGCTCTGCGCGATCTGGGAGATGGTAATCACGACCCTGAGGTGGTTCTTTTTGCGCAGAAGTATTCCCTCCATACCGTTCAGCGGCCCCGCCGTGATACGCACTCGTTCACCAACGGCCAAGCGCGGATGTGGCCCAAGCTTGCCTAGACGGAGTCCGGAACGTAGGGACTCAACCTCCGCGTCGGGTAAGGGAGCGATCTGAGATCCACGGCAGACGATGGACAACACACCGGGCACATCCAAGACTCGCCGACGAACTGCACTTCTGCTTCGCACGAACAGATAATTTGGAAATAATGGCAACTCGACCGTCGCCTTGCAACGATTCGCCCATGTGTGCACTTCCGAATAAAGAGGCAAGAAGCTCTCGATGTCGCGCTGCAGACAGTGCTGCGAGATGCGCTTCTCGTGGTGCGATCTGACGAAAACTGCAAACCAGAAGTGATCCGCGACAAGCGCGGCGAGTTTGGGTGGACTGGAAAGGCTGACAGCGCGATTAGGCTCTAGCATTTGATTTTCTGAGTATCTCAACTCAACACATCTCTGAATAGAAACGGATCCGAACAGGGCTTCGCCATTGCCGCTTAGCAGCCGTTTTCTAGGTTGTGACCGCGAAAGCTAAAGGCTAAAGTGTAACGACAGGCTTGTTCCAAGTGCCTGGGGCAACAGTCTCTCTGCACGAGCGGTGCCACTTAGCGCGCACCCGAAGTCAATAAAAGTGGCGTCTTTTTGTTCCAAAAGACTCAGGCTGAAAACCACTGGTGTACTCGTTCTAGAATCTGTGTCCAGATTCCGGAACGTCTCAGTCTCGCGCGTAGGCATCCGACGCAATCCTGCGATTTATCGCTTTGGCCAGATCCGCGAGAGTTGGACTGTTCAAACACTACCTCGGGAGAAACACCTGCTTGTAGCGTACGGGAAAGCCTGGTAGCCCTTCAGCATGCCGCTCGTTCGGGACTGTCTCGGCTTGTCCGAACGCGAGCGTCGAAGAGATCAGAATTGCGGCGGCAATCTTTATAACGCGGCCAATGTCTCCATCCCAGCTGCTGTGGCCGTCAGCGGCCTCGTCAAGAAGTTGATGGATGTCGTAGTAGTGTCTCAGGAAATTCGTCGGGACTTTTCCCGTCCCTTTGAATTGCCCGTACTTTCTGACAACGGCCTGGAGCTTTTCGACCCTGCCTTTGATAGGCGAGCATTATACCCAACTTACTGGTGACCCAGACGGATTGGATCGTCCTTGCGCAGTACCACTCCACTTAACTTCCGGATAGCTGACCAAGCGCCCAGAATGGTCGGCATCCTCTGCAATGGGCTGCGTCGGCTATAATTTGCGCGCGGCGCATGGCCCTTGCCGGTGCTGGTTGGTCACGTAATCGTCAAGCATTTATCAGGAGCGATCATGGGTCAAGAGAGTTTCATTCCGGTGGCAACCAATGCCAGGTCGCGAAGCGACCTCGTCGAGCGCGGGTTCAGTCGTCAGCCGCTCAGGGTCGATGTAGACATTGCGCGCTCGCTGGAAGCGCTATCCCATGCCGCCTGGTCCATTCCAAAGGACAAATACTACGATGGGGGCGACAGGTATCGTTCCTTAAATCGTGTTAGGGCCGAGATTGTTGAGGGCGGTGTAAAAGTTTGGCTGAGCGAAGAGAGCACTCCCTATGTGCAGCTGAAAAAATACAACACGACAATCGGCGGTCAGCCGCGAGAGTACGCTCCGCTGCCCTCGGCGATCGCCGGTTCCATAGGCGTTCGCAAGATGATTGCTCACCACCTGTATTACCTACCGCTGTCGACGGTGGGTACGAAGTATTTGGTCAATGTTCATCTAATAAGGT
>Ga0209006_10000774_pt1 | contig 29481 bp, 24 predicted proteins | sample JacPin_JW_Ref_O2_FD_188567 | JGI IMG/M metagenome (GOLD analysis project Ga0209006, IMG submission 188567) | Forest soil microbial communities from Algoma, Ontario, Canada - Jack Pine, Ontario site 1_JW_Ref_O2 (SPAdes) (version 2) | ecosystem: Environmental > Terrestrial > Soil > Boreal...
GGGAATCGCGCCGGCACGGCGCATCGAGTTGAACGTCGTGATCCCCGCGCACAGCAGCGGTGCCGCTTCCGCAGGATCAAGGGAGTCCGGCATCGACGCGACCGCTTCCCACGGCGCAACCATATATTCCGCATAGCCCCCGTCATAGTGATTACCGGTCCATTTTTCGTTGACGCAGTTGATGAAATCTCCGCGCCGGCAATTGATGCAGGTGAAGTCGTGTCCGCCATGCCAGCCGACACCGACTTTCTGTCCCTTCTTCCACGCGGTGACGTTCGGGCCAACTTCATCGATCACGCCGGCGACTTCGTGCCCCGGCGAGCGCGGATATTGAATCCACGGCATCAACCCTTCTTTCACGATGTGATCGCTGGCGCACACCCCGCACGCCTGAACCTTGATGCGAACCTGACCTGGTCCGGGCGTCGGAATTTCGCGTTCTTCGATTACAAAATCTGCGCCTGGTTTTGGGACGACTGCAATTTTCATTTTCGGCATGTCTTCCGTCCTTGCGTGAAGTCACTGGCTGCGGCTTGGATGCGATGCCGCGAGGGAGGGTTAGAAGAAAAGAAGTCTCGGCCGCGTAAAAAGGGCAGCAGGCGTGCGCCTCGACGGTTCGTGCTAGAGTTTTCAGTTCAGTGCCGGTGTGTCTCTGTGGAGGAGCGAGTGGCGTATCGCGATTTGCGGGAGTTTGCGCGAAAGCTTGAAAAAGAGGGCGAGCTGCAGCGCGTGCGCGCAGAGGTGGACCCGATTCTCGAGATCACCGAGGTCACGCAACGCATTGCGCGCGATTCCAATCGCAAACCCAACAGCGTCGGACCCGCATTGCTATTCGAAAAGCCGAAGGGATCGAAATATCCGCTGCTCGTAAATGCTTTCGGCAGCATCCGCCGCATGGAACTCGCATTTGAAGTCGATCGGCTCGACGAAGTCGCCGATCGCATTCGCGGATTTCTTGCGATGGAAACGCCACAAGGCCTCTTCGACAAAATTAAAATGTTGCCGAAGCTCGCCGAACTTGGCTCGTTCTTTCCAAAAAATGTGAAGGGCGGCGATTGCAAAGAATTGATCCGCACCGGCCGGGACGTAAATCTGCTCGATTTCCCGATTCTCAAATGCTGGCCGCAGGACGGCGGCCGCTTCATCACGTTTCCGCTCGTTTTCACGCGCAACCCCGAAAGTGGCAAGCGAAACGTCGGCATGTATCGCATGCAGGTCTACGACGAAAACACCACCGGCATGCACTGGCAGACGCAAAAGCACGGCGCGGAACATTTTCGGCGGGCGCGCGCTGCAAATCCCGATGGAAGAATTCCCGTGTCGGTCGCGATCGGCGCCGATCCGGCAACGTCACTCGCGGGAATGCTGCCGATTCCGCCCGATCTCGACGAAATGATGTTCGCCGGATTCCTGCGTCGCGACCCAGTCGAAATGGTGAAGTGCGAAACGAACGACCTCGAAGTTCCCGCAAACGCCGAAATCGTTCTCGAAGGCTACGTCTCACTCCAGGAAATGCGCACCGAAGGCCCCTTCGGCGATCACACCGGTTTTTACTCACTCGAAGGCGAGTATCCCGTCTTTCACGTCGAATGCATCACGCACAAAAAAGATCCGCTCTATCTGACGACCGTCGTCGGCCCGCCGCCACAAGAAGATTTCTACATGGGCTACGCCGTCGAACGCATCTTCCTGCCCGTGATGAAAATGCAGTACCCCGAAATCGTTGACGTCGCGATGCCCGCCGAAGGCATCTTCCACAACTTAATGATCGTCGCGATTCGCAAATCGTATCCGGGCCACGCGCGCAAAATCATGAACGCGATTTGGTCGCTCGGCCAGGCGATGTTCACGAAAATGATCGTGGTCGTCGATCACGACGTGAACATTCACGACTATCGCGAAGTCGTCTGGAAAGCGCTCTGCGCGCTCGACCCGGAGCGCGATATCCAATTTTCGCTCGGCCCGGTAGACACGCTCGATCACGCGCAGCGCATGCAGGACTTCGGTTCGAAAATGGGCGTCGACGCCACGCGCAAGTGGCCGTCCGAGGGTTTTACCCGCCCGTGGCCCGATGAAATCCTGATGGACGCGAAAACCAAGTCAAAGATCGATTCGATCTGGAAGACGCTCGGCCTCTGAAATCCGAAAGCTCAAAACGTTAAGGGGCTGTGGTCTTGCCAAGCTAGGCGCAGCGTGCTGCGCCCCTACACGAGATGGTGCGCGCAGGCTCGCCTGAATTCATCTCTGTAAATCCTCATATTTAAGCTGCGTCGCATACTGGCCGATACGGACGGTTGAGGCCCGTGTGAGCAAGCCACTCCATCGTCGCGACGCGCCAACGCATTCGCCATCCGAGCGCGAAGCCTCACAAGCGCCAAGCGCCCCGAAATCGGTCGATTTAGCCGATCGTCGCCGCCATGCGCGCTACCGTTTCAGCGAGCCGATGAAGGTTTGCTGCCAGGACGGCGCCTGCCTCGACGGAATGAGCGTCGAACTCAGCCAAAGCGGCATGTCGGCCATGATCCAGGGCGCGCTAAAGCCGGGTGATGTCGTGCGTTTACAGCCAGTTACAGGAGTCATCACGGCGGCGGTAGTTCGTCACAAACTCGGCTTGCTCTACGGCTTTGAATTCCTTGAGCTGGCCCGCGAGCAAGCCGGAAAAATCGCCGAGCGATGTCGAAAATGTGAGCCGTGGAGGTCAAATGCGAGGCCGGTTTGAGCCGAAACGATTACCGTCCCCGCGAACAGGCATACAATCGGTAAAATGTCGATAGGTAGCGGTACTGAGAAGGGGGATACCCCATATATAGAATGCATACCATAAAAACCCAACGAAAAACGGAAAGAACCCGTACAGATAGGACAACTCGCGCACAAATTTTCTTTGACCCTCTCAACTTGGGGATGTCATAACGGATTCACGGGGTGCACCTCCGTAAGCTCGCAGCGTCGGTAGGGGTGCGCCAGATGGTTGTATCGGGCGTGTGTAAATGGGCGCCGGGGTAGCGATCCTCGTGAATGAATCTCGAGAAGTGATGAATGTGCGGCAAGCGTCGCAATATCTGGGGATCAGCCCGGATACGCTCTACCGTTACATCACTGAAGGCGAGATTCCCGCATTCAAGCTGGGCAATCGCTGGAAATTGCGCAAGACGATCCTGGACCGCTGGATGGAACGCAAGATGAGCCAGGCGCACGTACGGCGCCGGTAAATCGAGCGGGGCGAAAGGGAAAGAGGCCGCGAATATGGCGTTATTTGGCGGAAAGAACAAGCAACTGGTCGGACTGGACATCGGCTCAAGCTCGATCAAAGCCGTGGAGTTGAAGTCCACGAAAGCGGGCTATGAGCTGGTGAGTTTCGGAACTGAGGCCCTGGCGCAAGACACCGTTGTTGACGGCGCCATCATGGATGCGCCGCAAGTCGCCAACGCCATCAGCAAGATTTTCGATTCCGAAAAAATCAAAACGAAAAACGTCGCGACTTCCGTTTCGGGCCACTCCGTCATCGTCAAGCGCGTGCCGCTTCCGCTGATGACCGAAGAAGAGTTGTACGAGCGCATTCCTTCCGAAGCCAGCCAGCACATTCCGTTCGACATCGCCGACGTGAACCTCAGCTATCAGTTGCTCGAATCGATGGACGCGCAGATGGACGTGCTGCTGGTCGCCGTAAAGAAAGACAAGATTCTGAATCACACGAACGTGCTCGCACAGGCCGGTAAGACCCCGGTCGTCGTCGATATCGACGCGTTCGGCCTCCAGAACTGCTTCGAAGTGAACTACGAGCCCGACGCGGGCCAGACCGTTGCGCTGCTCAACATCGGCGCCAGCGTCATGAACATCAATATCGTTCGCGGCGGCATCCCGCTGTTCACCCGCGACGTCAGCGTGGGCGGCAACCAGTTCACCGACGCGCTGCAAAAGGAATTGGACCTCAGCTACGAAGACGCCGAGCGCCTCAAAAAGGGCGAAACGCTCCCCAGCGTGACCGACGAGCAGAAGCAACAGATTCTGCGCAGCGTCTCGGACATCCTGACCCTCGAAATTCAAAAGACCTTCGACTTTTTCCGCGCGACCGCCAGCGGCGAAAACATCCAGCGCATCGTCGTTGCCGGTGGCACGGCGCGCGTCCCCGGCCTGGTCGATCTCCTGCGCGAAGAATTTGCGATGCCGGTGGAAGAACTCAATCCGTTCCGAAAAGTGCTGGTGAACCCGGGCAAGCACAGCGATGACCAGATTCGCGAAATGGGTCCGAGGCTTGCAATTGCGGTTGGCCTGGCGCTGAGGAGCTTCGACTAGTCATGATCCGCATAAATCTTCTCGGACAAGCCAAACCGAAGGCGTCGCGGCGTCCCGTGGATACGGGCGCGGCACTGCCTGCTCTCTTTATCGGCGCCGGCGTGCTGTTCGGCGCACTGATCCTCGGCTACGTTTATTACAACTGGCAGCATCAGCTCAGCGAGGAAAACGCCAAGATCAAACAGCTGCAAACGCAGAAGACCGACCTCGAACAAGTGAAGTTGCAGGTCGAAGCGTTTGAAAAGCAGAAGGGCGTTTTGCAGCAGCGCGTCGGCACGATCGAACAGTTGCAGCGCGATCGCACCGGCGCCCAGGAATTGCTCGACCAGATCGCCAGCACGGTTTCGCGCACCGAAAATCTTTGGCTCACTTCGATGGTCAAGAAGGATAACAACCTGACCGTCGTCGGCGCCTCGGCTTCGGTGAACGGAGTAGCGAACTTCATCACTGCGCTGAAGCGCTCCGGCTACTTTTCGAACATCGAGATCAAGGAATCCAAGCAGGACGAGAAAGCGACCGCGGTGCAAACGTTCACTTTCGAAATCTCTGCTCAAATCACACCTCCGGGCGCTCCGGCCTCGGCGACGTCGGCGAAACCCGTCGGCGCGCCTGCAGCTGCGCCACAGCCGGGCACCCCTCGGCCGAAGGTAGGGTAACGAGACATGGCTAACCCACTCCGCGATATGTCCGTCATCATGCAGTGCCTGCTGGCCGTGGCCATCACGGTCGTGCTCGTCGTGGTCGGAGTTTACCTGCCGTTCTCACCGATCGCGCAGGAACGCGACGAGGTCGACAAGGCCGTCCGGCAGCGCTCGTCACTGAATCAGGAAGTCACGCAGCTTCAGGTGTATCGCCAGCGCTATGGCGAACTGAAATCGCAGATGGACGCGCTCTCCAAGCAGCTCGAGACGCTGAAGACCATCGTCCCTGAAGAAAAAGAGCAAGACGAGTTCATCCGCCTGGTGCAGGGCGCGGCGGCCGCTTCCAACGTTTCGATTCGCCGCCTCACGGCCAAGCCTGTCGTTGCCCGCGAATATCACTACGACATGCCTTTTGAGGTTGCGGCCGACGGCCCGTACTTCAACCTCCTCGACTTCTTCATGCGGCTAAGCCGGCTCTCTCGCATCATCAACGTCGGCGACATCGATTTCGAGGACGCAGGCAATGCCAAGGGCGTGAAGTATCCGCTGCGTCCCGGAACGTCAGTGACCGGAATATTTACAGCAACCACTTTCTTCACCAAGCCCGCTGACACGGGAGCTGCTGCGCCCGCGACGCCGGCAGGGAAGATGTGAACGGAATGAGCAGAAACATGCGTTCTGTAAACACAATCATCGTAGGGATTTTGCTGGCCGCGGCCCCCGGCTTGATGGCGCAGACCAGCCCAGCAGGCGGAGCTCAGACCAACCCGCCGGCCAAGGCTGCGTCCAAGTCCAAAAAGCCCAAGTCCGCCGCCAAAACGAAAACCGCAGCTCCGGCTGCCGCTCCCGCAGCTTCGGCCGACGCATCCGCCGGCGCCACGGGCGGGGGCGAAGGCGACAAAAGCTCGCGCCGCGATCCTTTCGAATCACTCGTCAACCGCCAGAAGGACCAGAACGCCGGCAAGAATCTTCCTCCAGGCAAGGCCGGCTTGCAGGTCAGCACGCTCCGGCTCGACGGCATCGTTCGCTCTTCGGCGGGCATGATTGCCGTGGTTTCCAACCCGCAAGCGCGCACCTACTTCCTGCGCGAAGGCGACCAGCTTTACGACGGTCGCGTGGACAAGATTGCCATGGACGGAGTTTCGTTCCATGAGTTGGGCAAGGATGCGTTCGGCAAGCCAGTAGAACGCCAAGTACAAAAACGAATTTACGCCACTGCAGGAGAACAGCAATGAAGACGAACCGGCCGGCCTTTCGAATTGGCTGCCTGATACTCGCGGCGGCGGCGCTCTCGGTTAGCCCGTCGTTCGCACAGACGCAGGAGCCTGGCGGCGCGTCCGCCGCGACGGCTTCGGTGATCTCCAGCGTGGCGGTGACCCAGGCTTCGCAACGTGAAAGCGTTCGCGTCGAAGGCGAAGGTCCGCTCGAGGTTCGCGCTTCGCGGATGCAGAATCCCGAGCGCCTCGTGCTCGACTTCACCGGTGCGCGGCTCGCCACGCAAAAGACCACGGTGCCCGGCGTTTCGGCTCCCGTGCGCGGCGTGCGTCTCGGCCAGTATCGTCCCGACGTTGCCCGCATCGTCGTCGACCTGACGTCCGCTGCTCCCTATCAGATTTTGCGCGAAGGCCTCGCGGTCGTCGTTGCCTTCGACCTCCAGCCCGAACCGCCGGTCGATTCCAGCGTCTCCACCACGACCGTTTCGAATCGTTCGCGCCGCGATTTCCAATACAGTGATTCGACGCCGCATGTTGTTCGCGCCGTCCAAAAGGTTCCGTCTCGAGCTCCTCGCTTCGCATTGCCCGGCGAACTGACCCAGCCCTCAGTCGTCCTCGCATCGTTCAGCGGGAAGAAAGATGAACCGGTTCGTCCCATCGCCGCGCAGGAAGCGGCGGCTCAGGCAACCGCTCAGGCCGGAAACGCAGCCGCAACCGTTACACCGCAGGCCGCGCCCAGCCGCTACAGCGGTGAGCCGATCTCGGTAAACCTGAAAGACGTCGATCTGCGCGACTTCTTCCGCCTGATCCACGAAATCAGCGGCTTGAACGTCGTGCTCGATCCCAACGTCAAGGGCACGCTGACGATCGTTCTCGACGAAGTACCCTGGGACCAGGCTCTCGACATCGTTCTCCAGAACAACGGACTTGAGAAGCAGCTCCACGGCAACGTGCTCCGCATCGCTACGCTCGACACCATCAAGAAGGAAGCCGAGTCCGCCCGCGACGTCCGCAAGGCGGAAAACGATGCGCAGGAACTGACGACCGTGACCCGCGTGCTCAACTACGCGAAGGCGGAAACGCTGACGCCGACGCTGAAGAAATTTCTGACCACCCGCGGAGACATCCTGTTCGACTCTCGCTCGAACCAGCTCATCATCCGCGACATTCCTTCGGTCATTCCGAATATCGATAACTTGCTCCACCAGCTCGACCGCAAATCGCAGCAGGTTGAAATCGAAGCTCGCGTTGTCGCCGCTACCCGCGCCTTCGCGCAGGACATCGGTACCGAGCTCGGCTTCGCCGGCTCGACCACTGGCGGCCGCTCGCTCTTCAGCGGATCTCCTGCGGTCGGCGGCAGCGGCGTGACCACTGGCACGGGTATTCCCGCGTCGCCGGTTGTGATCGGCTCCAGCCAAACCACCGGCAACGGCGCCACCGCCGGTATCCCGCTGAACGTCAACCTCGGCGCAGGCGTGCCGACCAGCGGCTTCGGCTTCTCGACTCGTTCGCCGAACTTCGCGCTCGACTTCTTCATCACCGCCGCGGAATCCAAGGGCGTCGGCAAATTGCTGTCGAAGCCGCGCATCGTGACCCAGAACAACGAAAAGGCCACGGTCAAGCAAGGTGTGAAGATTCCGATTCAGACGACGATCAACAACACGATTTCGGTGCAGTACGTTGACGCCGTGCTCCAGCTCATTGTCACCCCGCAGATCACCGCGGATGGCACCGTATTCATGGACGTAGTCGTCGAAAATACCCAGATCGATCAAGGTATCCCGCGCATTCAGGGCGTTCCGGCGTTGGACACCGAATCGGCCGAGAGCAAGGTCACGGTTGCGGACGGCGCCACAATCGTCGTCGGCGGCGTGATCGTCACCTCCTCGGAGGTCAACATCACGCAGGTGCCAATCCTCGGCAGCATTCCGATCATCGGCAACCTGTTCAAGCGCAATTCGACCAGCGTGAGCAGCTCCGAGCTGCTGTTCTTCCTGACGCCGCGGATTATTCCTTCGGCGTAAAGCGGAAGGCCTAACGGCCTTCGGTTCACATCAACCCATTCAGAAGTTTCAATTCAGGACGAAATCGAGGAGACTACGGTCTCCTCGATTCTTTTATGACGACTCCATTTGCACAGCGCCGTCGCGCGCTGAAAAAACTGATTGACGACGCCGATCTCCGCGCTCTCGTAGTGACGCAACCCGCCAGTTGGTATTACCTCACGGGCTTCACCGGCGAGGCCGGCGCGCTGGTTGTGTCGGCGCACAGCACAACGATCGTCACCGACAGCCGATTCACTGAACAGGCGCGCCGCGAAGCTCCTGGCGTCCGCGTCCTTCAGCAAGCAGGCGGGCTCTCGACCAGCGTCGGCGAATTCCTGAAAATCCTGGCGGGCCGCGGGCGTAGCAAAGTTGGTTTCCCAGCCGGGCATCTGACTGTCGCTCAACTCCAGGCCATGAAAAGGGCCGCCGGCCGTCGCGTCCGCTTTGCGCCCGCCGAAGGCTACGTCGAAGGCCTGCGCGGGCGGAAAGACGCACAGGAATTGGCGGTGATGCGCCGTGCGGCGGCTCTGGCCGACAAAGTCATGACCAAGGCCCTCAAACTCCTCAAGCCGGGAGTTCGTGAACTGGAGATCGCCGCGGAGATCGAATACCAGATGAGGCTGCTGGGAGCGTCCGGTCCGGCGTTCGAAACCATCGTGGCTTTCGGCGAACGCTCGGCGTTTCCGCATGCGCGACCTACCGATAAACGATTGAAGAAAAACGAATTGGTCGTGCTGGACATGGGTGCTATACTCGCCCACTATTGCAGCGACATTACCCGGACCGTAGTGGTTGGCAAAGCGTCGCCAAAGGTTCGCGCTTGGCATAAAGCGGTGCAGGAAGCTCGAACGGCGGCGGTTGCGGCGGTGCGAGCAGGCGTAACCTGCGGGGAAGTGGACGCTGCGGCCCGGCAGGTTCTCGCCGGTCACCGGCTTGACCGATACTTCACCCACAGCACGGGGCATGGGCTCGGAATCGAAGTTCACGAGGATCCCCGCGTCGCGAAAGGGCAGAAGCAGAAGCTGGAGCCCGGAAACGTCGTCACCATCGAGCCGGGAGTTTACGTCCCCGGCGTCGGCGGCATCCGCATCGAGGATGACGTTGCGGTACACTCGGGCGAAACCGAAGTGCTCACCCGCTCTCCGCGGGATATCATTGAGATCTGAATAGAAAAGGCATGAAACGCAAACCGTCCTCGAAGTCGAACACTGGATCAACGATTGGCGCGTCAGAACTCGAACAGATCGAGCAGTTGCTCGCTTATATGAGCGAGCACAACCTCGAAGAGTTTGAGTTTGAGAATGGCGAAGTGCGGATTCGGCTGAAGAAGCCGTCGGCCGCGCCGGTTTACGCAGCGCCGCCGGCATCGCGAGCGTATGCCGCGCCGGAGATTATCGTTGCTGGAGCATCAGGCGCGTCCGCAGCGCCGGCCGCTTCGACTGGCTCGCCTGGCGCGCATGCTTCCGCTGCGCCGTCTGCCTCCGACGATTTGCATCTCGTGAAGTCGCCTATTGTCGGTACTTATTACGGAGCGCCGAGTCCGGGCGCCGAGGCCTTCGTCAAGGTCGGCGGCTTCGTTGAAGCCGGCCAGACGCTGTGCATCGTCGAAGCCATGAAGCTTATGAATGAAATCGAATCCGACACCAGCGGCGAAGTGCTGCGCATCTTCGTCGAGAACGGCCAACCGGTCGAATACGGCCAACCGCTGTTCGGGATACGTCCGAGCCGGAAGAAGTAACCGGCCCGCCTGCCTATGTTCCAGAAAATCCTAGTTGCCAACCGCGGCGAAATCGCGCTGCGAGTCATCTGCGCCTGCAAGGAACTTGGTATTTCCACCGTTGCGGTTTATTCCGAAGCGGATCGCAATTCGTTGCACGTGCGGTTTGCCGATGAGGCGGTTTGCATCGGGCCGCCGCGCAGCGCCGAAAGTTATCTCAATATTCCGCAGGTGATCAGCGCCGCGGAAATCACCAACGTCGATGCGATTCATCCGGGTTACGGATTTCTTTCTGAGAATTCGAACTTCGCCAAGGTTTGCGAAGCGTCTGAGATTACGTTTATCGGGCCGAGCGCTGAAGTCATCGAGATCATGGGCGAGAAGGACCGCGCGCGCCGCGAAGTGAAAGCTGCGGGCTTGCCCACCGTTCCCGGCAGCGACGGCATTGTCGAAGGGGAAGAGCAGCTTGCGAAGGAAGCCGAGAAGATCGGCTATCCGCTGATCCTGAAAGCGGTCGCGGGCGGCGGCGGTCGCGGCATGCGCATCGTGCGCAAGCAGGAAGAATTGTTGGCGATGTATAACACCGCGCGTAGTGAAGCGCAGGGAGCGTTCGGCTCGCCCGACGTTTACGCCGAAAAATTCATCGAGCATCCCCGGCACATCGAGTTTCAGGTGCTCGGCGATTCGCATGGCAAAGTGATTCACCTCGGCGAGCGCGAATGCACCATCCAGCGGCGCCACCAGAAATTGCTGGAAGAGTCGCCGTCGCCGGCAATGGATCCGAAGAAGCGCAAGGATCTCGGCGCCAAAGTCGTGCGGGCGCTCGAAAAAATTGGTTACACCAACGCGGGCACCGTCGAATTTCTGATGGATGAAGACGGCTCGATCTACTTCATCGAAATGAACACGCGCATTCAGGTCGAGCATCCAGTGACGGAGCTGGTCACCGGCGTCGATCTCATCAAGGCGCAGATTCGCATCGCTGCGGGCGAGCGGCTCGACGATGCCGTTGGCGAAATCAATGTCAGCGGCCACGCGATCGAGTGCCGCATCAATGCGGAGGATCCGGTCACGTTTGTTCCGTCGGCGGGGCGCATTACCACGTTTCAGGCGCCGGGCGGCATGGGCGTTCGCGTCGATTCCGCGGCGTATTCGGATGCGGTGATTCCGCCGTACTACGATTCGATGATCGCGAAGCTGATCGTCAAAGGACGCGATCGCGCTGAAGCCATCGCGCGGATGAAACGCGCGCTCGATATGTTCGTCATCGAGGGGATCAAGACGTCGATCCCGCTCCAACGCCGCATCCTCGCCGATCCCGACTTCGCCGCCGGCAAATTCGACACGCATTTCATCGAACGTCTGCTGCCCCCAACCGGCAAATAAGTCGTCGGTAGTGCATCCACCAGTAAAAAACTGTCATTCCGAGCGTAGCGAGGAATCTGCTTTTTGCTGCGTTACCCGGACGTCAGCTATGTCCTCCCAAACCCTTGCCAAGGCGTGCTCCCATCGTGCACACTCGCACACCGACCGATGCCGACTCGCCTTTTCCTCCCTCGCCTGTATGTGATACTAGACGCAACCTTGCTAACCGTTTCTGCAATTGAGTGTGCGCAGGAGCTTGCCGGTGCGGGTGTGCGGCTGATGCAGTATCGCCATAAACACGCGCCGGCCGGTGAGATGCTGAAGGTCTCGAAACAACTCGCCTCGACGCTTCAACCGCGGGGAATCACTTTCATTGTGAATGATCGGCCTGACGTCGCCGCGATGGCGTTTGCATCCGGCGTTCACGTTGGCCAGGACGACTTGGGCGTGGAAGCGACGCGCACGCTGGTCGGCGAGAAAATCATCGGAATATCGACTCACAATCTGGAGCAATTTGAGAAGGCGGTCGAGAGTTCCGCCGACTACATTGCTGTCGGACCTATTTTTGCGACGTCGTCGAAAGAGAATGCCGATCCTGTCGTCGGGACGGAGTTGATTCGGCGCGTTCGCGGGCTGACGGACAAGCCGATTGTCGCGATTGGCGGGATCAAACTGGAAAACGCGGCCGAAGTTATCGCGGCGGGTGCGGATTCCGTCGCGGTGATCAGCGACGTGCTCTGCGCCGCGGATCGCTGCGGACGCGCAAAGCAATATCTCGATTTACTCGGCGACGCCCAGCACGGCGCGTCGGCCTAGGAACGACGGATGGCGGACACAACAAGAAAACCGACCCGTCCATCCACAGCGAATACTCGATCTGGCAGCCAACCTGGTTTCGTTCGAGCCATCGGGCTCTTCGACGGCACGATGATCGTCGTCGGCTCGATGATCGGCTCGGGTATTTTCATCGTCGCCTCCGACATTACCCGCCAAACCGGATCTGCCGGCGGATTGCTGCTCACCTGGATCATCACCGGATTGCTCACGATTGCGGCGGCGCTTTCCTACGGTGAGCTTGCGGGGCTGTTTCCACGCGCGGGCGGGCAGTACATTTACTTGCGCGAAGCGTATTCGCCGCTGTGGGGATTTCTGTACGGCTGGACGCTGTTTCTGGTGATTCAGACCGGCACGATCGCAGCGGTGGCCGTCGGTTTCGCGCGATATCTCGGCGTCCTTTTTCCTTCGATTTCCGCCACGACGTGGGAGATGCGACCGATCGATCTCGGATCGAAATACGCCATCAGCCTTTCGGTGCAGCAGCTTGTCGGCATTTTGATGGTGGTCTTCCTGACGTTTCTAAACATGCAGGGCGTGCGGCTCGGCAAGCTGATTCAGAACGTTTTCACGAGCGCGAAGACCCTAGCGCTGCTAGGCCTGATTTTGCTGTGCCTTTTCCTGGCCCGAAACCACACGGCGATTGCCGACAATTTCGGCCATTTCTGGGCGGTGCGCGACCCGCAAGCGATCGAACCCGGGGCGGGCTTTCTGTGGTCGTTCGTGCCGACCGTGACGGCGGCGAGCGGCTTTTTTGGCCTTTTCGTCGCGCTTTGCGTGTCGCAGGTCGGATCGCTCTTTTCGGCGGACGCCTGGAACAATATAGGTTTCACCGCGGCGGAAGTGAAGAACCCGAAGCGCGACGTGGCGCTTTCGATGGCGTTCGGCACGATCATTGTGATCACGCTGTATTGCCTGGCGAACCTTGCGTATTTGTGCGCACTGCCTTTGAACCAGATTCAGAACGCTCCGGACGATCGCGTCGCTTCGGCGGCGTTGTCGGCGATTTTTGGACCCATCGGTGCGGCGATCATGGCTGTCGCCATCATCATTTCGACGTTCGGCTGCAACAACGGGCTCATCCTCGCCGGCGCGCGTGTTTCCTATGCGATGGCGAAGGACGGATTGTTTTTCCGTTCCACCGGCACACTGAACAAGAAAGGCGTGCCGGCCAGCGCGCTCATTTATCAATGCGTTTGGATCGTGATTCTGATTTTGCTGCGCACGCGCCACGTTTCAGCGACCGGTGTCGTGACTTACGGCAATCTCTACAGCGACCTGCTCGACTACGTCGTTTTCAGTGTGCTCATTTTCTATGCGCTGACGATTGCAGGCATCTTCGTGCTGCGTTCCAAGCGTCCTGACCTGGAGCGGCCGTACCGAGCTTTCGGCTACCCCTTTGTGCCGGCTCTGTATATAGTGTCGGCACTCGCGATCATGTTCGTGCTGCTGCTGTACAAAACGCAAACGGCGTGGCCCGGATTGGTGATCGTGTTATTAGGGGTCCCGGTTTACCTGTTATGGTCGCGCGCGAGTAAGCCGTCGAGGGCATAGCGGTTTCTGTCGCGAATTTGTCCCGTATGAGTTTGCCCGGGGCATCGACTTTCAGATGTTGAAGCATCGATTCCGTATCGTTGTACGGAGGACACGGCATGGCCGGTGGTCTATTTGCAAAAAAGCCGCTCGAGAAGTTGATGTCGGAAGCGGCGGAAACGGGCGAGCATAGCCTGAGGCGGGCGCTCGGCCCGGTCAACCTGGTGACGCTCGGCATCGGCGCGATTATCGGCGCCGGAATTTTCGTAATTACGGGCCAGGCTGCGGCGCAATTCGCGGGTCCTGCGATCATCCTTTCCTTCGTGCTGGCCGGGATTGCATGCGCGCTCGCCGGGCTTTGCTACGCGGAGTTCGCTTCGCTGATTCCGATTGCGGGCAGCGCTTATACGTATTCATACGCGACGCTCGGCGAACTGGTCGCATGGATCATCGGCTGGGACCTCATTCTTGAGTACGCTTTCGGTGCGGCGACGGTCGCGGTCGGCTGGAGCGGCCACTTGCGCTCGTTTTTCCGTGACATCGGCATCACGATCCCGGCGATGCCGGCGTCGGACATTTCGCTGTTTGGAACGACGTTGCACCTGCGGTTCGACTACATAGCCTTTCTGATTATTTTGTTCATTACGGCGATTCTGGTCATCGGCATCAAGGAATCCGCGAATTTCACGACTGCCATCGTGATCCTCAAGGTCGCCGTGGTTTGCGTCTTCATTGCGCTGGCGACAGCGTTCCTCATGAAGAATGGATGGCAGCCGAATCACTGGCATCCGTTCATTCCACCAAATACGGGGACGCGCGGACAATTCGGCTGGTCGGGCGTCTTGCGCGGAGCGGGCGTCGTGTTTTTCGCGTACATCGGATTCGACGCGGTTTCGACGGCCGCGCAGGAAGCGAAGAATCCGAAGCGGGATATGCCGCTCGGCATTCTCGGTTCGCTGGTGATCTGCACGGTTCTGTACATCATCGTTTCGGGCTTACTGACCCGGCTTGTACCGTACAGCGAACTGAACGTTCCCGATCCGGTCGTCGTTGGCATCCGAACCACCGGGCAGCAGTGGGCGACCTTCCTGGTGGAACTCGGCGCGGTGGCGGGACTCGCGACGGTCATGCTGGTGATGTTGCTTGGACAATCGCGCGTGTTTTATTCGATGTCACGCGACGGGCTGCTCTGGCCGTGGGCCAGCAAGATTCATCCGCGATTCCGCACTCCGTACATCAGCTCGATCGTGGTGGGCTTCTTCGTGGCGGTGCTGGCGATGCTTGTGCCCTTGAGCGTGCTGGACGAAATGACGAGCGTTGGAACGCTGCTGGCCTTCATGCTGGTGAGCATCGGCGTGTGGGTGATGCGGAGGACGCATCCCGATTTGCCGCGGCCGTTCAAGACGCCGATGGTGCCGCTGGTACCGATCCTCTCGGTGTTGTTCTCGGGCTTGCTGATCGTTTCGCTGTCGTATCTGACGCAGCTGCGGTTGTTGGTGTGGCTGGTGATCGGGTTCGTGATTTACTTCACGTACAGCGTGAAGCACAGCAAGGTTCGCAATCCACAGTTGCCGCCGACAAACTGACCCCGAGCGTTCCGTTTTGGAACGAATGGGGTATGCCCCCGGTTGTTTTCGCAAGAGTGCGCAAGTTGCTCGTATTAAAGAGCTTGCGGGCCCCCATTTTTGAAGAGTGCGCATTTCATTCATTCTTCGACACTTAAAGACCGCCAATCGTTCGCTTTGGTTTCGCTTTAGTTATAGAAAGGTAACCCCCTACGCACCCGACGTGGGGTTGGTCGAAGACGCATCCTCAGAAACCGAGGGTGGGGCACCCGGGTGTTTGCAGCCGCGATCGCTGCTCAATGTACTGTGAGCGAAGACGAGAGTGTATGTGCCACAAAGGATCTTCGGGCGATGCGGCTGGGTTTTTTGTAAGGATAGTGCGCTTCTTTTGGCTGCGGGGCAAATTTGAAGTTGTTATGGATTTGCCTGTCTCAGGTGCGTTCGAATTTATATAAGTTCCGTGTCTGCGCGGTCGCACAGTTCGGGTTGGGTGGGAGTTCGGGTAGAGTAGGGTGTTGGCTGGTGGCCGGTCAGGGTTGCCGGAGAGCTTCCGAATATGAGTGGTGCTCGTCCCCGATTTCAGGATTTCTGGCGCCGGCTGTCGCGGCTGGATATGCTCGCGCTGGTGGTTTTCGTTGCGGGCACGCTCGTGTCGGTAACGGCGTTCAGCGGCGGAGCGATCAGCTTTGTGAAGTATCTGGCGGTGCTGGCGGGGATTTACCTCATTGTTCGCGTGATTGCGTGGGGCCGGAACCGGCTGCTGTGGAGCCTGCGCAACCGATTGATTGTTGCCTACCTGTTTATCGCGGTTGTTCCCATTCTGCTGATCATGACGTTTGTGGTGCTGGCGGGGAATTTCCTGTACTCGCAGCTGGGCGCATATTTGCTTTATGAGGATTTGCATCGGCGCGTCGAGATGATGACGGATATCGGGCAGCACATCGCGGCGGCACATGGATTTTTGCCGAAGGGAGTGTCGGAGGAGGAGTCGGAGCGGATTCTTGCGGCGCAATCACACACCGTGCACGACGGCGAACTGCCGGGGCTGACGATCGATTTCTCGAACGACGTTAGCGAGCTTCAAAGCCTGCTCAACAACTTTGGGACTCCTGGCCGCGGCTACTACTCCGGGTTGTTGCAAAGGCGTGGCACGCTGTCGATGGTCAGCATGCGGTTGCTGGGTGACACGCAGAATCGGCGGATGGTGCGGCTGCGCCTTCTGATAACGCCGGAACTTTTGGCGACGGTGGCGCCCGATCTTGGCGCGATCCAGTTAAACCTGACGGAGCCTTACACAGGCGGCCAGCCGAGCGGTGTGATCTATTCGACCGGCGGGGCGCAGTACCAGACGGCGCGGCCGGTCTTCGCGAAAAATCGCGCATTGCAGCCCGCGGGGTTCTGGCTGGAGCCTTCGGTGAACGTGGTATCGAGGCTGGAAGATGCGGCGTCGATTGCGCCGGATGGCACCGTAGGGAAGCCGAATCCGGTGTTCGCGGTGTTTAGCGCGCGGCCGACGCGATTGAACGGGCGGATGTTTTCCACGCTGGGAGAGTTGCGCGACTTCTATTTGTTGTTGTTCGTGGTTTTCGCCGTTGTGTTTTTGTTGATCTGGATTGCGGCGTTTATCACGGGCGTTGTATTGACGCGGCAGATTACGAAGGCGATCGCGGATTTGTATCACGCGACGCAGTACGTGCAGAGCGGGGATTTGACGCATCGGGTGCGGATCGAGCGGCGCGACCAGTTGGGCGTGCTGGCGGAGTCCTTCAATTTGATGACGGGCTCGATCAGCGGGCTGATCGAAGAGCAGAAGAAACGGCAGCGGCTGGAGAACGAGATTTCGATCGCGCGCGAAGTGCAGAGCCAGTTGTTTCCGCGCGTGCTGCCGAAGGTGCCGGGCGTCGACATTCAGGCGATTTGCAAGGCGGCGCGGTCGGTCAGCGGGGATTACTACGATTTCATTCAGTTGAGCCCGACGCACATTGCGATTGCGCTGGCGGATATTTCGGGGAAGGGAATTTCTGCGGCGCTGCTGATGGCGAGTTTGCAGGCGGCGCTGCGCAGTCAGTTGCTGACGGAGGGTAGTGAGACGACGAGTACGGCGGAGCTGGTGGCGCGATTGAATCGGCATCTGGTGAGGAACACGGGCGACGATCGTTTTGCGACGTTTTTCATTGCGGTGTATGACAGCGCGACGCGGACACTGCGGTATACGAATGCGGGGCATCTGCCGTCGTTTTTGATTTCGCGCGATGGGGCTGTGCAACTGAGCAAGGGCGGAATGGTGCTGGGCGTGATGGAAGACTGCTGCTACGACGAAGAGATGGTGCACGTCGCGGACAATTCGATTCTGGTGTTGTACAGCGACGGGTTGGTTGAGCCGGAGAATGTGTACGGCGAGGAATTCGGGATCAAGCGGCTGCAACAGGCCGCGGTGTACGTGCAGGCGTCGCCGCCGAAGGTCGTGGCGGAGGCGTTGATGACAGCGGCGGAAGAGTGGGCGGGGACGCCGGAACAGGCGGACGATATGACGGTGATTGTGGCGAGGCTGAATTAGAAGAGGAAGAAGTTGACAGGCGGCAGTTGAGAGTTGAAAGGGAAGGCGAAGAGGGAAGCGGGGGTTGACGGGGCGAGTGTGGTCGGGTTTACGTTGAGATCCTTCGGCCCCCTGCGGGCGCCTCAGGATGACAGCAAAAAGCAAAAGGCGCCTCGGGATGATGACGAAAAAGCAAAAGGCGCCTCGAGATGACAACGCGGTGGGTGCGACGCGTCAGAGTGTGCCGGTGTTTACGTCTGAGATCCTTCGCTTCGCTCAGGATGACATGCGTTCGTTTTGTGGTCGGGTCAGAGTGCTTCGCACCACGTCGATGAATTAGCGGCGGTCACAGTGCCGACGGCTATTGAGGCAGGCGGTTGCCGATGAAATCGGCGGGGCGGCTGGCGGCGGGTGGGTCGAGGTTGGCGAGGACGACGATTACGTAACCTGAGGCGGGGTAGATGCGGAGGTCGCCGTTCATGCCGGGGGCGCCGCCGCCGTGGCCGAAGGAACGGACGCCGGCTTCGGTTTTGTCCATGAAGCCGTAGGCGTATTTTTCACCTTCGACAATTTGAGTATGGCCCGTGGTGAGCAGCTCGGTGTGTTTGTCGTCGAGCAGCTTGTGATTTTGGACGGCTGTTGCGAACGCGAGCAGATCGCCGACGGTGGAGTAGCCGCCGCCTGCGGAGGTGCCGCGATAGGGAAGTGTGTCGGTGTTGGGCTTCCACGTCGGGCTGCCGGCGAATTTTGTGTAGCCGATGCTGCGATCAGGAACGTCGCGATCTTCGGGCATCGAATCGGTGGAAGTCATGCCGGCTGGTTTGTAAATATGCTCGCGGACGTAGGAGTAATAGTCTTCGCCGGAAGCTTTTTCGACGACGAGGCCGAGCAGGAGGAAGCCGTAGTTGCTGTATTCCCAGCGCGAGCCGGGTTCGAATTGCGGTTCGCGCGCGCCGTAAAGTTTCACGTAGTCTTCGAGAGTTTTGAGTTCGAGGCGGTGCTTGTCGAATTCGGGGCCGAAGAAATCGCCGGTGCCTCCGGTGTGAGAAAGAAGCTGCTCGATGGTGACTTTTGTGGCGATGTTTTTGTTGGGATAGTCGGTCAGATATTTGCCGAGAGGGTCGGTGAGTTTGAGTTTGCCGGCCTGGGCGAGTTGGAGGACGGCGGTGGCGGTGAACATTTTGTTCATCGAGCCGATACGGAATTTTGTGTTGGTGGTGTTGGGAATTTTTTTGTCGCGGTCGGCCATGCCGTAGGCGGAGGTGAAGATGGGCGTGCCGTTTTTGGCGACGAGTGCTGCGCCGGAGAAGCGATCGGCGGCGGCTTCCTGTTTTAATTTATCGCGTAGGGCGGCGAGCGCGTCGCGCTCGGTCATGCGCGGGATGGCGAACTTGGCGGGGCGGGGAATGATGTTCAGGGACAGGCTGGTGACGGTCTTTTCGTCGTTGGGGCTCACTTCCATGACGAAGCGGGCGAATTGATCCGAGCCGCGTTCCTGGACGATGCCGACGAATTTGGTAGTTGTCGATTCGGAGCGGTCGAAGTCTCTGAACTCGAAGCCGCCGGTTTGCTCGCGAAATTGCATCTCCCTGTCGACGTCGCCGGCACGCGCCGGGTAGTGTTCTTTGAGGAATTGTTCGAGCTTGGCTTTGTCGCCGCTGTCGAACGCGTCGAGCCATGCGAAGAACTGATGTCCTGCGGGAGCGTCGGGAATTCGAGGTGGGCGGCCGTCGTCGGCCGGAGCGGATTCTTGTCGTTGCGGCTCGCCGGGAACTGCGGCGGCGGCGTTTGTGAGAGGCTCGCGTCCGTTGTAGTCGCTGCCGGTGCCGCCGGACACGTTTGGACCGGAGGCGGGCGGTGCGCCGCTGAAGCCGGAGCCGCTGGCGGAAATAGACGCGCCATGAAACGAATGCGCCTGCTGGAACGCGGCGAACGTGATGCAGGTGAAGAACACGAATGCCACGATACCCCCTTGAATCACACGCGGCGGCGGCAGCGGGCGGTCGTCGAACTCGATGCGCTCCCAGGAAAATTGGCCTGAGCCCGTGGCCGGAAGCGGCCCGAAGCGCAATTCTCCAATAAGTAGTTTCTGAATCGCCTCGCGCACAATCCATTGGCGGGCGAGAGACATTAGTGCGTCGGTGAAAAGTTCGACGCGGGCGTCGTGGTCGGCGATTTCGTCGAAAATCCAGAACATCTCGGGCGCGAAACGGCGGCGGAAAGCGGGGGGATGCAACTGCACGAGACACCGGTAGAGCGACCGCGACAGGCTTGTCATCAGGCTCTCCTTGGTTTCAGTGCGTGGAGATGTGTTTTTGCTTCGCGGACCACTTCTTCGAGACGTGTGACTTCGGCGGCGAGGACGCCGCGGCCGACCGTGGTGAGGCGATAGTAGCGGCGGCGAGAATCGCGATCGTCGCTGGAAGCGGACGCCGTTTTGGCGGACTCATCGACAAGGCGATGGTTCATCAATTTTTTGAGATTGTCGTAGAGCGTGCCGGGGCCGAGCTTGTATTTGCCCTGCGATTGACGGGTGACCTCCTGCATGATGCCGTAGCCGTGAAGGTCTTCGGGTGCGAGGGCGAGGAGAATGTGGAGCTCGGCTGGGGATAACGGGAGAAAGGCGTGAAGGTCGTGTTTCATGGTCGGGAACCGATATATCGGAATCCGAGTGTCGTTGTCAAGAGCCGGGACGGTTAGTACTGGAAGAAAGTTGACAGTCGATAGTTGAAAGTTGAAAGGGAAGATACTGAAGGGCAAGAAAGGGCTAACGCAGAGGTGCGGAGGGCACTGAGGAGCGCGGAGATTTGTTGTGGCTGGATTGGGTGGGTGAGGGATTCGCACGGTGCTCTGCTTGAGTAATGGGGCGTACGCTATACTCGTATCGATCTGTGGATGTTGCTTGCGTGGTGAGTTGGGTGGCGTTGGTGTGTCGTTTGGCGTTCGGTGAGGGATGAGGATGGGGCTGCAGAATCGAGTGGCGCTGGTGACTGGGGGGAGCCGCGGGATTGGGCGCGGGATCGCGGTGAAGCTGGCGCAGGACGGCGCCCGGATCGCGATTGCGTACCGTTCGAATAAGACGGCGGCGCAGCAGACGTTGCGGCTGTTGCAGTCTTCGGGGACGGATTGCGTCGCGGTGGAGATCGATATCAACGATCCGGCGCGGGCGGAGCAGTTGGTGCGCACGGTGGTCGATCGGTTTGGGCGGCTGGATATTTTGGTGAACAACGTGGGGGATTTTCGCTGGGGGACGCTGGCGGAGTCGCCGATCGAGGATTGGCAGAATATTATTTCGTCGAATTTGATGACGGTGTTGTATGCGAGCCGCGCGGCGTTGCCGCACATGCGGCGCGGGCGGTGGGGACGGATTATCAATTTGGGCGCGGTGGGTGCGGAACGCGCGTTTGGTCAGGCAAAGATTTCTGCTTATGCGGCGGCGAAGGCTGCGGTGGTGGCGTTGTCGAGATCGCTGGCGCTGGAAGAGGCGAAGAACGGGATTACGGTGAATGTGGTGAATCCGTCGAGCATCGATGAGAACGAATTGACGTTGAGCGAGGCGCGCAAGATTCGCGATGCGCGGTTTCCGATTGGGCGGCCGCCGACGGTGGAGGATGTGGCGCATTCGGTGGCGTATTTTGCTTCGGAAGAAGCGGAGTATGTGACTGGGCAGGTGGTGAATGTTAGTGGCGGGTGGATGCTGTAAAAAGGCGGAAGTAAAGAAGCAACGAAGCAATGAAGTAACGAAACAGCGAAGCAGCTACGAAATCGGGCCTTCCTTCCTATGAAAGCGTTGACTGCGGCGGAGATGCGCGAGGTCGATCGGTTGACGACTGAGCGCTGCGGAATATCCAGCTATCAATTAATGGAGACAGCGGGAACGCTGGCGGCGAATGCGTTCGCGGGATTGATGCGCGACGCGGGGCTGGAGCCGCCGCACGAGATTTGTGTGCTTTGCGGGAAGGGGAACAACGGCGGGGATGGGTTTGTGGTGGCGCGACAGTTGAGATCGGCGGCGGCGAATGTGTTTGTGGTGCTGTTTGGGCGCGAAGAAGAGTTGAAGGGCGATGCGGCTACCAATTTTTCGCGGTGGCGTGAGGTTGGTGGAGAAGTTGTGTTTGTGGCGGATGAGGCGGAGTGGGCTGGGATTTCTGCGCGGACGTTGGATGCGGATGTGATTGTCGATGCGATGTTTGGGACGGGATTTCGAGGAGTTGCGGCCGGTGCGATTGGGCGGGCGATTCGCGATGTGAATACGAAGTCGAAGGACGCGACGGCGGTTTCGCCGGCGTTGATTTTGGCGGTGGATACGCCTTCGGGACTGCCGTCGGATGGCGAGGCGGGCGAAGAGCCGATTTTGAGGGCGCATCATACGGTGACGTTTACGGCGCCGAAAGTGGGGCAGTTGATTTCGCTGAATTCGGCGGCGGTGGGGTCGCTGCGGGTGGTGAATATTGGCTCGCCGATTGCGCTTGTTGAGGAAATCGGTAAGGGTGCGGTGCGGTGGAGTGATCCGAACGAGTTTTCGGAAATGCCGTTGGTGCGGAAGAGCGATGGGCACAAGGGGCTGTACGGAAATGTTTTGATTGTGGCGGGATCGCTGGGGAAAAGCGGGGCGGCGGTGATGTCGGGAAGCGCGGCGCTTTGGAGCGGCGCTGGGTTGGTGACGATCGCGACGCCGGATGTGGTGCTGCCGATTGTGGCGGGGGCACATCCAGAATATATGACGGAGCCGCTGGCGGCGACCAAGGATGGGACGATTGCGCGATCGAATTTGGGCGAGAGATTCGCGGCGATTGCGAAGGGGCGGACGGTGCTCGCCGTTGGGCCGGGGCTTGGACAGAACGAAGAGACGCAGGAGTTTATTCGGTCGGTGGTGATGACGACGGAGTTGCCGACGATTCTAGATGCGGATGGGCTGAATGCGTTTGCGGGGCGCGCGGATGAACTGCGCGATCGGAAGAGCAAGTTTTTGGCGATTACGCCGCATCCGGGGGAGATGGCGCGTCTGCTGGGCTCGTCGGTGAAGGATGTGGAAGCGGATCGCGTGAAGACGGCGACGAAAGCGGCAGAGCGGTGGAATGCGCATGTGATTTTGAAGGGCGGGCATACGATTGTGGCGGCGCCGGACGGGCAGTTCTTCGTGAACGCGACGGGGAACGCGGGGCTGTCGAAGGGCGGGTCGGGAGACGTTTTGACGGGTGTGCTGGCGGCGATGACGGGGCAATTCAAGACGGACGATTGGCTGCGGACGCTGGCACTGGGCGTTTATTTGCATGGTGCGGCTGCGGATGTTGCGGCGCGCGGGACGGATTTGTCGGGGATGGTGGCAAGCGATGTGGCGCGGTCGGTGCCGCGGGCGCGGCTGGAACTTTTGAGGGAGCTGCAACGGCGTGGGTGATCAAAGCGCGGTGGGCGAGGCGAAGAGTGTGGTGACGCGTTCGGCGGAAGAAACGATTGCGTGGGGTCGGGAATTCGCGCGCGGGTTGCAGGCGCCGCTATTGGTGTTGCTGACGGGGGATTTGGGGAGCGGGAAGACGACGCTGACGAAGGGGATTGTGGCCGGGCTAGGGGCGGCGGACGAAGAGGATGTGACGAGTCCGACGTTTACTCTGGTGCATGTGTATGGGGATGACGGCGGGCAGCGCGGCGCAGGCGCGGCGTCGAGCACCTCGATTTCGGGGAAGAGCGTGGTTTACCACGGGGATTTGTACCGGATTGAGAGTTTTCACGACTTCGAAACGCTGGGGCTGGAGGATGCGTTTGACAAGCCGGCGGTGATGATTTTGGAGTGGTCGGAGAAGTTTCCGCTGCAGGCGCCTTGGCCGCAGGTGAGGCTGAAATTGGAACATATGGGCGGGGATTCGCGACGCATTACGGTCGGATAGAAGGCCAGGCCGATTTTGGTTAAACCAAGCATAGTCAATGGATTAGGTGGATATTATAGGACGCTCCGGAAGGGGCGATCGGTGATTGGTGCGCTTACTTTCTCGCCAACGATAGTACCCGCGGCTATTGCCCGGTCCTAGGACCGCTGCTAGTTTGGGAGGGCCGCGTGCGACGCGACGACATGGCTCCCGAACTCCTCACCCTCAATCCGACCGAAGACGCCCGCGTTGAGCTCAAGAGCTACAACGAAACGATCCCGATGGGATCGCTGGCGATTGGCGTCGACAACATCCACCACGATGTTTTTCTCAGCCCGAAATTCGTGCAGAGCGCGAAGGACTACCTGTTTGACCTGATCAAGCAGGGGACGAAGGCCAAGTATTTTCCCGGGATCGAATTGCGAACGGTGAAGGCGCCGGACAATGCGGCGTTTCGGAAGATTCTCACCGATTTGCTGCAGAGTTCGCTGACGCAGGCGAAATTTCACAAGAACATCGAAATCGATTTGCTGTTTCGGCTGGCGCTGCTGAAATTTTTGACGCAGGAGATCGGGATTCAGTTCGCCGACCTGATTCAGGAAGGCAAGGAGTGGATTCGGCAGCGCGGCGAACATTTTGAGCGGAGCCAGCAGGCGCACGTGATCAAGTCGAGGCTGTCGGAGTTGCAGTCGGCGCGGCGGGGCGTGGTGCGGGCGGTGGGGCAGCAGATTGCGCATCTGCTTACAGAGATTGAGGAGAACGTGGTTTCGAAGACGCGGCGCGCGCTGTTTGGCGATGACTTCGCGCCGCTTTACGATTTGCTGAAGAATCGGCTAGTGTTTCTGGACGGCGGGAAGGACGACGTGTTTTTTCTCGAGCACTACGTGCTGCTCGGGAATTACGCGCGTGACCCGGATCGATTTGAGGCGATGGATGAGTTGTTTCAGGATTTTCTGCGTGACTCAGGGTTGGGGATGCCGGCTGAGCCGGCTTATGTCGAGGCGCGGCAGGCGCACCAGAATGTGCTCGATCTGGCGCAGGCGATGCGGACCGAAATCGCGAATCTGGAAGAGCAGCGGGAGAGTCTGCGGAAGCGGCTCGATCGCGGCGAGAGTTTCCTGAACAAGTTTTTGAGTTCGGGCGATCCGGCGGATATGAAAGCGTCTCTGAATGATGTTGAGGCGCGGCTGAAGCATCAGGAAACGAAGCTGGAAGAGACGGGTCCGCAGATTGAGGCGGCGCGGCAGAAGCTGGAATTTTTCACGAAGGATTACAAAGGGAAGCTCGGCGATTTTCTAAACGATCCGGAAAATGCGAAGCGGCTATTTGATCAGACGTCGGTGGCGGCGAACGGCGATTCCGAGCGCGGGAAGCTGCTGGCGGAACTGCTCGAGCGGCTGGAGCAGCAGGAAATCATCTATCACGTGATGTCGAGCTACGAGATTCGGCCTCTCCTGGAGCAGTATTGCCCGCCGGTGCACTTACAGCAGTTGCGCAAGGCGCTTGTTTCGAAAGAGGAGATGAAGCGCGTTGAGAGCATTTTGAAGCAGGTGCCGGCGCGGCAACTGGCGCTGAAGCCGATCGAGGATTTGTCGAAAAAGCTCCGGAAATATTCGCGCGAGGAGAAGTTGAGTTTTGTGGTGCGGTTTACGGGCGACTTTTTGAGGTTGCGGCGCGATCTGCGGAATGCGGAGCATCTCACGACGTGCATGGAGCGGGTCAGCCTGATCACGACGGAACAGGCGCGCGAGCTGTCGCGGATAAACAATAAATTGTACGAATGCGTCCTGCCGGAAGAGGCGAAGCCGCAGCAGGATCACGTGGTTTCGCACGTGATTATCAAGGCGGACGTGCGCGGATCGACGAAGATGACGCAGGATTTGCTGGCGCGGGGACTGAGCCCGGCGTCGCACTTCAGTTTGAATCTGCACGAGCCGGTGAAGAAGCTGCTCGATCGTTATTCGGCGAAGAAAGTCTTTATCGAAGGCGACGCGATCATTCTGGCGATTTTCGAGACGGAGTCGAACCAGGCGTATGCGCGGGCTGTCGCCAAGGCGTGCATTCTGTCGCGGCAGATTCTGTCGGTATGCAATTCGTACAACGATCGCGCGGTGACGACGGACCTGCCGGGGCTGGAGCTCGGGCTTGGCGTCGCGTTTCAGGGTTCGGCGCCGTCATATTGGGTGGACGGCGATTCGCGCATCATGATTTCGAAGGCGCTGAATTTGTCGGACCGGCTTTCGGGCTGCGCGAAGATCGCGAAGCGGTTGCTGACCGGGCAGAAAACGCACTTCTCGGTCTTTCAGTTTCTGACAGCGATGGAAGGCGCGTCGGCGGAAGAACTCGATGAGTTTCTCGTTCGCTTCAACATGAATGGGATTGAATTGAACGAGGAAGGCTTCCAGAAATTGTCGGAAGAGATTTCGCTCGACTCGATCGAGACCAAGCTCGACATGCCCTGGGGCAAAGAAAACGTGACGCTGCACTTCGGCGAAGTGCCGATGGGCGATTCGGTCGAGTTGCTCGTGTTGCGTAAAGCTTTGGCGCGAGAGCTGCGCGCCGACGGAACGATCGGCGTTGAGTCAACGCATCCTTACTACGAAGTTTGCACGAGTGCGGCGCTTTATGATTTGGTTGCGGCGCTGATTCGGACGCAGACCGCCGCGGTTTCGTAAGTCAGGCGAGTGCAGAGCCGAGAAAGAGTTTTTGACTTCGGCGAAGTCTTCCATCAATTGCGGTGAAACCCGAGTCTTATCTTTCTTGAGGCGGTCCAGACAGCAGAGCAGTCCAGTTTCCACGATGTCACCAAGGTAGCGCCGGATTTCATGGTCGGGTCGGTTTCTCCATCGATACGACGGGAATCCTAAATCTACCGTGATGTATTTTTCTTTGCGGTTTCGCCGGATGCGTTCGCAACCCTCGAAGTCGAACTCCTGAATGTTTCCACCAATTCGCAGGATGAGCGCGAACTCGCTGACTTCTTCGCTGTACGGGCCGACGCATTTCGCCGCCAGTAGTTTCCGCAGTACGAGAACGTGCGTGCCGGTGCGGTCGTCATCGCCGCTGGTTTGCATCGCCAATGTAATCGTGTCGTGCGCCGACATCACACGATGACTAGACGACAGCGTTGCGCTTGATGACTTCGCGGTACCACTCGGCGCTTTGCTTTGGCGTGCGCTTTTGCGTCTTGAAGTCGACGTAGCAAATGCCGAAGCGCTTGCTGTAGCCGTCGGCCCATTCGAAATTGTCGAGCAAGCTCCAGAGGAAATAACCCTTGATCGGGTAGCCTTCGGTTGCGGCGCGATGCATCTGCGTGACGTGGTTGCGCAGGTACATCACGCGATCGGTGTCTTCGACGTGGCCGGCGGAGTTAATCACATCGTCGGACGAGCATCCGTTTTCCGTGATGAACATCTCCTTAGGCTTCCAGAGATCGCCGGGATTGCGGATCGCCCAGTAGAGCGATTCGGGAGCTATGTTGATCCACGGCGACGCCATGTGTGGATACGACGCTGGCCGCGGCTCCACCTCATATCCGAGCGGGCTCGAACTATCCGCGCGCACGTAGTCTGCGGTGTAAACGTTGAGGCCGAGAAAATCGAGTGGGCTCCCGATCGCTTTCATGTCGCCAGCTTCGACCTTCGGCGCATTAGCGCCTTCCTGCTGCAAATATTCGTCGGGATATTTGCCTTCCATCACCGGCGTGAGAAATGGCGCGTTGCGGATTCGCGTAGCCTTGCGCGTGGCCTCGATGTGTTCCTTCGTCTCGATGATCGGCATGTAGACGTTGGCATTTTCGGCGAGGCCGACCTTCGTTCCGCTCTTAGCGTTCGCGCGAACGGCCTGCACGCCGAGACCGTGCGCAAGAATGCCGTGGTGGCGCACCTGATTCACTCCGGCGTCGTCGAGTTTCAGTCCCGGCGCGAACTGGCCGATCTTGTAGCTGAGATCGGTGAAGCACACGAATTCGTTCGTCGTGAAAAAATAGTTCACGCGATCGGAGAGATGCTTCGCGACGTAGCCGGCGTAGTCGGAGAACGCCTTCGGAGTGTCGCGCGACTGCCAGCCGTTCGGAATCGCTTGCGGCAAATCCCAATGGAACAGCGTCACGTATGGCTCGATGCCATTCGCTCGAAGTTCGTCGACGACGCGATTGTAGAAATCGAGTCCCTTCGGATTGGGCTGCCCGGTGCCGTCGGGAAAAACGCGCGACCACGCAACCGAGAGACGAAAGCCTTTGCAGCCGAGTCCCTTCAGCGTCTGGATGTCTTCTTTATATCGATGATAGAAATCGTCGGCGACGTCGCCGGTGTCGCCGTCGTGCGTCTTGCCGGGTGTGTGAGAGAAAGTGTCCCAGATCGACGGCTTGCGGCCGTCTTCGTTGACGGCGCCTTCGACCTGATACGACGCGGTCGCGCAGCCCCATAGAAATCCAGATGGAAATTTCAGCTCGGCCGGCTTGCCGATCTGCGCGAGCGCGAGTTTAGGAAGGGAAGCGGTGGCGAATGCGGTTGCGGCAGTTGCCGCTGCGGACTGGGCGAAACGGCGACGCGTGAGCTTGATCATGGAGGAATACTGTAATGGAAATACGCGGGTTTCGCAGCAAGAAGAAGCTTATTGTTGGGGATCCGTTATACAGCGGTCGGCGCAAGCGCTTTGCGCACGATAGGAGCGAGTTCGGTGCCGAGAATCTCGATCGCGCGCATCATTTTCGGATGCGGCAGCGTCGAGACGCCCATTTGGAATGTGAGGCGAGAGATTCCGCCGAGCGCTTCATTCACGTAGAGCACTTTTTCGGCGACGGTTTTGGCATCGCCGATGAGCAGCGCGCCGGTTGGTCCGCGCGTCGCGTCGAATTGCGCGCGCGTCGTGCGCGGCCAGCCACGCTCTTTGCCGATCTCGGTGAACGTGTGCGCGTAACCGGGATAGAAATCGTCGGCGGCTTGCTCGGTCGTATCCGCCAGAAATCCGATCGAGTGCAGGCCGACGATCAGTTTTTCGGGCGCGTGGCCGGCACGTGCTCCCGCTTTGCGATAGAGATCGATCAGCGGGCGAAAGCGGTGCGGTTCTCCGCCGATGATCGCGACCATGAGCGGCAGTCCGAGCAGTCCCGCGCGCACGAACGATTCGGGCGTGCCGCCGACGCCAACCCAAATGGGCAGCGGATTTTGCAGCGGGCGCGGATAGATTCCCTGGCCGGTCAGCGCGGCGCGATGTTTGCCGGACCAGGTTACGTGCGTGTTTTCGCGGATTTTCAGCAGCAGCTCGAGCTTTTCCTGAAAAAGGGAATCGTAGTCTTCGAGCTGCAGGCCGAAGAGCGGATACGACTCGACGAACGAGCCGCGGCCGGCGACGATTTCGGCGCGCCCGTTGGAAATCAGATCGAGCGTCGCGAATTCCTGAAAGACGCGGACGGGATCGGCGGCGCTCAACACGGTGACGGCGCTGGTGAGGCGTATATTTTTCGTGCGCGTTGCGGCGGCGGCCAGGATGATCGGCGGCGCGGAGTCGAGAAACTCGGGCCGGTGATGCTCGCCGATGCCGAAGACGTCGAGGCCGACCTTGTCGGCGAGTTCGATCTCGTCGAGCAGGCGGCGCAGGCGCTCGGAAGGCGTGAGTGTTTCTCCGGTGACGGGGTCGGAGATGGCTGCGGCAAAGCTGTCGATGCCGATTTGCATGTATGTGAGGGGCGTCCGTGACTATCGCCACCGTCGTCATTGGATGCACGGAGACGCGCACGGTCGCAGGCCGAATTTAGACTAAAATAGCGTTGGAGGCGAAAAGGGTCCGGTGATCTTCACGGCCTTCAAAGCCGTCGATTCGGTCCTTCGCGGACCGAATGGTGGGTTCGACTCCCACACGCTTCCGCCA